>OMKS01000761.1_pt1 | contig 29758 bp, 31 predicted proteins | sample 1674721 | NCBI WGS metagenome assembly OMKS01 (sample SAMN06264996, study PRJEB25208) | sediment metagenome | isolation source: hot spring sediment | place: USA: California | collected 2014-09-02 | reverse complement strand
AAGATATTGTTTAGGTGCTAGCTCTTCGTCGTCATATGTTTTGAGCTTAATAAACACTTCGTAGATATCTACCATATTGGTATTGAGATTTAGAAGTGGACGAAATGAAAAAACAAGATTATGCTCTTGTACTGCTATAATACTCTCTTGTTCAAGCTTATTTAGCTCATTTGCATTAAGCGAGTTGTTCTCTTGGGTCTCTTTCGAGAAGTTTTGAATCAAGTCTTTGAGGTGAAGAGTCACATTTTTATACTGAACATCTTTTGTTTTAAGTGTTGCAAATTGGTAAGCTATATTTAGTGAATTTGCAGCTACTTCCTCTAGAATGTCGCGGAGTTGTTTTGCTGAGAGGTAGTTGCTACCAATAATCCATTCACCACTATAGCATCTACCAATAAGCGGTGTTTTTTCACCATTTGCTTTCAAGGTAGCCTCAAGTTGCAAAGTGGTGCTATAGATAGCTTCAGATATCTTATCAGCACCAAGTGCCTCATAGAGGGTTTGCATATCTTCAATAGCAAAAATACCCATTGCTTGTGGTTTGTATGAGTAGATTTTCTTGTGAAGTGTAGGCTCATTGTAGCTTTTTGAGAGTGGGTCAAGCAGACTCTCTTGTGTTTCCAGGGTCATCAAAAAGTAGATAAAATATATAGTTACAAAGATAGTTGAAAGAATCAAAAAAATATTTTCTGTCGATTTAAAGTCAGTATCGTTTCGTAAAATCACAATATATACAATCAACCCAACAAGAATCAATACAGGTATTCCTACTCGTAGAGCAAGTGCAAATCTCCTAGATTGTTCTTGATATTCTGAAGTCAACATAGTGGCTATACATCCAAATGTTTAACATCTTTGGCGTGCGCCTCAATGTAGTTTCGGCGAGGCTCAACTTCATCCCCCATAAAGAGGGTGAACATCTCACTTGCTATTTCAAAATCTTCAATTGTAACTTGAAGTAATCTTCTGTTTTCTGGTGACATTGTTGTCTCCCAGAGTTGTTCAGGATTCATCTCGCCTAGACCTTTATAGCGCTGGATGTAAGAGCCTTTTTTTGCTGCTGCTTCAACTTGATCTAGAAGTACTAATAGATCTTTATCTTTGAATTCGTCTGTGACGAGCGTTTTGATTTTTTCATTTATATAAATAGCCTCGTTGTAATAAGGATTTGCAAAAAGCTCATCATTAATCATAAGCTCCTCTAGACCACCATCTGTTTGTACAAATAGATGGATATTGTCATCTGAGACACTCTGGCCTAGGATGTTGTATCCTAGATTTTTGAGAAACGGTTCAATATGGTTAAGGAGTAGTCTTAAATCACCAGTAGTATCAGGATTTTCTACCATATGTCTGATTAGCTCAGGCAGAGCAAATCGTTTTTCTATCTCTTTGAGTGTCATTTTGTAATATGCCACCAATTTAAATAAATCAACAAGGTCGTTGTCCCCCATTGTTTTTGATTCTATTTCACCTATCCCATGCTCGATGAGAAAATCGTTGAGTGCTTTGTCATCTTTGAGATAGGTTTCATTTTTACCTTTTTTATAACGGTACAATGGTGGTTGAGCAAGATAGAGATACCCTTTTTCGATAATAGGACGCAAAAATCTAAAGAAAAATGTCATAAGAAGGGTTTGGATATGGCTACCATCTACATCAGCATCGGTCATGATGATTATTTTGTGATATCTTAGTTTGTCTTCGTTAAATTCGTCACCTAGGCCACAACCAAGGGCGGTTATCATATTTTTTATCTCATCTGATTGGAGCACTTTTTCAAGTCTTGCTTTTTCAACATTAAGGATTTTTCCCTTGAGCGGCAAGATAGCTTGAAACGCTCTATCTCGACCTTGTTTTGCTGAGCCTCCAGCTGAGTCCCCTTCGACTAGATAAAGTTCACAAATAGCAGGGTCTTTGCTTTGACAGTCTGCTAATTTTCCTGGAAGAGTCCCTACGCTCATAGAGTCTTTTCTCTTGACAAGCTCTTTTGCCCTTTTTGCTGCATCACGCCCTCTAGCTGCTAAGATGACATGGTTCATAATCTCTTTTGCTTCCAGTGGGCACTCTTCTAAGTAGCGATTGAAATTTTCTGAAAAGAATTTTTGCACCAAAGGTCTTACATAGCTTGAGCCAAGCTTCCCTTTGGTTTGGCCTTCAAATTGTGGCTCAGGTACTCGCACTGAGATGACAGAGACTAGACCTTCTGCTGTATCATCTCCTGTTATTTTGATATTTTTCTCTTTCGCATTTGCATTTTTCGCTATATAGCTTGAGAGAGAACGGGTCAAACCAGCCCTAAATCCAGCCTCATGTGTTCCGCCATCTGGAGTTTTTATGTTGTTAACAAAAGATAGCACATTGTCGCTATCACCGCTAGAATATATGATAGCTATATCTATCTCTATATCTCCATCTTTACCTTGGAAAAATTGTGCGTTTGAGAGAGGGGTTTTTTTGTTTATATCTTCGACAAATTGTTTTAACCCACCTTCAAAATGGAACGTCTCACTGCACCCATCTCTCTCATCATTAAAAACAATTGTTATTTTTGGATTAAGATATGCAAGCTCTTTGAATCTCTTTTTTAAGATAGAGGCGTTAAAGGTGACACTCTCAGTAAATATCGTCTCATCTGGCCAGAATTCTATTTTAGTGCCCGATTTTTTACTTGTGCCTGTTTGTGTAAGTGCCTCTTGCGGGATCCCTTTTTGAAATGACTGCTCATATATGCTCCCATCTCGCTTAATAGTCATCTTTAGCTCTTTTGAAAGTGCATTAACTACTGAGACGCCAACTCCATGAAGACCACCAGAGACTTTATAGGTGTCTTTGTCAAATTTACCACCGGCATGAAGCACAGTCAAAACAACAGTTGCAGCAGATATTTTTTCGGTAGGATGTTCGCTCACAGGGATACCACGACCATTGTCTTCAATGATGGCTGAACCCGATTTTGTGAGAGTCACTTTGATAGTGTCACAGTATCCTGCCATCGATTCGTCTATAGAGTTATCTACAACCTCATATACTAAGTGATGAAGACCCTTGATTGATGTATCACCGATATACATCCCCGGTCTCTTGCGTACAGCCTCTAGACCTTTGAGGACTTTGATATTGCTAGCGCCGTAAGAATTGCTCATATTCTGCTCCCTGCATAAAAGTAGTATATTTTATCTAAATGTTCCTTGTTGAGGGCTTTAGAGGAGATTTCCTTGGGTGAGTTTCTTAGTGGTGAGTGGTGCGATATCAACTAGTGGTGTAAACCGTTTTAGCCTATAAGCATCAAGTGCATATCTCCCTACCATTGCAGCGTTATCAGAGCAGTAGGCTAGCGGTGCGGTATGGAGATTTTTGCGATATTTGTTGCACAATTGACCAAAAGCATCTCTAATAGCTATATTAGCTCCAGCCCCTCCTACGATGGCAAAATCAACTATCTTATTGTGTTCAAAAATTTTTTTACTTTTGTGGATAAGATGTGCTATGAGTGTATGTTGAAATGTAGCAGCGAGATCACACCTATCTTGACGACTCATATTCTCTTTGCCTCCAAGAGCTTCGATTTGTAAACGGACTGCGTTTTTTAAGCCAGAGAGAGAAAATGCAACAACAGGAGAGTTGATAAGAGGAATAGGGAGGGAAAATCTGTGGGCGTCTCCCTCTTTTGCCAAAGTCTCGATGATTGGTCCCCCAGGGTACCCTAGTCCCATCATCTTGGCGCACTTATCAAAGCTCTCTCCGACACTATCATCCATAGTGGTAGCTAGAATTTTCATATGGTCAAAATCTTGAACCTCTAGTATCTGTGTATGTCCTCCTGATATTAGTAAAACAAGCAGTGGAAAATGAGTTTTAGTTTCTATAAAAAGCGAGTATATATGTGCTTTGAGATGGTGGACGGCTATGAGGGGTATTTTTTGCAAAAAAGCGATTGTTTTTGCCATCGCTATCCCCTCGAGTAAGGCCACTCCAAGACCTGGTTGATTTGTTACAGCTATGGCTTTGAGAGAGGGCAAATAATCCTTGGCATGGTGCAAAATCTCTGGTAATGCTATGGTATGAAGTCTTGAAGCAAGCTCAGGAACAACACCACCATAATGGGCATGCTCTTTCTCTTGGGATAGTTTTCGGTGAAAAATTAGCTTTTTTGTTTCTATTTGGGTGATTGCTATAGCGCTATCATCACAACTACTCTCTATACTAAGAATCATCAAGCTCCCTTACTTTTTGTTTTGAGAGTCTGTAGATATATTCCCACGCACCAAATCCGCTCTCAACATTGATATGTCCGATATTTGGCAAAATTTCGACTCTAGCACCTACTTGTTTGCCTAAAGTTTTAGCCTCTTTAGGGGAGATGTAGGGATCATTGTCTGAAGCGATAATCATTGCTTCTTTAGCATTGAGATGTGGATTTGGATAGGGGAAGAAGCTTTTTATAGTATCTATTTGGGTATCTTGACTAGGTGGAGCAACAAGGATAACTTTTTTTAGAGATATATCAATTTCGCTAGCTAACCAAAGCCACAAAAAAGCTCCCAAAGAGTGAGCAATAACAATATTAGCAGAGAAATCTTCTAAGTGTGTTTTTATCTGTTTGAGCCATCTATTTTTAGCAGGGAATTGGGGATTATTCAAAAGTGGAAAAGAAAGGGTTCCGTACTCCATAGCAAGCTTGCTTGCAAGCCAAGATTGCCAGTGCGGATAGTCACTCCCTCCCCATCCGTGTAAAATCAAGACTCTATCTTGCAAGGTATCTTCTTACTTGTGTGTCAATATCAATAATATCACCAATATCCCTAGGGGATACATCTTCAAAATATTGGTATGCATCAAGAACTATCTGTGACATCTCAAAAAAAGAACAACCATTTTTTTTGAAGATACCAATAGCCTCTTCATTGGCAGCATTGAGGACAACTCCTAAATGTGGATTTTCTATTAAATGCTCTTTTATCTCCCAAATGGGGTACCGTTGTGTTGAGATAGGGGTAAATTCTATACTGCCGATTTTCCCTAAATCCAAAGGCTCCAAAAGTGGCTGCCTCACTTCGCCTTGCAGGGCAAACGCTATAGGCAGTTGCATATTTGGTCTTGCAAAATGGGCAGTAGTGGATCCATCTGTAAACTCAATGAGTGCATGTACTAGAGATTTTTTTTCTATATAAGCATCTATGTGGTTTGTATCAAAGAGCCATTTTGCCTCAAGTAATTCAAAAAGCTTATTGGTCATAGTCGCACTATCTATAGTGATCTTGTCTCCCATCGACCAGTTTGGGTGTTTTAAAGCCTCTGCAAAAGTCGCTTTTTGCATATCTTCAAGACTCCAATCACGCAAAGCACCACCGCTAGCAGTGATATAGAGCTTCGAAAAATGGCGCCTGTTTTGCAAGTACCATAGTCCAAAGTGTTCGCTATCAATGGGGACTATCTGCTTTGTATCTATAAACTGCCCAGCAACCACAAGAGACTCTTTGTTTGCAAGTGCTACTTTTTTCCCAAGCTTTATAGCTTCAAGGGTGGGAGCTAATCCTATATACCCGACAAGCGCATTGACTACAAGGGGACTTTTAGATAACTTGAGCAATTCAAGCAAGCCTTGAGCACCACAAAAAACATTTTGATGGTTGATGAGGTGTTTTTGACTTTCGTTTTTAATCCCAACATACAGTGGAGAGAAGATCTCGATTTGCTCATTGAGCAAATCTATATTTTCGCCTCCCACAAGAGCTTCTATCTTTATGTCAAACTGTTTTGCCACAGCAAGAGTGTTGACACCAATAGAGCCAGTTGAGCCAAGTACAACAATCATAAGTCTACGAGAATGCTCTAAGGGCTATAACCATCATGACAACACCAAAGAGATATCCATCGATTCTATCTAGTATGCCACCATGTCCAGGGAGGAGATTACCGCTATCTTTGACGCCTGCTTCTCGTTTGAGATAACTTTCAAATAAATCTCCAAATATAGCAGCAACTGCAGTTAAAAATGAGACCCCAATGGCAACAAAGAGATTATATCCATAAAGTCCCAAAAATGTACCTCCAATAGTAGCTAGGAGAATTCCACCTATGACACCCTCTAGTGTTTTATTTGGAGAGGTATCAGAGAATTTTGTCCGTCCAATCATCTTGCCAACAAAAAAAGCACCAGTATCAGCAAGTGTTACAGTTACAAGTAGCCACACCATAGCCCAAATACCAAAATCAGCATATAGCATCAAGAAAAACAAAATCCCACTAGTAGGGTACAAAAATGGCAACAAAAGCCTTTTGTCAAAATTGTGAAAATATGCGAGCAAAGAAGCAAAAATGATAGCTATGAGGAAAAATAAATCATCAGGGCTTGGATAAAAATAGACAACTATCCACAAAAGCAACGCCCATACATATGCCGAAGGGGCAGTGATCTTAAACAGTTGCATAGCTTCATAGAAAGCGAAGATGTATACAAGACCTAAAAATATCCACATAATCAAGAAGTTGTCTATCCAGCCTATGATAAAAACAATTGCTAAAAGAGCAATCCCGGTAATCCATCGCTCTTGATAATCTGTAAATAAATGTTTCATGATAATTGCCTTGTGTTTTATTGTAAAAATTATTATAACACAATCGTGGTTAACTTCTTGTTTTAATCCCTTATTTTGTAATAGAGATAGTCTCATAGTGACTATAGAGGACATTTGCCCCCTCTTGGGGTCTGACAAACTTCCTTTTTGTATAATCTACTAGATAGTTACCAGCTTGGCTCACAGAGCAATTAACACAAAGCTTTGCAGCTTGAAAAAGGAGTGTTTTTGGAAGAGATTGTTTATCGGTCTTGATAATTAGATGGGCTGAAGGGATCCCTTGGATATGCATCCATATATCATTTGCTTTTGCAAGGGAGAGGAGTTTTTGATTTTCATTTCTATTTCTACCAACCAAAACCTTGTATCCATCTATCCAAAATACTACTCCAACATCATGGGAAATTTTTGATTTGTTACTTTTTGGCGAAGTTGGTGCAAAAGTAGCAAGCAAATCAAGTGATGCGGCTTCTGATATAGCTTGGGCTAAATGTGAGTAAAACTCCACCTTGCTTTTAAGGTTCTCTTTTTCTATGTGAAGGTGTTGTATTTTGTTTTTGGCTTTTTTTGCAAGATTGAAAAAATACTCGCTGATACGATTTTTTGATAGGTTTTCAGGCAGTTTGATAGTGATAGGATTTCCTTCGAAATCGTAAGTTTCAAGAAGGGTATCATAAGCTTTGATTTTGTGCAGATTTGCAAGCACGATTGAGCCATAAAGGGTGTATTGTTGTTGTTCATTTTTTAAAGTCTCTTCTGAAGCCAAAGAGTTTAGAAGCTTATGAAATTTATCCCTTTTTTGTTCTGCGTTGCGGAGATATTTAGCTTTTGTTTGTTCAAAAACTTTTGCTAGATGCTGGGTGAAGTTGTTTTCTAAAAATCGATTTATTTCGAAGTTTGTTTGTACCTCTTCTTGGTATGTACGAGGAGGAGGGGGTACAAGCTTTATATTTGGCTGAACTACTCTTGAAGAGAATCTGCTATCAACATGCCTTAGTGCTTCTATGGTAATCTCATTTTCATCTATGAGAATTGCATTGGTGTACTTCCCTGTAAACTCAAACTGTAATCCTATTTTTTGCCTTTTGTAGCTACTCTTTGGTGTGACCCAAAAGCGGATAATCCTCTCATTGTTTGGAACTTCTATAGAGATAATTTGACTATAACTAAGGAGTGACTCCAAAAGGTTGTCAAAAGGGGCATTATATCTTTTGGGTGGTGGAGATGATGAGGCTTTGTAGAGCATACTTTTTGAGCGGGTTAGGTCAAAAAAATAGCTATGGTCTTTGTCAAAAATCATCTCAATTGTATTTGGATTGGTACGACGCACTTTTTGTATGGTTGAGAATTGCTTTAGATACTCTTTGAGTGCTAGTAGCCAAAAATGTTTCAAGTTTTACCTTTTTTGAAGCTCTGAATTGGGTATTTTACCATAACTATTTGTATGCTATAATTCGCCAATTTTTATCCAAGGACAATTACCGATGGGACAAACAATAACAGAAAAAATATTTTCAGAACATGCAAACAAACAAGTTTATGCCGATGAGATAGTGCGTGTTAATATAGATATGGTTATAGGCAATGACATCACTACTCCTATATCAATCCGTGCCTTTGAGGAGAGTGGAGCTACGAAATTGGCAAAGCCAGATAATTTTTGTATAGTTATGGATCACTACATACCAGCCAAAGACATAGCTAGTGCAAATCAAGCCAAAATCAGTCGAGATTTTGCTTATAAGCACGATTTGAAATACTTTTTTGATGAGAAAGATATGGGCATAGAGCATGCTCTATTGCCAGAAAAAGGACTTGTGATCCCAGGAGATGTCATCATCGGAGCCGATAGCCATACATGCACTCATGGTGCATTGGGCGCATTTGCAACAGGTATGGGGAGTACCGATTTGGCTTTTGCCATGATAACAGGTGGGAATTGGTTCAAAGTGCCACAGAGTATCAAGGTGGTTCTCCAAGGCAAACCAAATAGACATATATACGGCAAAGATATCATACTTGAAGTGATTCGCATATTGGGAGTTGACGGAGCTCTTTATAAGGCTCTTGAATTTACGGGAGATGGGGTAAGTCATCTTGGGATGAGTGATAGATTTTCTATGTGCAATATGGCTATCGAAGCGGGGGCAAAATCGGGTATTTTTGAGGTAGATGAGGTGGCACTAGCATATCTAGATGAAGCCAAAGCAAGAAACAAAGGGTTGCGTTCAACCCCAAAGATTTACAAATCTGACGATGATGCCACTTATGTGCAAACTATCACGATTGATCTAGAGAAGCTTTCACCGGTTGTTGCATATCCATTTTTACCATCTAATGGCAAGAGTATAGAGCAAGCAGTAAGTGATGATTTGCGTATCGATCAGGTGATGATAGGGAGCTGTACTAATGGAAGGATTGAGGATTTAAGAATAGCTGCCAAGATTTTGAAGGGAAAAAGTGTTGCAAAGCATACAAGGATGATTGTCACTCCTGCAACACAACGCATTTTGCTTCAAGCACAACATGAAGGGCTTCTTGATATCCTTATAGAAGCAGGCGCGGTTGTAAGCAACCCAACTTGTGGTGCCTGTCTTGGTGGCTATATGGGCATTTTAGCAGATGGCGAACGGTGTGTAGCTACAACCAATCGTAACTTTGTCGGGCGTATGGGGGCAAGGACAAGTGAAATATATCTTGCCAATTCAGCAGTAGCAGCAGCTAGCGCTATTGCAGGGAAGATAGCTGACCCAAGAAATATTGTCTAATTATAAAATTTTCACAGTGCTCGCACGATTATTGTGTTGTGATCTGATTATATTCAATTTTTAAAAGATTACAATAAAAAACTTACCACTCTTATGTTAGCAGCTCTTCTTGGGCTTGCAATGGCTATAGCAGACTTTTGTAGATGCTACTAAAGGTCAAAAACTCTACTCTAAATTCCTCAAAGATTCTTCTAGATTTGACGGTTTAAAATTTGTAGCTACATATACTCAAGACGAGTTAGAAGAGATAAATGAAGCGGAGATTTGCATGAGTTTGCTTCAAAATCAGGTAGTGCGCCTAGTTGCTAAGTACGAAATCTGAGAGGTTTTTCGCTTCTTTTGCTATGACTAAACAAGACCAAAGAATGCTTACATGTTAGGTTCTATGGATAGCAAAACAGGATCATCGTATTGGTTGAGAATAAATGTGCCAGTGTTAGAAAAGGTACATTTGGTGTTGAGTGTAACCATGATTCAAAATACTAAAGACTATTTACTTATGGTGAAGATACCTTAGCAGGCTCTAAACTAGCCACTCGTGGCGATGCATGGGAAGCTTACTATACACACCAGATCTCAAAAGCTCTTAGTGCCCAAATTCGGTATACTGTGATGGATTATGACTATACTGGAAGCAACAACTTCTTTGGTGTAGATGGTGCACCTATGAAAATAAGCGACATCAAAATGGGTGCAGCAATGGGTGACAAGGAGGCTAAAAAAATGGCTTCACAAGTAGTTGAAAAAGCTCAAGACTTGAGATTTTACGTAAGATATAGATTCTAATATCTTTTTACTCTCCCCATTTTGGGGTGGGTGGAGATTTTTTCATCCATACAATTTTATCAACACTCTCTAAAACACGAACAATTGATTAAATTATACAAAGGCATTGCTCTTTGTCAAAAATCACTTTAAAAATATACCAATTTTTGCTACAATCGCTCTCATGAAAAAATTAGCAGTACTTTTTAGTGGCAAGGGGACAAATTTTGCTCATCTTGCTCAGCGATACAACATCTCATTAGCAATCACGAACAATCCACAAGCCCAAGGGATAGAGGTGGCAAAACATCACCATATCCCATTGTCTATTATCGAACCAAAAGATTTTTCTAGTAGGGAATCGTACGACAAGGAAATAGTAAAGTGTCTCAAAAATCATGAGATAGACCTAGCTGTCTTAGCTGGATTTATGAGGATTTTGACCCCTGTTTTTACAAAACAAATCAACGCTATCAATCTTCACCCTTCACTTTTACCAAGGCACAAAGGGATGAATGCCATAGAAAAAAGCTTCTATGATGAATATAGTCAAGGTGGGGTGAGTGTCCACTGGGTTAGCGATGAACTTGATGGCGGCGAGTTGATAGTGCAAAGAGAAATTTCTAAAGCCGGTTTAAGTTTTGATGAGTATTATGAGGCGATAAAAATGGCAGAAAAAGAGGCTCTTGGGCTTGCTATCGAAAAAATTTTAGAGTAGGGTGGTCTTGTATGGATACAACTTTGAAGATAGGTAAATATGAACTAAATAGCAGACTTATCGTTGGTAGTGGCAAATATGATAGTTTTCAAACAACTCTTGATGCTACACTAGCAAGCGGGAGTGAGCTTATCACTGTAGCAGTAAGACGGGTCAATATCACAAATCCCGAAGAAGAAAACCTCATGGATTACTTCAAAGATACAAATGTCAAATTTTTACCAAATAGTGCTGGATGTACAACGGCAGAAGATGCTATCACACTATTTCGTTTGACCAGAGAAGCCACAGGTATTGACCTAATTAAACTTGAAGTTATTGGGGATACGGCAAAGACTCTCTATCCAGATGTCATTGAGACAATCAAGGCTTGTGAAGTGTTAAGTCGTGAAGGATTTACTATCATGGCATATACAAGTGATGATCCGATTATGGCAAAACGACTTGAAGATGCAGGAGCCCACGCAGTGATGCCACTTGCTTCACCTATAGGCTCTGGACTTGGTATTCAGAACAAATTTAATATTCACTTTATCCGTGAAGCTATCAGTGTTCCTGTTATTGTAGATGCTGGGATTGGGTGTGCAAGTGATGCAAGTGTAGCTATGGAGCTAGGAGCTGATGGAGTATTGACCAATACAGCAATAGCCGAGGCAAAAGATCCGATACTTATGGCAACAGCGATGAAGCATGGAGTTATAGCAGGTAGGATGAGTTATCTAGCTGGCAGGATTCCAAAAAGACCATTTGCTACAGCCTCTTCCCCTGTTGACGGGATGATATTTTAGCATTTAGCAGGACGCTTGTCCCACATTTCTGGCGATATAACGAAGTGCTACTTTGGTATCTTTAGGATAAAAGAGCTTTTATCTCCTCTTCGTCAATCAGCCCCTTTTCGTACTTTATGACTGCTATTTGTTCGCTTTGATTGGTATATGTCTCAACGATAGCATCATGACTCTCTAGAGATTTGAGTTGGCTAAGAGATATTTGATCAAGTGGGATATAGAGATTTGCTCTTGCGTTTGGATTTGACATAGAAGCTACCCAAGCAAGCCAACCAATACACAAAGCAAGTACAAATGTAGCAAGATGTGCAACACTAAGATGTTGGGTCATTAAGCCAGCGGCAATACCACCTAGAAATATTCCGGTGTAGCCAAATGTATTTGCTACCCCTATAGCAGCACCTTTTTGGTGCACTTTGGCTAGTTTGCTTACAAAACTCTGAAGAAGAGGCTCAAACATATTGAATCCCATGAAAAATAGGACAACGCCTATTATAAAAAGTGTGACACTCCCACCAAATCCCATAAGTGCAAAACCAGTTGCAATTAGTGCGATCGATACCACAAAGACAAGTTTACCTTTTTCCTTTTTTTCACCAAAAACAACTGCTGGCCCCATCGCTAAGATTCCAAAAATGACAGCAGGGAGATAGACCTTCCATAAATCTATCTTTTCCCACCCAAACCCACCATCTTCAACCCCTTTGGTCATTACAAGTGGGATGATAAAAAATGCCATTGTCATGATAGATGAGTGAAAAAGAAATGTGATATACATTTTGACTAAACTTTTGTCCTTGAACACGTCAGCCATTGTGACCTTCTTGCCTTCATAGCTATGAGTTATAGTAGGTGGAGTTGGAACTTTTAGAAACAAAATTGCCAAAGCAATGAGCGCTAAAAGAGCAGTGAGTAAAAATAATTTATCAATCCCCCAAAGTCCACCAATGATAGGAGATACTATCATCGCAGCAGCAAAGCTCAAAGCGATAGTTGCCCCCATGATTGCCATCGCTTTGCCACGTTGTTCTTCTTTGACGAAATCAGCAATCGTGGCACTTACAACTGCCCCAATCGCACCAGCACCTTGCAAGAAGCGTCCAACAAGAAGCATATAAATATTATCACTAAAAGCACACACAAAAGAGCCTATAGCAAAAACAATAAGCCCTAAAGTAAGAGTTATTTTTCTTCCGATTTTGTCACTCATGACCCCAAAGGGGACTTGAAAAAGAGCTTGTGTGAGGGCATAGCCACCCACAACCAAACCTGCTAGAAATCCAGAGGCTCCAGGGAGGCTTAGAGCATAGATTGAAATCACTGGCAAAACTACAAAAAGCCCAAAAAATCTCAAAGCAACAATGAAGCTAAGAGGTAAAACTTGTTTCAACATTTTGATACCTTAATTTGGATAAAATTTGTCCCAATTATATATATTTAAGATTAGGATATGATTAAGAGATGAAAATTGTTTTAGCTACTTCAAACAGCGGTAAAATCAAAGAGTTTAGCCGTTATTTTGACACCAATATCACACCTTATAGTGACATCATTGCACCCTTTGAGATTATCGAAGATGGTGATACTTTTGCAGCAAATGCTCTCATCAAAGCAAGGGCTGTTCAAAATAAAGTAGGTGATGAGTATATAGTTTTAGCTGATGATAGTGGGATAAGCCTCCCTTTGCTTGGAGGTAAGCCAGGTATTTATAGTGCTAGGTATGCAAGAGTTGGTGCAAGCGATAGAGAAAACCTAAACAAATTAGTTGAGACACTAAAGCAGAAAGATACCACAAAAACTCCAGCTTATTATACTGCTGCAATTGCCCTTGTGTTCAAAAATATTGAGTATGTAACTCATGGGTGGATGCATGGTAGCGTTGTTGATACCCCTAAAGGAGAAGGTGGTTTTGGGTATGATCCAATGTTTATCCCCCATGGGCACAAAGAGACTTTAGGAGAGCTACCTCAAGAGGTTAAAAAAACAATCTCGCACCGTTTTCAAGCTCTTAAGCTGATGTTGCCGTTGATTAAAATGCTCCAAAGAGAGAACCCTTAGAGCACAACATCAACCCCCTCATAAGATGAAAAAGCACCAAAGAGGGCATCTCGCTCTTCTTGACTTTGGACAATACAGCTAGCATAATAGCTTTGAAATTTGCCATTTTTTGAACTTTTGCCATATGAGCATAGGTGTTCTTTAGATTGTAAAACCTCTTTTATGCAATTATGCAACACATCTTTGTCTCTTCCTATGATAGTAAACCCCCATCTTGTTGGGTAAGATATCTCTGGTTTTTGTGTTGTTGAATCATCCAATATATCCATTTTTATCCTTTTTGACATGAAAATCAGCAGATTTTCAATCAGTTTTTTCAAGTTGTACTTGTAAGATAACCATCCCTTTGTCAATTGCTTTTAGCATATCGTCGATAGTGAGCAATCCAACGCTAACTTCTGTGAGTGCTTCCATCTCAATGCCTGTTTGTCCATTTAGTTTAACAGTAATAAAAAGCTTAAACCCCGGCAGGTTTGGTAACTCTTCTATATCTGCTGAAATACCCTAAAGTGTCAACAGATGACACATTGGGATAAGACTGCTTGTTTGTTTTGTCCTCATAATAACAGTTTGTACGACGGGACCTTTTTGCAGTATGATTTACTGCTGCATCATACGCCTCTTAGCTCATTTAGATGATACCACTTGCTGTAATACTTCGTACTGTCTTTTCTTGTACCCCTACAGCGACCATTTTTGGGTGGACATTTTCATCAAGACGGGTTAATTACACACAAACCTCTTTGTCTAGATACGAAAATATTGTATCACAAAATTGATTAATCTCTTTTTTGACGAAAAAATAAAATAACTGACGAAAATAATCAAAAATATATTGACTTTTATCATCAGATAAGATATTATATCCTACATGACAAAGGAGAAGATAGATGTTTTATGCCTATTTGCGACAAACCTCACAACATAGTAATTTGTCTGAGCAACAACAATCTATTATCTCCTTTTCATTGTCACAACAAATTATGATAGACAAAGAGGTGGTTGAGTACTCTGTAAAAAGCAGACCAATAGAGGAACGTAAGCAGTTTGAGTCATTTGTCCACACACTTCAAGCAGGAGACGGTATCATAGTTGAAAGCTTGAGTGTTTTAAGTAGTCAAGTTGAAGAATTAGTTAAAATCATCACTTGTTTTTTGAGTAGAGGCGTTGATATATATACCATTTCTCCCTTTGCACTCATTACCAAAGAGACTAGTGTGGCACAAGTTTTGCCCTTGCTAAATGATTTGCGTGAGGCACAAAAAGTACAATCAACGCAAATTGGACGACCAAAAGGGAGCAAATCGCGTTCTAAATTTGACTCCATCAGTCTTCTTGTCATCGAAAAGCTCAAAGAAGGAAAAACAGTCAGTGCTATCGCAAGAGAATTTGGCGTTAGTAGGAGTTCTCTGAAGGATTACATCGAATCAAGGGATATGAAATCTCTAATCGATGGTTCATGGATGGAGATAAATAAAGCAACAACTCATAAAGAGGCAAGCGATAAACTTCTCATTTGTCCTTTTGAGAAAATAGCAAACAGCACAACAGTAGAGGAAAATTAGCAATGGAAGCAGCAATAGAAAAAAGCAAAACCAAACAGTATCTCAAAAATTGGCTACCCTATCGTATAAAAAGATATTGGGTCTATGTAGTTATCACATTTTTGGCACTAATCATACCATGGATTAAAATCAATGGAAATCAACTATTTTTATTGAGTTTCGATCATAAAAAATTGCATTTAGCAGGAGTTGCTTTTGATATGCAAGAGCTTTATCTGATGCCATTTTTGCTTATGTTGTTGTTTTTGGGAATTTTTGCATTAACAACTATTGGTGGTCGTGTGTGGTGTGGATGGAGTTGTCCTCATACAATTTTTCGAGTTATTTATCGTGATTTGATTGAGACAAAATTATTAGGACTTAGAAAACGAATCACAAATAAGCAAAAAGAGCCTGATATGAGTTTAGCAAGCAACAAAGTAAAAAAAGTAGTTGCAATACTCATATGGTCTGCTTTGGCTTTTGTAGCAGCATCAAATTTTATGTGGTATTTTGTTCCGCCTAGTGATTTTTTTGCTTATATTGTAAATCCTGCTGAACATCCTATTTTAATTGGTTTTGTTGTGGGATTGGCACTCTTTTTGATTGTTGATATTGTCTTCATAGAAGAGAATTTTTGTATCTATGTCTGTCCTTATAGCCGTGTTCAGTCGGTTCTTTATGATCAGGATACCGTTATGGCAGTTTATGACCCTGTACGTGGTGGTGAAATATATGAAGGTAGTGGACCTGATAGAACTAAGCAATTTTCAAAACAAAAAGAGCTTCTTAGTGCCAATCCAAGTGCCGAGTGCACTACCTGTGAAAGCTGTGTTACTGTCTGCCCAACACATATAGATATCAGAAAAGGGCTTCAGCTTGAGTGTATCAACTGTTTGGAGTGCGTTGATGCCTGTACTAAAGTTATGGGCGCACTTGGGAAAGAGTCTTTGGTGCGTTGGTCTAGTGAAAAAGAGGCTGTAAAGTATGAAGGGAAAACCAAATACTTTAGACCAAAAGTGTTGGCATATTTTGCTGTACTTACCATCGTTTTGGTTGCACTCTTTGCAATGGGTAGCACAAAAGAGAATATGCTTTTAAATATCAATAAAACAACTAGACTCTATAAGTTGCTTCCAGCTAGCGGAGTTGAGAATGACTATCTATTTTTGTTTGCAAATACAGATAGCAAAGAACATACTTACTTTTTTGAAGTTGTTGACAATGACGATATCAAGATCAAAAGACCAAGTGAGCCATTTAAAATAGGAGCAGGACAAAAAAAGAAAACAGTCGTAGTTCTTCAGACGCATGCTAAACTTGCAAACGATGAGAGAAAAGATGTCCCACTTCCAATTACCATCAGAGCTTATGCTGTTGATGATCCAGAAAATATAGTTGTTGAACGCAAAACGGTGTTTGTTTATCCAAGAGTAGATCTCTTAAAACCGTAACTCTTCACATGTCAAGAGCACTTTCTTTGCTCTTGATGAACATCACTTTTTAGGAGCATATAAACAATGAAAAAAATATTGATATTAGGTGGTGGATTTGCTGGCGTTGAAGCTGCAATTTATCTGCGAAAAAATAACCATCAAGTTACATTAGTAAGTCAAAGAGATTATTTTTATATCTATCCAACATCGATTTGGATTCCAACGGGAGAAAAGAGTCGCGAAGATGTGAGTATTCCACTTGCAAGTTTGGCACAAGCTCATGGATTTGAATTTGTCCAAAAAGAGATACAAGAGATAAAGGCCAAAGAAAAAATAGCTATTTGCACAGATGGAACAAAACTTGATGGATACGATGCTCTCATTATAGCTATCGGGCATAGTAAAACTAAAATCGAAGGTATGCAAGAGCATACCCTCTCTATTTGTGGCGAGCCAGAAGAGGCTGAGATGATGAGGGTCAAAATAGAAAAACTAGTTCAAGAGGGCGGAGGTAGGATTGCTTTTGGTTTTGGTGGCAACCCTAAGGATAAATCTTCAGTGCGTGGCGGACCTGTCTTTGAAGTGATGTTTAATGTTCATAACTATCTTAAAAAAATCGGATTAAGGGATAAATTTGAGCTTACTTTTTTTGCACCTATGCAAAAGCCAGGCGAAAAGATGGGTGAAAAAGCTCTTGTTATGATGGATAAGATGCTTGGTATGACTAAAATCAATAAAAAAGTAGGGTCAAAAATAACTTCATTTGAGAGTGATGGGATACTCTTTGAAGATGGCACAAAACTCAATAGCGATTTGACTATCTTTACCGCTGCTGGTATGGGACACGATGTCTTTGCTTCATCTGATTTGCCACTCAGTGATGCTGGGTATATAATCACAAATGAGTTTAATAAAGTTGAAGGAATTGAAGATGTTTGGGCTATTGGGGATAGTGCGTTGTTGCTAGGTTCACCCGAATGGAAGGCAAAACAAGGGCATGTCGCTGAGGTGATGGCGCGTAATGTGGCACACAATATCACAAATCCAAATGACAAAAAGAGTTATATTGATCATCTTAATATATTGTGTGTTATGGATATCGGTAATGGTGCAGCATTTGTATATAGGAGTACAAAAAGAGCCATGATGGTACCTATGCCGATTATTGGACATTGGATAAAGTTAGGGTGGGGATGGTATTGTCGCAATTCAAAATTGGGCAAAATACCACGCATTCCTGGGATGTAAAATATCAAGATGTTGCTTGTTGCAACATCTTTTTACTTTGGATTGTCGCTATTGTTGAAATAATGACATATCCTAGAAAAAAGTATAGACCAATACCACTATAGGCTTGAGTGGTATCGCTCTTGCCACTTGTTATGTAGACTAAAAAAATCGCTACTATAAACACATCTACCATTGACCATTTTCCTATAATTTTAAAAATATGAACCAACTTGTGTATCAATGGATCAGAAAAGAAAAATGAAAGTAAAAATAGTGATAGTAGTTTTCCAAGTGGTAACAAAAGAGAGAAGACTAATATCGCTATACCAACGACCCACTCCTCTTGAGCGAACAATTTTTCTATAGTCCCCACTACGCTTCTTGATTCAAAGGATAAGACAATCCTTCCTATCAAATCAATATCTTTTTGTATTATCATGGTCATTATGGGGGCTAATACACCAATCCCAAGGACAAAAACTCCACTTATGCTCAAAACCAAGATAGAGTGATTTGCTTTAAGTGTAAAACTACTTAGCAAAATAGCTACAAATAAAAAACCTAAAGATAAGTATGCAAAATAAGTTGCTTGTTTTTCATGCTGCGTTTGCTTCTCTTGAATCTTTTTGTATTGATTGACGGTTTCATTATCGATAAGCCCCAAGGAGAGAATATTAGCAAGTTTTTGTAGTTTGTACTCTAAGATATTTTCCACACTATGATAACTAGCAAGCTCTTGTGAGTAGGCTTGATGCTTTTTTGCATTGAAATATGCTACTAGACCATAGTAGATGCCAAGTGAAAGAAATCCTATGATTATAGTACTAAAGATAGTTTGTTTCATAGTTTTATTATACTATACTTTGTGGATGAAAAGTATATTAAAAACACTAGAGAATATAGCATATGAAGCAGGCAAGATTATCATAGAGGGATTTCATGCTACAAAAGAGATAAGGCACAAAGGGGCTGTTGATTTAGTCACACAGTATGATGTGCAAACAGAAAACTATATCATTGAGTTCTTGAGTAAACATTTCCCAGAATATCAGCTTGTGGGAGAAGAGAGTTATAGTGGTGAAGATATAAAAGGTAAAGTAATCTATATAGACCCTATTGATGGGACAACAAACTTTATACATGGATTGCCACATGTTGCTTTGTCTATTGGGATGTATTGCGATGGCGATGGGGTTGCTGGTGTGGTTTATAACCCGATATTAGAAGAGATGTTTGTAGCACAAAAAAATCAAGGGGCATATTGTAATGGTGTCGCACTACATACAAGCAATACTGATTCTTTGCAACAAGCCCTTATCGCTACAGGTTTTCCGTATGTAAAAGTCAATAAAGGGATTGAATACCAGTGGGTAATAGATGCCATGAGAGAGATTTTGCCACATATAAGAGACATAAGGAGATTTGGAGCGGCTGCTCTTGATTTGTGTTATCTTGCTCAAGGTAAAGTTGACGGTTTTTATGAGATTGACCTCAAGCCATGGGATGTTGCAGCGGGTGCAATCATCCTTCAGGAAGCTGGTGGCAAGATATCTTCATTGGGTGGTTGTAAGTATCATTTTGCAAACAAAAGCATAGTTGCTTCAAATGGACATTTGCACGACATGCTAATTGAAGTATTGCCTATCTTGCAGTAGGTAATACTTCAAAATAAACTAATATTGTTTTTTGAAATGAGCTACTACTGTCATCGCTTATCATCACAAATCTGTCCCCACTGATATGTGCTAAGCCTTCAAAATTTTCTATTTTAAATCCATGTGAACTATCAAGTATTGCTAGTATTTGTGATTGGCATTCGGAGTGATCACATCTATCAAGATAGATTTTTTTAAGGGTTACTATAAAATTATTAATGCCTTGCTTTGCTCTTTCGAGTACGAGCACGTTGCCATCTTTCATCACCTCTAGTGCTGTAATGCCATTTTTTTTGTAAGGCTGAGGCGAAAAGTGCCAAACTTGTCTATTTAGCGAGTAAATCGCCTGCCTTGCCTCTGGCATACCCTTAAGGGGGAACTCTGTAGCTGTCAAGATGCCATACGTGGGGTGATAGGCTAGTGATTCAAGCCCCTTGTTGCGACCGCGGTAGTGGTGGATATCGCGCAACAATGGTGGAAGTTTGTAGCGTTCTTTGAGGTGACCATTGGTGTCAAAGTTGGCAATTGTTGGATGTTTTTCAAAAGAGACAAGCAACCCTTTTGTCGGGTGCAAAGCAAGACCTTCTGCGTCGGTAGTTTTGAGTTTGCCACCATTTTTTTTAGTCAATTTTACCCCATAAAGGGGTGTGAGTTTTTCGATTGTTTCGTTAAAATCGGTTGCAAATCCAAATAAAGAGCCTTTGTCACTAATCATATAGAGTGTACTTGTATTTTTGTCATACGCTAAGTCTGAGATCTCAACAAAAGGTCTATTGTCGATTTTTTTAAACTTAAGCTCTTTTTGGTCAAGTATCTTTATGTGCATTGGTTGTGGGTTTTGGGGTGCTATATTTTTATCTCTAATTTCGCCGAATAAAAGCAGTGTTGTTGCGATTGTAAAAAAAGCGATTTTTTTTCTCATAGGGATCTTTTCTGTATGAAAATTTGCCACAAAAATAGTACGACAGCTAGATTTATCATCACATCAGCAAAGTTAAAAATAGCAAACCTAAATCCACAATGCCATGCAAAATAGTCCACCACCCCTAAATGGATAAAGCGATCAAGGAGATTGCTAATAGCTGCACCCATAACCAATCCAGCAGGGAGTAGAAATACTTTATAATAATGCTCTTTGAGGATAATCCACAAGAGTACTATTATCAAGCCAAACTGTATCCATTTGAGCCATGGGCCTAAGAAAGCAAACATTGAAAATGCTACACCTGTGTTGTAGTGTAAAACCAACGAAAAACATTCACTTCGCCATTCAAGCCCACTAACAAAAGCTATTTTTATCATTTGGTCAATTGCAAAAGTCAACACAATGATAGAAAACCAAAAAAACAAATACTTATTCAAGCAAGTGCCTTTTTGAAAAACTCTTCACACTGCTTCATCATTGCATCTAAATCATCTTTGTTTTTCCCTTCAAGGAGTAGTCGGATTTTGTTTTCTGTACCAGAGTAGCGAAATAGATGTCGCATCCCCTTGGAGGAGATTTCACTTTCTAAAGCTTCTAGTCCTTGGAGTGTAGAGATTTCTGGTTTTTTGTTTATTGCTAGATTGAGGAGTTTTTGTGGATAGGAAGTATAAGGGTCAAAAGCTTTGCTAGCTGGTAAATTGCTTTGAACTAAAAATGCAAGTGCTTGAAGTGCACTTGAGAGACCATCTCCTGTTTTTGCATAATCACTAAAGATGACATGTCCACTTTGTTCGCCACCAAAATTGAGTCCATTTGCCTGCATCATCTCCACGACATATTTATCTCCAACAGCACTTCGGTAGACTTTGATTCCATGTTGTGATAGGTACTCTTCTAATCCATAGTTGCTCATCACAGTCGCTACCATCGCATCACCTGCAAGTAAATTTTGAGATTTGAGGTGGAGCGCTAAAACAGCTAGCAGTTTATCTCCATCGATGATATTCCCTTTTTCATCAACTACAACAACTCTATCAGCATCTCCATCAAGGGCTATACCAATATCTGCACGATATTCAAGGACAGCTTTTGCTGTATTTGTCGGATACATAGCGCCACAACCCTCGTTGATATTGAATCCATCAGGATTTGCCCCAAGGACAATCACATCGGCACCAAGCTCTTGAAGTATAGTTGGAGCGACTTTATAAGCAGCACCATTAGCACAATCAATAACGATTCGCTTGCCTGCAAGTGTCATCGAGCGTGGAAAAGAGTTTTTTATGTGGACGATATATCTGCCGATAACATCATCTATTCTTTTTGATTTTCCAATAGCTTTATATGTTGCTTGAGCTGCTTTGATAGCGGCATCATCGTGAAAAATTTCCTCTATAGCGCTCTCTTTTTCACGGTTTAATTTATTCCCCGTGCAGTCAAAAAATTTAATCCCATTATCGTAGTAGGGATTGTGACTAGCTGATATCATGATTCCAGCATCACAACGCATATTTTCTGTCAAAAATGCTATTGCCGGAGTTGGCATAGGACCAATTTGTACGACATCAAAACCAACAGCTGTTAGCCCGGAAACAAGGGCATTTTCTACCATATAGCCACTGCGTCTTGTATCTTTACCTACAAGGATACGATTTGTTTTTGCAAACTGTCGACAATAAATCCCTGTTGCCATTGCAAGTTTCATAACATCCATCGCATTGATTTTCTCTCCCGCTTTGCCTCTAACTCCATCAGTTCCAAAGAGTGCCACTACAAACTCCTTTTTTTGTGTATAATTAGGGCTAATTGTAGCTGATTTTTGATAAAACTTGGAGGTTTAGTTTGGTGCGTTTGTTGTTGTTATTATTGGTAGCAATAGGATTTATTGGTTGTCAAGATGGCTCAAGCCAAAAACCTATGTTATGGGAGATACAAACCTCTCCTCCATCTTATCTGTTTGGGACGTACCACACAAAAGACCCAGCCTTTATCCCTCCAAAGATAGTTTTTGATAAGCTCAAAAAGAGCCAAAGACTCTATACAGAAATTATCTTGAGCCAAGAAGCGTATGATCAAATCAATGCTTTTGCTACACTTAGCCCACCTGTACCACTTGACAAGAGAGTCTCAAATGTGACAATTAGAAAAATAAAAAATTATCTTCAAGATATCAACTCTTCGTTGCGTATAGAGGATTTTTCTAATTTGCATCTTTGGGCAGTTGGAATTGTGTTGTCAAATGAGCCTGAAAACATCATTTTTGGAAATAGAGATTTTATGGATGAACAACTTGTTAATTATGCTAAAAAAAACAAGATACAAACAAAAGGGTTAGAGGAGTGGAGAGAACAGCTTGAGTTTCTCTCTACTCTTTTGATAGCCCAACAAGAAGATCTTTTGCGCTATATCATTGATTCTTTGAGTCACAAAGAGGCCATCCAAGAGTGGTATAGCGCAGGTGAGCCAGATGGGTTTGTAGAATTAGAAAAAAAAGTAAGCCAAGAGTATTATCATCTCATGGAGCCTATGAGACTAGCAAGAAATGAAACAATGGCAAGGAGGATTGACATACTCTTGCAATCAAAACCTAAAATGGGGTATTTTTTTGCAATTGGTGCAGGACATTTAGGTCAGAGTGATGGGGTAATTGAGAAATTAGAACAAAAAGGGTATAAGCTAAAAAAGCTTCAATAGCTTAATGTATATTTAATTTTGTTTTTGGTATTATTCGCCCACTTATTATGCATTTTTGACATAAGCTTAAAAATAGACAAAAAAACAAACAAAAAGGAATGGCATGGCACATCACAAGTCAGCAAAAAAGCGTATTTTACAAACAGCAGTTAAAACAGAGAGAAATAGATATTACAGAACAAGAATCAAAAACATCACAAAAGCAGTACTTGAAGCGGTAGCAGCTGCTGATAAAACAGCTGCTACTGAAGCATTTAAAGTAGCAAATAAACAAATCCATTCTATGGTAAGCAAAGGTTTTATAAAAAAACCAACTGCTTCTAGAAAAATTAGTCGCCTTCACAAAATGGTCAACGCTATCGAAGCTGCATAAGCAGTTTTGATACCTCTTTTTACCCCTCAAGCATAAGACTTGTCTATGTTTCAAGATAAACTCACCCCTTTTATAAACCGTTACAATGAGATTTCTGAGCTTTTAAGTGACCCTAATATATCAAGCGATATTAAGCGTATGACAGATTTGAGCAAAGAACAAGCATCTCTAAGTGCTATCGTCCAAAAGGCTCAAGAGTATATCAAAACATACAATGCAATTATTGAAAACAAAGAGCTTATCTCTGATCCTGAGTTAGGGGAGCTTGCAAAAGAGGAACTCCCTTTGCTTGAAGAGTCTTTGGAAGCTTTGCAAGAAGAGATCAAAATTCTCATGATACCAAAAGATAAAAATGATGACAAAGATATCTATATAGAGCTTCGTGCTGGTGCGGGTGGTGATGAGAGTGCATTGTTTGTTGCAAATGTCTTTAGGATGTACATGAGATATGCTGAGCAAATGCGTTGGAAGGTGGAGATCGTAAGCTCAAGCGAAGGGACTGCCGGCGGATACAAAGAGCTTATTTTTCAAATCAAAGGGGATGGAGTTTACTCTAAGCTCAAATACGAAGCAGGAACACACCGTGTCCAGAGGGTTCCAGATACAGAAACCCAAGGGAGAGTTCATACTTCAGCTATCACTGTAGCAGTTATCCCAGAAGTTGATGATGTAGAGGTAGATATCAAACCAAATGAGATAAAAATGGATGTATATCGCTCTAGCGGGTGTGGTGGACAATCGGTCAATACTACAGATTCGGCAGTGAGACTTACCCATATCCCAACAGGGATTGTTGTCGCTATCCAAGATGAGAAATCACAGCACAAAAACAGAGATAAAGCGATGAAAATACTCAAAGCAAGAGTCTATGAGCAAGCGATGCAAAGTCAGCTTGATGAGACTTCAGCAGCAAGGAAACTTCAAGTTGGCTCTGGAGATAGAAGCGAAAAGATAAGAACTTACAATTATCCACAAAATCGCCTCACTGATCACCGTATAGGACTTACAATATATGCACTCGATGATGTGATGGAAAATGGAAATCTCAAATTAGTAGTAGATCCTCTCATAGCTCATGCTCAAGCAGAAGCGATCAGCGCTGCTGGATTGTAATTTTAGACTTAAAAGAAAGAGATTAGACTATATTGTAGCGGTCTATAATCTTTTTAAGCCGTTTTCGTAGATTTTTTAATGCTTGTGTTGCATCTTCACCTTCAGTAACTAGACTATCAAATTCGTCAAATTGAATCTTTGCTACCCAGCCTATTTTATCATGTTTTTTGATACCAACAAAACGAACTTCACCATAGTGCTCTCTTGCCATTGCATAAATTATCTCTATCCTATCTTCTATTGTTTTTAACTCTTTTTTTGCCATTAACACCCTTTTTGATTTATTATACCAAAGTTTAAATTTTTTTGGAAACTTTTTTGTAATGGGTTGATTGCTCTTGATATGAAAATCGATTTAAAATTAAAACAATACAACATCAGTTTTGCTTGCAATGTGCAACGATTTTTATTTTAAGGTTAAAAATTTTATTCCGCAATGCTAAACACAATTTTGCTAAAATTTTATCAATAAACCCAAAGGCAAAAAATGCAATTTACAACACCATTACAAAAAAATTCTATCAAAATTATGCTACTAGGAAGCGGTGAACTTGGCAAAGAGGTAGCTATAGAGGCTCAAAGATTGGGCGTTGAGGTGGTAGCAGTTGACAAATACAAAAATGCCCCAGCTCATTTAGTGGCAAATAGAAGTTATACTATCGATATGCTAGACAAAGAGAAGGTTTTGGAGCTTATCGAAAAAGAAAAACCTTCTTATATATTGCCTGAAGTTGAAGCTATCAGTATAGATGCACTCTTTGAGGCTGAAGCTAGGGGATACCATGTCATTCCAAATGCACAAGCAGTTAGCAAAACGATGAACAGAAAAAATATACGCAAATTTGCTGCTGAAGATTTGGGGCTAAAGACTAGTAAGTATGAGTTTGTTACCTCACTTGAAGGCCTAAGAGCCGCAGCTCAAAATATGGGATTTCCGTGTGTAATAAAACCAGTTATGAGTAGTTCAGGACATGGGCAAAGTATAGCTAAGCTACCAGAGGAAATTGAGCGTTCATGGGAGATAGCTAAAGAGGCTAGAGGAGATGCTAGTGAGCTTATAGTTGAAGAGTTTATCCCCTTTGATTATGAGATTACACTCCTTGCGGTTCGCAACGAAACAGGTACAATATTTTGTAAGCCAATCGGCCACATTCAAAAAGATGGAGACTATATACTCTCATGGCAACCTATGGAAATGGGGAAAAAGGTGTTAAAAAAAGCTCAAGAAATAGCCAAGGCTGTCACCGATGGACTTGGTGGAAGGGGAATTTTTGGAGTTGAGTTTTTTGTAAAAGGTGAAGATGTCTATTTTTCTGAACTCTCCCCTAGACCGCACGATACAGGGATGGTTACCCTCATTACCCAAAGTCAAAGCGAATTTGCCCTTCATATAAGAGCTGTCCTTGGATTGCCACTTGATTATACATTTTTTGGAAGTGGTGCAAGTAGTGCATATAAAGCCAAAAATGAGAGCCATAACCCTACTATAGAAGTACCCTCAAGTGCATTTGCAAAAGATAGTTTCGTGAGAGTTTTTGGTAAGCCTAAATCACACAAAGGGCGTAGAATGGCAGTTGCACTTGTGCTGGATGAGGTTGAGAGTGCAAAAAAAAGGGCTTTAGAGATAGTAGCAAACATGTGCGACTCATAAAAATAAGATCTAAAAAAATCATAACAAAAAATATTTTTTTAAGAGATGTTTTTATTTAAGACTAATTTTATCCTATTTATGTAATAATGCTTTTGCATTTAACAAAAAAGGATAAATATGGCAACAGTAACATTTAAAAACGACACAGTATGTAACCTAGCAGGAACAGAGGTAAATGTAGGTGATAAAGCACCAATTGTAACAGTAGTAAATTGTAACCCAATGCTTCAAGATGAGACAATAGGTGGCGAAGGTAAAGTTCAACTTGTAGTAGCAGTACCATCTTTGGATACAGGTGTTTGTGATGCAGAGACAAGAAGATTTAATCAAGAGGCTGCAAATCTTGATGGTGTAGAAGTTATTACAGTATCTATGGATTTACCTTTTGCAGCAGCTAGATGGTGTGGAGCAGCTGGGATTGAAAACCTCAAAGTATGCTCAGACTTTAGAAACAAAGATTTTGCAAACGCTTATGGTGTACTTTTGGCTGATGGACCACTAGCAGGTATCACTGCCAGAGTTATTTTTGTAATCGGCAAAGATGGCAAAGTAGCTTATAAGCAAGTAGTTCCTGAAATTACAAATGAACCAAACTATGAAGAGGCTCTTGCTGCTGCAAAAGCTGCTTTGTAAGACGTCTTATAACTCCTTTAAAGTCTAAGCTCCCTATAATGGGAGCAGGCAACACTTTTTTATATCTCTTTTGCTACAATTCTTCTTGTATATCCAATATACCCCAAAAATATTATCAACTTAGGTGCAAATTGGCTAGATATACCCAAAAGCAAATAGACAAACATCATCGACAAAAGTATATTGTCCATATGGAAAAAATGACTAAAAATCTATTTCGTATGTTCCGAAGCGAATCGACTACAAGTGTCGATTTTGCCATAAAATACAAATCGATGATGGAGAAATTTGCCACTTTTGAAAGCATTTTTTTGGACAACGATTACCACCGTCTATTGCAACAATATCTACTTCGTATCGATAGTATTGTAAGCGACAATGGATTTAATCAGGAGAGTTTTGAGAAAATTCGTCAAGCAGAGATGAGTAATCTCAATCGTTTACAAAAACTCAAAAATCAAACGAGCTACAAAAAAGAGAAACACAAATCCCGTCATGATGACGAATATTAAAGGAATAAACCGATGAGATATATGTTTGGTATTACAATAGTTGCGATAACTATACTATTAATGAGTGGATGTGCGACAAAAAAGAAGCCAATAAGTTATGGCAAACCAGATCCAACACCCTATGACATTAGAGAGTGCATACAACAACTAGCCCGTGGAGCAGAGCTTGATAAAACAAAAAAAGTAGACAAGATTGTTGTTCACAAAGGAAAACGACTGATGCAACTTTTTCAAAATGGGAAAATGGTCAAAGAGACGAGAGTTTCACTTGGCAAAAATCATATAGGACACAAGCTCCAAAAAGGGGACTATAAAACGCCTGAAGGTCGCTATAAAATAGTAGGAAAAAGGTGTCATCCTAAACATTATAGATCATTTTTGATCTCTTATCCAGATGCAGAGGATATCGCTAGGGCAAAAAAAATGGGAGTCGACCCAGGTGGCCTTATAACAATCCATGCTCAGCCAAAATGGAATGCAGATGGAAGGGGCGATGCGTATACATTGTCTCATGATTGGACAGAGGGTTGTATAGCGATTCCAAACAAAGCGATGGACTATTTATGGGCATCAGTTGCTAGAGGAACAACGATAGAGATCTATCCTTAACGGTCTCTTTTTAACAGTATTTTTGTTATAATAGGTACAAAAAAGAAGGAGTAACTTATGAAGCGTTCGCTTTTTGTAGCAGTGTCACTCATATTGGGGGCTATATGGTTGTTTGGAGGTGGCACTATCTCTACTACAAAGCCATATTATGAAGAGCCATTTACAGAAGAGTGTAACAAGGATACTATTTATATCGAAAAAGATGCAGGGCTCATGTGGCAAGATGCTACTTATGGAGATAAAGAAGATGGTGCATATAAACAAGAGTACAATAGTCGCAGGTCTGGAGATTGGGCATATGCTGCAAGATATTGTCAAGATTTAGCCTATGCTGGGTATTATGATTGGAGATTGCCAACTTCTGATGAATTAATGAATCTTTCACGCAAAGATAGAGTACTTCAAGATAATCGTGGTGCTGATTTTTGGACATCAACCAAAGCACAAAATAGTCTTTATTATGTTGTATATACAGTTGATGCTCATCGTTACAAAAGAGACCCTAAGCAATCTAACTATATAAGATGTGTTCGTTGTTTAGACGAAGAGCAGTAGCCTTTTAGAGGATTTTAATCTCCTCTTGAAGCTCTATCCCAAATGTTTCTTTTACCTTCTTTTTTGCAACGGTGGCAAGTGCAATTGCTTCATCAAACGTACCACCACCTAAATTGACTAAAAAATTTGCATGTATATTGCTCCATGCCATGCCACCTATTTGCCTTCCTTTTAATCCTACACCCTCTATGAGACGACCTGCGAAATCACCATGGGGATTTTTAAACCACGAACCAGCACTCGGTTTTTTTGGCTGATTAGCACGAAGAGAGATAAGTGAGTCTAAAAGCTCTTTATCAAACCCTTTTTTTGCTTCAAAGATAGCTTCAAGGACAATCCCACCTAGATTTGCAAATCTATAACCATGCTCAATCTCCTCTTTTTGTCTCCAGAGACCATCTATACAAACACTCTTTAGGTTATTGAAAATCTCATACTCTTTGACTCCAGCATTCATAGCGACCATACCGCCTAAACTTCCAGGGAGTTTTGAGACAAATTCAAATCCAGCAATGTTATGTTTTTTAACAAATGAGAGTATCTTGCCAGTGGGTGTGGCAGCTCCTATATGGAGCAAATCACCCTCTAGCTTGATAAAATCAAAATCATCTCCTAGCATCATAAGTGGTGGTGGAGTAGGTGAAATGAGTAGGTTGTTACCATGACCGATGAGATATCTATCTTTTGGGATGGTATCATTTTTTTCAATGATAAGTACATCAACCTTTCCACCCACTTTGATACTCGTAAATTTACTAAAATCTATAGTTTTTAGAAACATCAACTATCTCTTAAATTTTGGTATTCGTAGGGGATGAGATAGTCGCTAATATTTTCAATCAAAAAACTATACTCTTTATGTTTGTATCCTATCTCGTAGAGTTTTTCTATCGCTTTTAGTTGGATTTCACTTAGTGTAACGGAGTCATCTGAGGCGTACATATCTAAGTATTTTTCTAGCAGTTTGCCATCTATTCTCACTAGCTTCTCTTCTTCTAGTTTTTTTGAAAGCTCTATTTTTCTATCATTTGCTACTTTAACGCCATCAATGAGTATGTTTTCTATCTCAATAGCACGATTAAGAGGAATCGAACGACGAAGTGCCATTCCTCCAAGTGGTAATGGTAGCCCGCCTCCGCTAAGCTCACAC
>OMKS01000760.1_pt1 | contig 29769 bp, 25 predicted proteins | sample 1674721 | NCBI WGS metagenome assembly OMKS01 (sample SAMN06264996, study PRJEB25208) | sediment metagenome | isolation source: hot spring sediment | place: USA: California | collected 2014-09-02 | reverse complement strand
ACCTGGAAAACAGTCGATACCGACGCCGACGCCGATAGGAGAGGTGCGGGGCAGGCCAGAATTTCATTTCGGCACTCCAGAAAGATCGATGGCGATTACGACAACGACAACCGTTCCGCTTACGCTCCACTGACAACGAGTGAACTCGAGGCGAATAAAGGCCGGGGCGGGGACGTCGCTCCTACAGAACATTAAAACCAAAATCCAGCTCGGCAGTGTGGGAGCACTTTGTAAGTGCGATTGTTGTCCGCAACTGGGTGTAACGATAAGGATATCGCGGATACAATCCGCTCCCACAGATTCAGGGCACGACGGCGATAATCTTTTAATGGGCGTTGACAAACATGTGCTGCCCTTGTATGATGCCGAAACTATATCAGGATATCTTGATTAACTGATATAGTTGAGAGAAAAAATTGCCATGATCGACAAAAACAAAAATCCGGTTGATTATTTCAAAGCGCTTGCTGATGACACCAGGGTCCGCCTTATAAACGTGCTTTCGGACCGTGAATTAAATGTCAACGAGCTGGTGGCTATTTTTGAGATGGGTCAATCTCGAATAAGCCGTCACCTCAAGATTCTTGCCGATACCGGGCTGGTGACCGTTCGCAGGGACGGGCTATGGGCGTTTTACCGAGGAGCGGATATAGATCAAAAAGTTTTCTCGGCCGTAGCCCCTCTGGTGAAAACACATCCCCGCTACCGGGAAGATGTCGATAAGGCCGACGCCGTATTTCGGATGCGAGAAGAGGAGTCAATCCGGTTTTTCGATGCAATAGCTGAAGATTGGGATTCGATGAAGAGGAACATCATCGGTGCCTTCGATCTTACCGCCCGGATTTCAGAGAGGATTCCCCGCTGTAAAGTAGCTGCGGATCTTGGCTGCGGCACCGGCGACCTGCTGCCCGCGCTTCTGACTTCCGCCGATAAAGTCATCGGTATTGATAATTCACCCGAAATGCTGAAAAAGGCTTCCAGGCGCTTCCAGGGGGAGGAATCCCGCGTGGACCTGAGAATTGGGCAGATCGAACATTTACCGCTCCGAGATTCGGAGGCAGGAGCCGCGGTGATAAACATGGTTTTACATCACCTGGCTTCACCATCGGAAGGAATCTTCGAAAGCGCACGGGCTCTCGAAAAAGGCGGAGAACTTATCATCGTGGATCTCGAAAAACACCAAAATGAATCGATGCGCTCCCGCTATGGAGACAGATGGCTCGGTTTTTCACCGGACCAGATTAAACAATGGGCCCGCGAGGCAGGATTCAGCGTTGTCGAACAAAGATCCTTCCCGTTGCGACGACGGTTGAAGGCGCTGTTTTACCGCCTGGCGCTCGAGCCTGAATAAACATATTTTTTGCTTTGAAAGGAGAACTAAATGAAATCACAAGACTTTTTATTCACATCGGAATCCGTCACCGAAGGCCACCCGGACAAAGTGGCGGACCAGATTTCAGATCATATCCTGGACGAAGTCCTGAAACAGGATCCGAAAGGACGTGTCGCCTGTGAGACCCTGGTGACAACCGGGCTGGCGATGATCGCAGGTGAAATCACCACCACCGCGTATGTTGACATGCCCGAGGCGGTCAGGGAGACCATCAGGGAAATTGGGTATAAGAATTCTTCGATGGGATTCGACTGGGAGACCTGTGCGGTTATTTCAACCATAGACAAGCAGTCTCCGGACATCGCAGTAGGCGTAAACGGCCAGGGGCTGTTCAAGGAACAGGGGGCGGGAGACCAGGGATTGATGTTTGGATACGCCTGCCAGGATACACCCACGCTCATGCCCATGCCGATTTACCTGGCTCACAGGCTCACACGCCGGCTCGCTCATGTGCGAAAAAGCGGGCAGCTTCCGTGGCTCCGGCCCGACGGAAAAAGCCAGGTTTCCGTGGAATACAGAGATGGAAAGCCTTTCCGGGTTCACACCGTCGTGATAGCCGCGCAGCACACCCCCGATATAGACTACGACACCCTCCGGGAAGCGATCGTAGAAAAAGTGATCATGGAAGTGATTCCCCGGGACATGCTTGACGATGACACTCAGTACTTCATCAATACGACAGGCCGTTTCGTGGTCGGGGGTCCTATGGGTGACTGCGGTTTAACCGGCAGGAAAATCATCATGGACACCTACGGCGGCTTCGGCTACCACGGCGGTGGTGCATTTTCAGGGAAAGATCCTTCAAAGGTGGACCGCAGTGCGTGCTACATGTGCCGCTACATTGCGAAAAACATCGTTGCCGCCGGGCTTGCTGAAAAATGCGAAATCCAGGTGGCCTATACGATAGGCCGCGCCGAACCGGTATCGGTGCTGGTAGGCGCCTACAGCACGGGCGTAATCTCCAGCCATGAATTGACCGAAATCGTAAAGAAACAATTCGATCTGAGGCCCGCGGCGATCATCGAAAGGCTTGACCTGCTGCGTCCCATATACAGAAAAACCACCAACTATGGGCACTTCGGCCGTGAGCTGCCGGAATTCACGTGGGAAAAAACCGATGCCGTGGACGATCTTAAAAATGCCGTAAAATAAAAGGGAAGGAAGGTTTAAGAATATGAATTACGATATCAAGGATATTGGTCTGGCGGCCAAAGGTCGCCTGCGTATAGAATGGGCGGAAAAAAGCATGCCGGTCTTGAAAATGATCCGGGAGAGATTTTCCGTCGAAAAGCCTCTGGAAGGCAAGCGGATTTCAGCGTGTCTTCATGTAACCACCGAAACCGCGGCACTGCTCAAGACCCTGAAGGCAGGAGGGGCCGACGCGGTGGTATGCGCATCGAACCCGCTGTCGACCCAGGACGATGTGGCCGCCTCCCTGGTGGAGGACGAAAAAATCCCGGTCTTCGCCATAAAAGGCGAAGATCACAAAACTTATTACAGTCATATCCTCTCGGCGCTCAAACACGCGCCCCATATCACGATGGACGACGGGGCCGACCTTGTGAGCTCTCTTCATTTCATCGCTTTAGGAAAGTGGAACGAACTCGAGCCTACGGTCAGGGAATGGGGGAGGGGACTTCCCGACAGGGAAAGGGAAAAATTTCTCAGACAGGTCACGGGAGGAACCGAGGAGACCACCACCGGCGTGATCAGGCTCAGGAGCATGGAAAAAGACGGAGTGCTCCAGTTCCCGATTATCTCGGTGAATGACGCCAACACAAAGCACCTGTTCGACAATCGCTATGGAACCGGTCAAAGCACAATAGATGGAATGATCCGGGCAACTAACCGGCTTCTCGCCGGAAGCACTTTTGTTGTAAGTGGCTATGGCTGGTGCGGCAGAGGCGTTGCCGTGCGGGCTAAAGGCCACGGTGCCCACGTGATAATCTGCGAAATCGATCCCCTGAAAGCGCTTGAAGCCGTGATGGATGGATTCCAGGTGATGCCGATTGCAGAAGCTGCGCCTCTCGGGGATTTTTTCTGTACCCTTACCGGGGACATGCACGTGATACGGCCCGAACACTTCCTCGTCATGAAAGACGGCGCTATCGTAGCCAATTCCGGACACTTCGACGTTGAACTGGATCTTCCAGGCCTTTCAAAGGTGACTGAATCCAAACGTACAATCAGGGATTTCGTGGAAGAATACCATATGAACAACGGTAAAAGGGTCTACATCCTGGGTGAAGGCAGGTTGATAAACCTTGCGTCAGCCGAGGGACATCCCTCGAGCGTCATGGACATGAGCTTCGCCAACCAGGCCCTGTCCGCTGAACATATGGCCGCAAATCACCAGGAAATGGAAAAAAAAGTCTACCCGGTACCCTCAGAAATCGACGAAGAGATCGCCAGGTTGAAACTCGAAGCCATGGGAGTAAAAATTGACGTGCTCACCGAGGAGCAGGAAAAGTACCTCTCCTCCTGGGAACTCGGGACATAATAACCGACACGCGTTGGTCGTCCGGAAACACCGGATAAACAAAGCGCACCGAAACCGATGCAGATGCATCGGTTTCGGTGCCTTTCACTCTTGTCCTTTCCCTTCCCGATGTTTATTTCTTCCTTTTAAATCAAGCCCTTTGCCCGTCCAACCAATTTCCTCGATCATGGCACGAATTGTGTAGTGGGGATAGTTGTTATCAGTTGTCTGTTATCAATTATTAGTTAGTGTGCATCCGGAAATGCCGGATGGAAACTAGTTATTGGTTGTTGGCTATTCGTTGCAGGAACGCCGTTCGGACATGACGCGATTAAAAAGCGCTCCCACAGATTCCGATACCGATGAAAAAAATCTCTCTTTTCCAAATTTACTTCTCTCCGCCATGTTTCAACGTCCGCTCGTACTTTTGTTTCTAGCCACCGCCGCCGGGATCACGGCCGGCCACCATCTGCACGGCTACCTGCATGAGGCAGCCGCGTTTTTATGGTTGGTTCCGCTGCTTTTAACCGCACCGTCAGCCGTGGTTCGCTCCGGCAGGTGGCCCTGGCTGATCTGCGGAGCCTTCTCGGCCGGGCTGGCACTGGATGTTTCCCTTCATCAACCGTCAACGCTGGCGGAAATTGCAGCAAAGCGCGGCGTTCACAGGATCGAAGCCACGGTTTGTGAGCCGCTGGCTGACTACCGCAGATACCGTCGAACAATCATCCTGGTTCACAGGATTTTCGTCGAAAATACCCCGGTGAAAGTTGAAGAATATGTTTTATTTAAAATCTACGGCCCGACTCCGTCCATGCATCCCGGCGATGGCCTGGAACTCCGGGTGCGCTTGTCTCCTTTCAAAAATTTCAACAACCCCGGAGGCTACGACTACGCGGGGAGAATGGCTCTCAAGGGCATTGCCTGCAGCGCCTATCAAGTCAGCGGACATAAGATAAAAAAGACAGAGGAAGGTCGACTTCCGGTTTTCCGCAGTATGATCGAAAAAATCCGGAGACCGGTAAGAGATCTTTATACAGACAAACTTTCACCCGGAAAACCCAGGGCGCTTCTTCGAGCCTTGATCCTCGGCGAAAAACAGGAGCTCGAAAGAGAGGTCAGGAATTGTTTCGCACGGACGGGCCTGGGGCATGTACTCGCTGTATCCGGCCTTCATATAGGGCTTGTCGGCTGGACCGCCTTTACCCTGGCGATGAAATTGATCACCGCCTCCTACCGCCTTTCGCTCGCGGTGGTTGCAGCAAGATGGGCCGCCCTGCTCTGTGCATTTCCAGTGATCATGTACACGTGCCTTGCAGGTTTTCAAATATCGAGCCGTCGAGCGATGATAATGGCATGCACCTATCTTGCCGCGCTGTTCATCGGCCGAAGGAAAGATCTCTGGTCCACGCTCGCCCTGGCAGGTTTGATCGTCGTCGTGACGGATCCCCACAGCCTGTTCACGGTATCCTTCCAGCTTTCGTTCACTGCCGTCGCAGGGATCATCTGGCTTGCACCGATCCTGATAAAAGCAGCCAACCCGGTCGTCAATGCCGTGCCTGCGGGCTTTCCGCGTACGGCCCTATCCTATATAACCGGACTTGCCGCTTTAACGATTACTGTCACTGTGTTCCTTGCCCCGCTTCTCGCCCATTATTTTCAACGACTTTCACTCATCTCGCTTCCGGCGAACATGACCGTAGTGCCCCTGCTGGGCACTTTTGTCGTACCGTCCGGACTTTTATCAGCGTTTGCAGCCCTCGTCTACCCGCCGGCCGCCGGCATGATAGCCCGGTTTGCCGAAGCTGGAGTTCAAGCACTGATTCACCTGGTCCAATTCTGGGATTCCTTTGCCTTTACCTCGGTCTATGTACCGGTGCCGAACCGGGCCGAAGTCCTTCTCCTCTATGCATTGATCTGTTTTACAATCCTTTCTGTGCGCCACCCCAGAGCCCGAATAATGCTGATCGCAGCGGTCGCGGTTTTCATCTTCGATGCCGCGTACTGGACATACAGGCTTCATTTCAACAGCGACTTGAGAATCACTTTTCTTGATGTAGGTCACGGCAACGCGGCGGTAATCGAAATGCCCCGAGGAACCAGGATGGTCGTCGACGGAGGAGGCTTCCCCGGGGGTGGCTTCGACACTGGGGAAATGTTGATTGCACCATTTTTAAGATCCAGAAAAATCATGTCCGTCCACTACCTGGTTTTGAGTCATCCCCAGACGGATCATTTCGGGGGGCTCCAGTTCATTGCAGACCACTTCGGACCCGGAGAACTCTGGTATAACGGCATCCACTCTCCTCTTTCTTCCTACAAAAACCTCATGCTCACCCTGGATAGGAGCGGCACCGCTCTTCGTGCCCCTCCTGAACTACCGGAGTCCTTTCTGATCAACGGTGTAAGGATAGAAATACTCCATCCCCGGGATATCCCGGATTTATCATTGGCCACGAATGATTCTTCGGCGGTCAACAATACGTCGCTTGTTATGCGGGTATGCTACCAGGGATCCTGTATTCTATTCACCGGAGACATCGAAAGGGAGACAGAAGAGCTGCTCACAGCCGAAATACCCGATTTGCTTTCAAGCCTGGTCCTGCTGGTGCCGCACCACGGGAGCCGTTCATCCAGTACTCCTGCTTTCCTGAAGGCGGTCTCCCCTCAAGCCTGCATTGTATCGGCTCGAAACAGGGGGCATAGTTCCGTTGCTTCACGACTGGAGGCACTCGATGTTCCGATTTTCCGGACCTCCGAACAAGGAGCGGTGGAAGTGACGATAAATCGGAAAGGCTGCTGGATTAAACCCTTTATTACCGTTGGGGGGGGTTGCGCAGGGTGCAGGTTATCCGTTATCTGTTATCAGGGAAAAAGATTAAATTCGAAATTCGAATATCGAAATCCAAAACAAATTAAAATATTTAAATTCAAAGATTAAAAAAACTTTTCTCAATAGATAACCGCCAACACCATTGAGCTGTTTTCACGCCGGCAGAAGATCAAGGCGATTGCGTTGACAGATCCAAGAGATACAGGATAGACTTAATAATCCTTGTAAGCGATGCAGGTTGATTTATGCCGGAAAGATGGAAACGTCATTACGAATCCAACAGAACGACCGTGGAAAAGGCTCTCGAAACTGTGCGCAGGGGAGCCAAGGTTTTCCTGGGGACCGCCTGCGCGGAGCCCCAGCACCTCGTACAGGGCCTCATGAGCCGTGCGGGAAGCCTCCACGATGTTCAGATACTTCATTTCGTCACCCTCGGGCGCAAGCAACACGCAGACAAACGCTTCGACACCCGGTTTCGCCATAACGCGTTCTTCGTCGGACCTGACACCAGGGATGCAATTAACAAAGCCCAGGCGGACTATACTCCTGTTTTCATATCAGAAATCCCCGACCTTTTCCGGCGGCGCATCGTTCCGATAGATGTGGCTCTCGTACAGACATCCCCCCCGGATGCCCATGGATTCGTAAGTCTCGGGATCTCGGTGGACATCGTCAAAGCAGCGGTGGAATCAGCCGATGTCGTGATAGCACAGGTGAACAGGATGATGCCCCGAACCCATGGAGATACATTTATACCGTCCGGGAAAATCGATTTCATAGTTGAACACGACGATCCGCTGGTGGAGTTCGAATATCCGGCACCAAACGAAATCGGGAGCAAAATAGCCCGCAATGTATGCAAACTGGTCAACGACGGGGATACCATTCATGTCGGTTTCGGTCACATCCCTTACGGTGTTTTCAGTTGCCTCCACGACAAAAAGCATCTCGGCATTCACACGGAAGTACTCTCCGATGCGGTGATAGACCTAATAGAAGGCGGCGTTGTGACCGGTGAATTCAAGTCGCTTCATCCGGGAAAGGTTGTGTGCAGTTTCTGCATCGGCACAAGGAAAATGTATGATTATGTCCATGACAATCCACTGATCTCCTTCTACCCGGCCGATTACGTATATAATCCTCGGGTCATAGCCCGGAACGAGCGTATGGTATCCATTGGAAGCGCCCTTGAAGTGGATTTGAGCGGGCAGATCTGCTCTGAGTCCCAGGGCATTCATTTCCACAGTGGAATAGGTGGAAGGCTCGATTTTATCAGGGGGGCCGCGATGTCCCGGGGAGGTAAATCGATCATTTGCCTGCCTTCCACAACTAAAGACGGCCGGCGGTCCCGTATCGTCAGCCATTTCGAGGGAGGCGCCGGCGTCGTTGCAACCAGGGGAGACGTTCAATATGTGGTCACCGAATACGGGATCGCCTATCTTCACGGAAAATCCATCAGGGAAAGATCGATGGCTTTGATAAACATCGCTCATCCCCGCTTTAGAGGGAGGCTGCTGGAAGAGGCCAAGAAGCGGGCCTACGTCTTCCCGGATCAAATCCTCATCGATGCGGAAACCCACCGTTACCCTGAAGAAGAAGAGGCCAAAGAGCGACTCACCGATCATACGGTGGTTACATTGAGACCGATCAAACCGACCGACGAACCGCTGCTGCAGGATTTTTTCTATTCGCACTCCGATGAAACAATCTACAGGCGTTATTTTCGTTCGGTTCGTTCCATGCCCCATTCAACGGCCCAGACTCTCGTCAATGTAGACTACCACTCCAGGATGGCCTTCATCGCGACCCTGGGAGCGATAGGTTTCGAGCGGATCATCGGGGTGGGCCGGTATGCGGCCGAACCCGATCTTCCAGGAATGGTCGAGGTGGCGTACACAATCCACGAAAACTATCAGGGGCTGGGCCTCGGTACCCTGCTTCAAAACCACCTGGAAAATTATGCAAAACGGAAAGGTTTTGCCGGGGTATCAGGCTATCTGTTCCGCGACAATGCACCGATGCTGAAACTCTTCGCAAGGGGCGGAGTCTTTCACCAGGAAAGTCTCGAAGACGGGCTGATCCGGGTGTGGCGCCGATTTGAACAACAATGCCCAAACAGCCATTGAACATCTTCGTCTGCCAGGATTGCGGCTACCGCAGCGTTAAATGGCTGGGACGCTGCCCGGATTGCGGCAACTGGAACAGCCTGGCCGAAGAAGCGACCGCACAGCGCATACCCGGAAACCGCAAGCGCCCTGCCGCAACTGCAAAAACCATCGAAGAAATCGATCCCGCCCCCGAGCCCAGGCTTGCCTCCGGGTTGTCCGAATTCGACCGCACACTCGGTGGAGGGCTGGTTCCAGGCTCGGTGGTGCTCATCGGGGGGGATCCCGGGATCGGAAAATCAACCCTGGTCCTTCAGGTACTTGACAGACTTGCAAGGACCGGAAGACCGGTACTTTATCTTTCCGGGGAAGAGTCCCCCCAGCAGATAAAACTGCGGGCTGAAAGATTGTCCGTCCGATCCCCGGACCTCTTCATACTCTCCGCGACCTGCGTTGAAGAAATAATCGATGAAATCAAGAGGCTTTCCCCTGAAATCTTAGCCGTTGATTCGATCCAGACAATCTACACGTCTGATCTTTCGTCGGCCGCAGGCAGCGTCGGCCAGGTAAGAGAATCGGCCGCAAGATTCATTGATTTCGCGAAAAACTCCGCTGTGCCGGTTTTCCTGGTGGGCCATGTCACGAAAGAGGGCGCTATCGCCGGGCCGAAAGTTCTGGAGCATCTCGTGGACACCGTCCTTTATTTCGAAGGCGACCGGGGACATGTGTACCGTGTACTGCGGGCGGTCAAAAATCGCTTCGGTTCAACAAATGAAATCGGCGTTTTCGAAATGAAGGACAGCGGTCTGGCGGAAGTTTTGAACCCTTCCGGGATATTCCTGGAGGAACGCCCCCGGGACGCAGCAGGCTCCGTTGTCGTCGCCTGCGTGGAAGGAACCAGGCCGCTCCTGGTAGAGATACAGGCCCTTGTCGGCGCGAGCCCCCTCGGAACTCCACGGCGGACATCGCTCGGCGTCGACCACAACCGGATCTCTCTTCTCTCCGCAGTCCTTGCAAAAACCCTTAAAATAGAACTCGGCACCCAGGATATCTTCATCAAAGTTGCCGGCGGTATGAAAGTGGAAGAGCCGGCGGCTGATCTGGGAATCGCAGCCGGCCTTCTTTCCAGCTTTCTTGGAAAACCACTGTCCCAGGACCTGGTGCTTTTCGGAGAGGTTGGGCTTGCCGGGGAAGTGCGCGGTGTGTCACAGCCGGAGCTCCGTCTAAAAGAAGCATGCAAAATGGGATTCCGCCGTTGCCTGATGAGCCGCCGCAACCTCGAAGGAGTAAAGAATGCTTCCGGCATGGAACTGACGGGCATCTCCTCGATGCAGGACCTGTTCCGATGCCTTTTCAAGCCCTTTCCCTGAAACCCTGGTAACAATGACCTTGAATAGACCATGCGTCCATGCTATCTGTTTTTGGATGCAAACCCGGCATCGATAAACCGGTGAACGCCTGGAAACCCGAGAGAAAAACCGATCCGGCCCGTGATGTCTCGAGACGAAACCGGATCGCGGCAAAAAGAAACCCAATGATTTTGACAATTTCCAAGTCTTTCAGGTATGAACGTGAAATCAAGAAAAGCCGTTTCGTTGCAAACGCCTTTCATGCCGCATCGACCGCACGGGCGATGGAATTTGTCGAACGCATAAAAGATCCTCAAGCCTCACACAACTGCTGGGCCTACCGCATAGGCGGCGAATACAAATTCTCCGATGATGGAGAACCCGCAGGCACAGCCGGAAGACCCATCCTGGGTGCGATCGAGAAACAGGGGCTTGACAGGGTAGTAGTCGTCGTGACCAGATATTTCGGGGGGATAAAACTCGGGGCCGGAGGCCTTGCCCGGGCATACCTCGGCACCGCAGCCGAATGCCTTCGTTCAGCGGATAAACAAAAGATTTTGGACTATCTAACCGTGAAATTCGAAGCGGATTTCGATGCGACGGGAAGTGTCCACGCGGCGGTCGAAAAACAGGGCGCCCGGATGGTTGGAGAAAGATATACCGAATCCGGAATAAACGCGGAGATAGAAGTAGAGGAAAACTCAGCGGAATCTCTCAGGACGGCCCTTCTCGAAGCCACAAGGGGTAAAGGCGTTTTCACGATTCGATCACGCAGCCGCAACCAGGCTGAGGGCGAGAAAAAATGATTCGAGTGACCGAGAGGATTGGAATTCCGGAAGAAGAAATCACTGTGAGCTTCGTAAAAGCCTCCGGTCCCGGGGGCCAGAATGTGAATAAAGTAGCCACGGCCGTGCAATTAAAATTTGACGTGGCCAATTCCCCTTCCCTCCCGGAATCCGTACGGAAGCGTTTGAAAGTCATGGCAGGCTCAAGGCTTACATCCGAAGGCGTCCTGGTAATAGACGCCCGCAGGCACCGCACCCAGGCCCGGAATCGAAAAGACGCAGTCGAAAGGCTCATCGAGCTGATTCACAAAGCCGCCCAAACGCCCCGCGCCCGCCGCCACACGAAACCCACGGCCGCTTCACGCAGGCGGCGTCTTGAAAACAAACGGAGCCGCGGGATGCTTAAAAAGCTCAGGCACCAGCCTGCCGGTTCAGCGGAATAAAAGGTTATATACTGGGCTCCGTCGGCGACATCTACGACTTTTCGGCCTCCAGTGGGCGGACCGAGAGCACCGGGCACGGGGACTGTCTGACCAGCCTGTCGGTATTTGAACCCACAAACAATGTCTCCACGAGGCCTCGTCCGCGGACACCCACGGAAATTAAATCAATATCGTTTACCAGTGCATATTTTACCAGTTCTTCATCAGGCCGTCCCGCTACCAGGGTTATCACCGGCCTGCACCAGTTTCTGGCCTCGGCCGGGACCATTTGTTCAAGTTTCTCACGCATCTGAACCGCCACATCGGATCGAATATCTTCCAGCACCTCCTGCCGGGTGCGGATGACATCCTTGTATTCAGACCACTCGAGAACATGAACCAGATGTAGTTCGGCTTCGAATTCCTGGGCGAGGTTTACCGCATGCTGCACCGCCAGCCCCGAAAAAGGGGAAAAATCACATCCTACGAGTATCCTTTTCAGTCTAAACCTGCTCTTATTGTCCCCGCCCTCGGCGCCCCTGATCACCATCAGCGGACAGGCAACGACACGCATGAGCCTCTCGGTCACCGAACCCAGTAAAAACCGCTTGATGCCCGCCCTTCCGTGTGTTCCCGACACCACGAGCCCCACCCGTTTTTCGCCGGCTATCCGGGCGATCTCATCCGCCGTGTGTCCTATGGTAACTACAGGCTCCCACTTAAGCTCAGCATCTCCTATCAACTCTTCCATTTGATCACGGGCGTAAGCCATGGATCGGCGCTCCAGCTGAACCGGATCCGGGTTGGCCTCCCCATACATTCCCGCGAAAGGGACGTCCACCACGTGGCAGACATAAAGAAACGCATTCAGTTCGTTCGCCAGCGCAATCCCGTAACGCACCGCAGCGACCGAACAATCGGAAAAATCCGTCGCACAAAGTATTTTTTGTATAGGTACACGCATGCGCTTCCCTCCTCTTGCCCAGAACCCACCATTAGAATATCAATCTGGCCTCCTAAGGGCTGACGGCGACCCTTGCCGGCACCGCCGTCGAATGCTTTATGCTCGGAGAAAAAACCGTGCCGGCCGGTTAAAAGAGAATCTTGTCCAAGAAGTCCTTGGTTCTTTCGGTTTTAGGATTTGTAAAAAATGTTTTGTCGGTGCCCCGTTCGATAATCCGCCCCTCATCCATGAATATAATCTCGTCGGCCACTTCGCGCGCGAATCCCATCTCGTGGGTTACCACAGCCATGGTCATGCCTGATTTGGCAAGATCGATCATGACCTCCAGGACCTCTTTGATCATTTCAGGATCCAGCGCCGAGGTGGGCTCGTCAAAAAGCATCATCTCCGGGTCCATCGCCAGGGCTCGTGCTATTGCGACTCGCTGCTGCTGCCCGCCTGATAGGTTCCCCGGATACTTGTCCGCCTGTTCGGGGATGCCGACGCGCTCCAGAAGTTCCATGGCGCGTTTTGCCGCATCCCTGGACGGGATCTTTTTAACTTTAATCGGTGCTATCGTTATGTTGTCGATGACCTTCAGGTGCGGGTAAAGCTCGAATCGCTGAAAAACCATGCCCATTTTCTGACGGAGCTTGATGAGGTCGGTCGCAGGATCCTTCAGAGAAACACCGTCGACAATGATGTCCCCCTCCTGGTATTTTTCTAGTCCGTTCAAGCACTTGAGAACCGTACTCTTGCCCGAGCCCGAAGGCCCGCAGATAACGACGACCTGACCGCGCTCTATGGTCTCGGTTATATTGTCGAGAACCTTGAAGTCCCCGTACCATTTGCTGACATTTTTAATCTCTATCATTGGGCATGCCCTCTCTTTGCTTCGAGCCTCTTGCTCAACTTGCTCATCGCGAAACACACCAGGAAATAAACGACCCCCACAAACGCATACAGTTCGAGGCTTCTCATTTCACGCGCATCCACGATAGACGCCGAACGCAGGAACTCCTTAAGCCCTATCACATAGGCTAGGGAAGTATCCTGAAATACAACCACCGCCTGGGTCAACAGGGACGGGACCATGTTACGCAAGGCCTGGGGGATTATGATATACCGCATCGTATTCTGGTAGTCGAATCCGGTGGAGTAGGCCGCCTGCATCTGGCCCGTGGAAATCGACTGGATCCCCGCCCTGACGATTTCGGCGAAATAGGCCGCTTCAAAAACTACAAACGCCACACAGGCGGAAAAAAAATCGCCCATCGGCCGACCCGCGATCAACGGCACCAGAAAATAGAACCAGAAAATAACCAGGATCAATGGAAGGCTGCGCATGATATTCACGAAAGCCGTGGCAGGATAATAAATGACCTTTATTGAACTCAACCGCGCCATTCCCACCAGTATCCCCAGCAGCAGTCCACCGCTTATCGCCACCAGTGCAAGCTGAAAGGTGGTCAAAAGCCCCTGCATCAGAAACGGCAGGTTATTCTTAATCACGACCCAATCGAAAGCGCCCATCGCCTCACCTCCCTCCCGACCGCGTGATCAGGCCGGGCACGGCCAGCCGTTTCTCGACAAGCCCCATCAGGAACACAACAGCAAGCGTTATGCCCATATAAACCAGGGAGGCTGCGGTGGTGGCCTCGATGCCCTGAAAGGTGTACGCCTCGATCTGCTGGCTCATGAATGTGGTTTCAAGTACCCCGACGGTCATCGCAAGCGCGGTGTTCTTGAACACGGTCAGGCATTCAGCAGTCAGCGGCGGCATCACGATGCGCACCGCGTAGGGGATGATAATAAAGCGGTAGGTCTGGAAATGGGTGAACCCCGTGCTGAGCGCGGCAAAGTACTGGTCATGGGAGATGGACTGCATCCCGGCCCGGATATGCTCCGCCACACGCGACGAGGTATAGATCGACAGGCCCACGACCACGATCCAGAACTCGGAATCCGGCAAACCCCGGTAAAGCCACATTTCAATCGATTTCGGAAGAATCGAAGGGGCGGCGAAATACCAGAAAAACAACTGAACCAGAAGGGGAATGTCCCTGAAGACCTCGGTGTAAACTGCCCCGAAAATCCTGAGCGGACGAAACGGAGTCACCCGGAAAGTCCCGATGATGATACCGAGGGCCAAGGCAATGAACCAGCAGATGAGTCCGAGCCTGATGGTCACCCAGATGCCCTGAAGCATCCATTGCCCATAAGGTTCCGTCCAGATGATGGACCAGTTGAAATTATAGGAAAGCACAGCCAGCCTCCTCCGCCGAAGGGGTGATTAAAAACCGGACCGCACGGAAAATCTGAAAGTTCGCCGTGCGGCCCGAAGAAAGATCACGGCCAGGCCTGGAGTTTCATTAATGTTTCAGCTTCCTGTGTCATGGGATACGGCACCACCCCGTCAGGTCCGAACCATTTTTCATAGAACTGATGATAACGGCCGTCCTTGATCATCTTGATCAATTCGATGTTGATGAAATCGCGGAATTTGGAATCGTCCTCCGGAACGATGTATGCGTATGGGTCGTACGTAATCAATTCGCCCACCAGCTCGTATTCATCCGGATTTGGAGCCTTGGCCCTGAGCCCGGCGAGCAGGATACCATCGGTGCAGTAGGCGTCTATAATATCCTTCTGCAGAGCCAGCATACCCTGGGAATGCTCCTGATAGACCACGATATCGGCCGGCGGGTTAATCTTTCCCTTCTCATTCAGATCCCGGATCGCCTTTTCGTTTGTCGATCCCTGTGCGGCACCGACACGCTTACCGGCCATGTCCTTGTAACTCTTGTATCCCTTCTCTTTTTTCGCCAGAAGCTGTGTTCCGGTCAGAAACACAGTGATTGTAAAATCCACGGTTTGTTCCCTGGCAATCGTATGGGTCGATGAGCCGGCAACCATGTGCAGTGTGCGATTTGCGACCAGGGGGATACGGGTCTTCGGATTTATCGTCTTGAGAGTCAGTTTTATCGGTTTTCCGAGCTTCTCTTCGAGCCCCTTGTGTATTTCTTTGGCCATGTCCACACTGAAGCCCACATGTTCGTTCTTTTCATTGAAAAACCCGAACGGGATCGCACCATCACGAACTCCGACAATGAATTCCCCCTTCTTTTCGATTTCCTCGAGTGCGCCGGCATAAACCCCCGGAGCAAAACATAACAAAAGAATCCCTGCCACAACGCCGTAAAACAGTTTTTTCATGGCTTTCCTCCTTTTTTCTGTTTGTATTGCAAAATCTCCCTCATGGAAGACTACGAAAGATGAAGTTCCCGCAGCGAAGCCCCCCGGCGCGGCCGGAAACGGAAGGCACTACCTGGAGAACAGCCGATTCCGACGCCGATCGAAACCACCTGATCATTACCCATTCAAGATTTCATTCATATACGCATACAAAGCCGGAGATCCCCCCGTGTGGATAAACAGAATTTTTTCATCCGCTCTAAAGTACCCTTTACGCACAAGGTCCAGTAGACCTGCCATTGTTTTCCCGGTGTAGACCGGGTCCAGCAGAATTCCTTCGAGCCGCGCCAGAACCCGAACGGCCTCGGCCATTCCGGCAGTGGGCAACGAATAGCCCGGGCCGACATAATCTCCGAAGCATTCCACATTCTCCCGCGGCAGATCCCCTCTGACTCCCACGAAGGCGCAGGTTTTGCGGGCCAGTTCGTAAACGATCTCCTCCTGGACTTCTTTTGTGCGGCTCACGTTGATCCCCACGATCGGGATGTTGCTGTTGTTGCCGAAAAAACCCGTCACCAGACCCGCGTGGGTCCCGGCGCTGCCGCTTGCACAAACCACACGGTCAATCATCAGTCTTTCATCAAAGCACTGGCGGAGAATCTCTTCGGCGCATGCCACGTAACCAGTGGCGCCCAGAGGCGTTGAAGCCCCCCCCGGAATGATATACGGCTTACCTCCGGAGGCAGTGACTTCGTCGGCCACCTTCCGCATTTCAACCATCATATCCGAACCACCAGGTACGACGGTGATTTTTTCAACCCCCAGCAGTTTATAAAGAAAATTGTTTCCGCCCCCATCCGGGTTATAGCTTCCAGGGACACGTTCCTCGAGCACCAGTCGGCATTTCAACCCCTCAACCACGGCGGCCGAAAGAGTAAGTCGGCAATGATTGGACTGTACGGCGCCACAGGTTATCAGCGTGTCGCAACCCCGGGAAAGCGCTTCGGCCACGACAAACTCGAGTTTACGGGTCTTGTTGCCGCCCCCGCTCAGGCCCAGGCAGTCATCTCTTTTAATATAAATCTCCGGCCCTCCCAGATGAGCCGACAGCCTCGCCAGCCGGTGAATGGGAGTATAGCCGAAGGTGTAACGTCTGCGTGGAAATCTCGCCAGGTTCATGGTTGCGTCCTCCATTTGCACGCCCGCTTCAACCCGGGCGGTCCATCAATTCTCTGTTATAGTTATAATTTCAGAAAGATCCTTTGCTAGCTTAATTAAAACGCTCGAATACTTACGCTCTATTACATTCAACGGTGCCTCGGCAGAAGCAAAATCGAAACTTATAGCACCCATCACACGTCCGTTTTGATAATTCATCAACGGGGCTCCGATCGATACGAGTCCAGGAACATACTCTTCGTTGTTTACTGAATATCCCCTGCTCCGAACCCCTTCAAGCTCCGCTGCCAGGCAGTCCCTGTCGGTGATGGTCTTCTGCGTACAGGCCGACAAAGGCATCGTTTCAAAAACCTGGTCGAATTCTTCAGAACTGATCTGGGACAAAACCGCCTTCCCCATGGCGCGTGCATGAAGATCTCGGCTCACAAGCGGATGACGAAAAAAAACGGTGCCGGGCGCCTCACGGCGATAAAGCGCCAGGAGTTCAAGTCCGGACAACAGCGCCGAGTCGATCGTCATCTTCCATTTGCTGAACGTTTCGTCTATAAGCGGCTTGGCCGCCTGCAGCAACTCGAAACCATGTAGAAAATTGTAGCCGAGCACCAGGGTGTTGACACCCAGGCGCAAAGCCTTGCTTCTGGAATTCTTGTTGATATAGCCAAGTGATACCAGCGTGTTGACCAGCCGGTAGGCGGAAGTCTTGTTAATACCAATCATGCGGGATATTTGAGAAAGACTCAACCGAGTATGGTCTCTATCAAAAAGACTAAGAACTAAAAGTCCTTTTTCAAGAGTTTTCGAAAAATACTGATCTTTTGAATCAACCCCCATCAAGATCTCCGATGCCGTTACTATAACAGTAACATTGATAAGGCATGAAGAATTTTAGACCTTCTTCGGCCCCCTGTCAATCTAAAAGCAGGCGACAAAAAAAGGAGGGCGTCTCATCACCGGGCGTCCCTCCTTCAAACGGGCATAACCACTTTATACCTGGTGTCCATCCGGAAATGCCGGATGGACACAGCGAAGTTTCCAGATCGGAAATGAGGCATTTTGTCCAAGATCAAGAAAATCAAGGGGTTGTGCGGAGACGTACTGGAGTACGTCGCACAAGCAAGCCCGCAGATTGACGAAGAGATTGGGCAAAAGGACCATTTCCGGATGGAAACTACCTGATAATATTCCTGTGTTTCCGAATAGAAACTATATGACTTTCACATTAGTAGCCGCCGGACCCTTTTGACCCTGCTCGACCTCGAAACTCACCCGGTCACCTTCATGCAGCGTCTTAAAACCGGTTCCGCTGATACCGGTATGATGCACAAATACATCCCCACCGCTTTCCTGCTCTATGAAGCCGTACCCTTTACGTTCATCAAACCATTTAACGATTCCATTTGCCATAATGGCACCCCCCTTTCCTTTGAGGATTATTTTTGTTTCAATCTTTAGGGTACCACTTTTTGCAAATGGATATTCCCTAGAAACGAAACCGGACCGCCTGTAAAGGCAAATCCTGTAGATTGATGCTATTATAAACCGGTTATTTTAGGAAATCAAGCGGTCAATTTCTTCTAAAGGCTTACTTTCGTTACGGCAAAACAAAAATATGATCGAACAGGGTCATATCGAAGAATTACAGCGGTTGCATAAATCTGCGTAACGTACTATCTTATTTAATTGATGCGGGCGCTGGAATGCCTTGCAGTCACCAACAAAACTTCCCGGTCTGAATTCCACCGAGCTCCTATCCTCGAGGAGGCAGCCATGACAACGGATATCCGTAGCAGACAACGGCTCAAAAGCCTTGAACGACATTTAAAAAAGGAAAACCCCATTCTTCTTGAAGTGGTTAAGATCTTCAAAGAACTCGACCGTTTCGCGAAACGTACAGGTTATCTCGGGAAAGACGAATCTTTCGCGTTCAGGGTGCCATGGTGGCCTTTGATCTCCATCCTGGGGGTATATTCATCCGGAAAGTCGACATTCGTCAACCATTTCCTCGACTATCCACTGCAGGCAACCGGCAATCAGGCCGTGGACGACCGGTTCACGGTCATCTGTTACACCGATGAAAATTCGGTCCGCGTGCTGCCGGGCCTGGCCCTTGACGGGGACCCAAGATTTCCCCTTTACCGCATAAGTGAAGCGATCGAAGACGTAGCGCCGGGTGAAGGCTCCAGGGTGGATGCCTATCTTCAGTTGAAAGCCTGCCCGAGTCAAAAATTGAGGGGGAAAATTTTGATCGACTCGCCGGGGTTCGACGCCGATGCCCAACGGACCTCGACATTAAGAATCACAGACAACATCATAGATCTTTCGGACCTTGTGCTCGTTTTTTTCGACGCCCGCCACCCGGAAGCCGGATCAATGCAGAACACGCTGGAACACCTGGTAAAAGGCACTATATTTCGCAAAGATTCCAATAAATTCATGTATATACTGAATCAAATAGACGCCACGGCCCATGATGACAATCCGGAAGAAGTCGTAGCCGCCTGGCACAGGTCCCTCGCCCAGTATGGGCTTACCGCCGGGAAAACCTATACAATTTTCAGCCCCTCTCATCCGTTTCCGGCTGAACACGAAATCCTCAAAGAACGCTTCGAACGAAAGAGAGATTCGGATCTGGACGAAATACACGCCCGGATAGAACAGGTGGGGGTCGAACGCTCTTACCGGATAGTGGGAATGCTCGAACAGACGGCCCGGATGCTCAGAGACGAAGCGGTCCCCAAGATATCCCGGTTCATCGCAGCATGGCGCAGGCTGGTATTGATCGTCGAAGGAGCAGCTGCAGGCCTCCTGGTAATTGTTTTCGCACTTCTGATGTTTCGGGATGCCCCTGGTTGGCTTCGCGGCGTCTTCCCTTCCCTGGGTGCGATCTTCGAACGGCCCGAGGTATCGCTTCCTGTTGCAGGGGTCCTGCTTATTTTGGCGGGTTACATCCATTTCAGTCTGCGTAGATGGGCGGCTAACCGCATATCCGCGAAAATGACCGCCGCGATTTCCGAGCCAGGGCTTCGCAGCCGTTATCAAAGAGCATTCAGAACAAACAGCAGGTGGTGGAGAAGTCTTTTTAACCGGCGGCCTTCGGGGTGGGGGAAAAAGGCACTGACCCGCATCGCCGAGGTGGAAGACGACGCCAAACGCCTGATACAAATCCTGAACGACGCCTACACCAACCCGTCCGGAGAAACCGAAGAAAGCCCGGCAAATGATTAGGATTCAATGTCAAGTGGACTCTGAAACCCTCCTGAAGTGATGGCCGTAGATAGCCAGGGTCACCGCGGTTGAAAAATGCTTCGGACGGTGAAGCAGCGTCCACAACAACAGGTTCCAGTACTGGAATCGTTCCTTTCCCAGTATCCCGAGCCGCAGTCCGGATCGGAAAAAAGCCAGAAGCCGCTGCGTTTCCAGGCTGATTTTGGCTTTGGGGCATTCGTATTCCGTAAGAAACGTCTTGATGCGGCGATAGTAGTTCCCGGGCGCATAAATGCTGGACAGGATCGTATGGTAACCCTCCTCGAGAGTATTCATGCCCATCAATGGTATGATGTTGGTGCTTTCATCGTTGTTCCCGGACATTGTGCCAAGCAGCCTGCATTCCTGTTTCAGGCGTTCATAAAGCCTCGTACCCGGGGGTGCCTGGAGCAGGCCCACCATCGCGGTAACAATGCCGCTTTTCTGGATGAATTCGATTTGTTTCTGGAATATGGAAGGCGTATCATTGTCGAACCCGACAATGAACCCCCCCTGCACCTGGAGGCCGCATCGCTGCATACATTTTACGCTGTCCAGCAGATCCCGGTTCGTATTCTGCTTTTTGTTGCATTCCGCAAGGCTGCCCTCATCGGGTGTTTCGATTCCGACAAAAACGGCGTCGAAACCGGCCTCAACCATCATTTCCATGAGATGGCGGTCGTCGGCCAGGTTGATCGACGCCTCCGTGTTGAAAGGCACACCTTTCTTTCCCTTCCTCCACTCGACTAATTCAGGCAGCAGGCTGGTAGTCAAATAATGCCGGTTTCCGATGAAATTATCATCCACGAAAAACACCTGGCCGCGCCATCCAAGAGAATATATTATATCAAGTTCACGTACGATCTGATCGGCTTTCTTTATTCTGGTGCGCCTCCCGAACAAAGCGGTGACGTTGCAAAAATCGCAGTCGAACGGACAGCCCCTGGAAAATTGCACGCTCATGGCGGCGTAGCGTTTCATGTCGACCAGTTCCCACAGAGGAGGCGGCGTCAACGTCATGTCCGCAAACTCCTCCGTTTGATAAAGTCTGCCCGGGCAGTCGTTTTCAAGGTCGCTGATAAAACGGGGAAGCGTAAGCTCAGCCTCATTCAGCACAAAATGATCCACATCAGGGAACCGTTCGTATTCGCTGGTGAACAGGGGCCCCCCGGCTACAACCTTGACCCCCGCCTTTCGGCATCTGGAAATTACTGCGGAGGCCGACTCGCTCTGAACAAACATCCCGCTGATAAATACAATGTCGGCCCATGCGAGATCGCTCTCCTTGAGAGCACTCACATTCAAATCCACCAGTCGTTTTTCCCATTGAACCGGAAGCATGGCCGCCACGGTAAGAAGACCAAGGGGAGGATAGGCCGCCTTCTTGCCGACAAAAGACAAGGCATGTTTGAAGCTCCAGAAAGTTGCCGGAAATTCGGGATGGACAAGTAAAGCTTTCATAATATCCTCCGAGCTCAAAGTTTTCTCAAACACCCGGCAGCGGCCAGTCCGCGCTTTTCATCCACGGCGGTGTTGGTCAACAGGGCGATCGCGAAAAAAACGAGGCAGAGAAGAACCGCCGCCTTCAATCCCACCTTCATCTGCAGGATACCGAGGCCCAGAATTCCAAAAACAGCGGCCAACTTGATCGTCATGCCCCAGAACCCGAAAAACTCGGCATGCCGGCCTTTAGGGGTCAACAGGCCGACCATGGCCCGCGCCGAAGACTGAGTGGCGCCCAGCCCCGTTCCCGCGGAACAGCCTACCGCGAGAAAAACATACTGAGGGTGCACCGGCGTCGAAAAAACAGCTCCGGCCACCCTCGCCACACCCGGCGTAAAATATATAAGCAGGACGGAAAAAATCCATAGAACCAGTGTAATGGCAAACGTTCGTTTGGCACCGATCCGATCCTGGATGTTGCCGAAAAAAAGCGCACCGGCCGCGGCGGTCACCTGGGTCAGAATGAACATGGTCATCTGGACCCCTGCACTCCACCTGATGACCTGGTCCCCAAAGATGAACGTGAAGCTTATTACAATATAAAGGCCGGCCATCGAGAAGAACAACGCCAGCAAAAAAACCGCCAGGTCCCTGAAACGCTTCACAGCGCCGATCGTCTCGGCCAGGCGTTGGAATCCTATTTTTACATATTCCGGGATTTTTTTCGACCTTACCGATATCTTTCTTTCTTTCAACCATAAAAAAGTCGGCAGGGCACCCACCAAAAAGAACCCGGCGGCAAGCGGGCCCACCAACCTGAGGCTCTGGAAATTCTGCACGCTTATCCCACCAAGCCCCAGAAGCACGACCCCTGTCGAACAAAGCCCACCTGCGTAACCAAGCGCCCATCCGAACCCGGATATGCGCCCCAACCTGTCCGGAGGCCCGAGTTCCGGCAAAAAACCCGCAATGAAAGCTTCGCCGATTGAATATGAAAAATTGGATATTACAATTAAAACCATAGCAGGAAACACCATTCCAGACAAAATAAAATAAAAGCAAGCCGTCGTTATTACTGTAAGCACGTAACTCGCAAAAAGAAACTTCTTTTTGGCTGCCGAATAATCCATCACCGCGCCGCAGAACGGTGCCACAGCCGCGCTTAACAAATAACTGACGCAGAGCGATACACTCCACAATAGATTACCCAGCCTGAAATCAGGACCGTCACCGACGATCACCCTGGTAAAGACCACGCCGAAAACAACCGTTATAATAAGAGTCGTGTAGGCCTGGTTGGCAAAATCAAACATAGCCCAACCGACTATTTCTCTATTATAAACGACTTTGTCTTTGAACATAGTAGTTCTTTCAAATAAAATTATGTTTTATACTAAAACATATCAGTTTTTTCCGTCAACTTAAAATACCACGGTTGAATACCATACCTGTCCATCCGCCCTTTCTCTTGACATGAAAGGGCAAAATGCCTATACTTTCGAGAAATCGGCAACCGGTTTCGTATTCGAAAACCGAAACTTAACGCCGGGTCCCGTGAATCAAGGATGGGTTTACATGTCCCGGCTTCTCCATCGTGTTATTGCCGTTCATCATTCAGCAGTACATGCAAGGCTCGAAGCATATAACGCCAACCCAAATCCAAAGGAGGGAAATTCATGCAATGGAGAAAACTTTTCATCGTAGCCGCAGTGGCAATGGGTCTGCTGGTATCCGCACCGCACGCCATCGCAAAAACTGATGTGCTTTTCGGCGGAGCATCCATCGTGGGAGTTTATTATCAGGTGGCCCTTCAAATCAGCAACCTGATGAATAAAAAAATGGGCGACACATACAACTTCATCGGAAGGCCCACAGGGGGGTCGGTATTTAATATCAACGCAATGATCAGGGAGACCTTCGATTTCGGCGTCGCTCAGTCTGACCGAAACTTTCAAGCATTTAACGGGCACGCCGACTGGGAAGGCAAAGCGGTGAAAAACCTCCGCAGCGTTTTCAGCATGCACCCGGAAACCGTGATGCTCGTAACCCGCAAGGACACCGGCATCAAGAAAGTCGAAGATATCAAGGGAAAGCGCGTGAATATCGGAAACCCCGGCTCCGGCCAGCGCTTCAATGCCGAGGAAGTACTCAAGATCTACGGCATTGATAAAGACAAAGACATCAACGCCGAAGGCCTGCAGCAGCATGAAGCCTCGAGGGCACTCGTCGACCGCAAGATAGACGCCTTCTTCTACACTGTCGGAAACCCGAGCGCCGCGATCGAAGAGCCGGCCCAGTCTGTGGACATCGTCATGCCCCCCCTTGATCACCCCCAGATAAAATGCCTCGCCGAAGACAAACCCTATTACATCTACACGAAAATTCCCGCCGGCACCTACAAAGGTGTGGACTATGACGTTCCCACCTATGCGGTCACCGCAACGGTGATTTCTCACGAAAAAGTCTCTGAAAAAATAGTCTATGACATGGTGAAAACCGTATTTGAAAACCTGGACGAACTCAGAGCCTCGCATGCGGCTTTCCGGCACCTTGACCCCAAGAAAATGCTGGAAGGATGTTCGGCTCCTTTCCATCCGGGGGCTGTCAGATATTATAAGGAAAAAGGCTGGATGTAATCCATGATGGTGAAGGGGCCGGAAGGCCCCTTCATTTTTCCGCCATAAAACCACCACAACCGGCTTCCGTTCTGTTTTGAACGCCTTTTGCCGGTTGGTTCCGTTTTAAATTGTGCTCCGGCCCGCCGGTTGCTTCGTTTCCTGGAAAAACGCCAATGAGCCAAACAGTTCAAAACTCTCCCAAAGACGATCCAAACCAATCAGTTCATTCAACTGCCAAAGCTGTCGAGGCCATTGTAGACAAGGCCGAATCGGGAGGGAGGAAGCCCGACAGCCGTTTTGCACAGGTCGCTATACCCATCCTGTGCATGGCATGGTCTTTCTACCAGATTGGAATCGCCTACAAACCGATTGATTCCCATGTGGCACGGGCCTGGCATCTGGCTTTTGCTCTTTTCCTGGCGTTTTTGCTTTTCCCGTCCCACGACCAGCACAACCCCCCATTCTGGGTCAGATGGTTTAAATATATTTTTCCATTCATCGGCAAATACTCGATCGTCCGGCGAATTCCGGTCCTGGACATATTGCTCGCAGCAGCGGCCGCTTGTGCGGCGCTTTTCATCTGGTGGGATTTTGACAAACTGGTCTGGCGGCAGGGAATACCCAGTACTTCGGATATAATCCTGGGCTCCATTCTTATCGTACTTTTGCTTGAAGGGGCCAGGCGGTCTCTCGGCCCCGCACTCGCGATCCTCGCAACGCTTTTTTTGCTTTACACGATAGTCGGACCTCACCTGCCCGAAATATTAAGACACAGAGGCGTCCCCCTGGACTTCATCATCAGCGATATGTATCTTACAACAACCGGTATATTCGGGGTTCCTCTGGGGGTTTCAACCGATTTCGTTTTCCTCTTCGTGCTTTTCGGGGCTTTGCTGGATAAAGCCGGGGGGGGGAAATACTTCATCGATATCGCGTTTTCCGCACTCGGAACCTTCCGCGGCGGACCAGCCAAGGCCTCTGTTATGGCCTCGGGCCTCACCGGCCTGGTTTCCGGTTCATCCATTGCCAACACAGTCACCACCGGCACTTTCACCATACCGTTAATGAAAAAAGTCGGCCTGCCGGGCTACAAAGCCGCGGCCGTGGAAGTTGCCGCGTCGACAAATGGTCAGCTCATGCCTCCGATTATGGGAGCGGCGGCGTTTATCATGGCAGAGATCCTGGGCATTCCCTACCTTGATGTCGTGCGTGCGGCGCTCCTTCCAGCTCTTATTTCCTATTTCGCGTTGTTTTATGTTGTTCACATTGAAGCGTTAAAACTAGGCCTCAAGGCCTTAAACCGAGATGAACTGCCTCCATTTTTCAGAACATTTATTCGAGGCAGCCATTTTCTCATCCCTCTCGGCGTTTTGATCGTCTATCTTGTCATCATGCGCCGGAGCCCGATCACCTCAGCGCTGCTGGCAATAGAATCTTTGGTGGTTATCATGCTTATCCAGCGGCCCGTCATCGTGTTCCTGAAAGCGGGAGTTGATGGAAAGGCAGGCACACTGGATCCTTCGTTCAACCTTAAAAAATCTCTTCTTAAAGCATTTTTGGCAGGTTTTGACGAAGTAAAAAACGGGCTTATCCAGGGCGCAAGAAACATGGTTTCGGTAGGGGTCGCCACCGCTACAGCGGGGATCATCGTCGGAGTCGTCACAATAACAGGGTTGGTGGGCCGTTTCATTATCCTGGTAGACACTATATCGATGGGCAACGTAATTCTTATGCTCATCTTCACCGCGATGACAAGCCTGCTGCTCGGGATGGGTATGCCGACAACCGCCAACTACATAATCATGGCCACTCTAACCGCTCCGGTGATCATACAGCTGGGATCGGATGCCGGGCTTGTCTTTCCGCTGATCGCAGCACACCTGTTCGTTTTCTATTTTGGAATCCTTGCCGACGACACCCCACCGGTTGGCCTGGCCGCTTACGCCGGGGCCGCAATCGCCCGCTCGGATCCCATCAAGACAGGCATTCAGGGCTTCACCTACGATTTAAGGACCGCGATACTCCCTTTCATCTTTCTTTTCAACACCGAATTGCTTATGATAAAAGGAGTCACTGAAGCGGGCAATCCTATATGGATCAACGACCCGATCATAATAGGCTGGACCTTTTTCTCAGGCCTGATAGCGATGTTCGCTTTTGCTTCATTCCTGATGGGCCACCTTGTTACCCGCTTGAACCTGGCGGAGCGGCTTCTCCTTGTCGCGGTCGCTGCATCCACTTTCAAAGCCTCGACAATAGAAGCTTATGTCCCGCTGGGGCCTACGACCATTAAAGCGCTCGGCGTTTCGGTCTATTTCGGCCTTTTCATCTTTCAAAAGGTGCGCGTCAAACGCCGGAAAACTCAGAAGCAGCGGACCGAATCATGAACGTCCGGATGTCAGGTTGAAAAAGCTATCCTTATAGGGGGAATTCCCGCCCGAGGGAGAATAATTCCAGATTTGCAACCCATCCCTGAGAGGAATCTTCCAGGGTTATTTTGACGTTAAAGGAGATGGGCGAATGAATGAAAAAAGTTTGTTGAACGGAAAAAAGATCCTGATCGTCGACGATGAGCCGGACGTACTTGAAACGCTGCAGGAATTGCTTTCCATGGGTGAAATCGAGACCGCCTCTACATTCGACCAGGCAAAAGAATTGATCGAAACAAATAATTATGATTTCGCAATCCTGGATATAATGGGGGTTGACGGATACCGTTTACTCGAATTTACAACCGGCAAGGGAATCACCACGGTGATGTTGACAGCCCATGCATTGAGCCCTGATAATGTCGTAAAATCGTACCAGCAGGGTGCGGCTTCTTATATCCCGAAAGATGAGATGGTTCATATCGTCACTTACCTCGAGGACATAGTCGAGGCTCAGAAGCAGGGCAAGAACCCCTGGTGGAGATGGTATGACCGTCTCGCAGGTTTTTTCGAAAAAAAATTCGGCATGGAATGGCAGGAAAACAACAGGGAGTTCTGGGAAAAATTCCGTTATCATATATAATTCCTGCTTTTCTAATTCAACATGGGGTGACATGCTCTGGACATCAAAGAGGACCAGGGGCATAAGCGGCGCCCTCGTCGAACATTTTCAAATTCTCTTCCCTGAATCGGGTCGGGCTGACCACCGAAACCGCCTCCCTCAAACCTTCCAGGCTGAACGGCGGCTCTTCGAAGGCTGAAAAAAAACCCAGGACTACAAGATTTGCAAACCGTGGCGCCCCCCACTTCAAAGCAAGCTCGCCTGCAGGAATCGTCCGCACGGAAATTTCCCTGGCATCCAGGTACTTGTGCGCTTTTTCAACTGGAAACGGCTCCCCGGTATTCACGTACAGGCTACCACCAACGGCAAAAAAATCCATATTGCGATAGGCTTCACCGGCGTCGAGGGAAATCACCACCCCCGCAGTGCCCCGCCTTACCATGCTTCCCTGTACGTCCCCAAGCCTCAAATGACTGGTTACCGACCCTCCTCTTTGCGCCATACCGTGGGTTTCGGCACCTAACACACTATATCCATGGTCCAGTGCAAAGCGACCCAGAATCCTCGTCACGAACAGAATGCCCTGCCCCCCGAGTCCACAAACAACGATATTCAGCGGCTGCATAAATCCTCCGATTTGACATTTTCAACACTCCGCTCCACTATCGCCCCCTCAGGGCACACCTGGACGCATACGCCGCAACCGTTGCAGAGAGCCTGGTTGATCGACACCCCTCCGCCGGCGACGGTTTCAACCAGTGCCGGGCATTCGAACCGTTCAATGCAGAATCGGCAAGCGATACAGTCCTCTGTAACCACGAAGCGGGTTCCACTTCCCCGCCGCACGGCACCTTCGTAGAGAACGCAAGGGTGCCGCGCGATCACGGCAGCCACCCCGCCGGGCTCACCGTAGGCATAGGCCTTTGCGCGGGACAAAACAGACATCATGGCTTGAATGTCGTATGGGTCGACAACTTCAATGAAATCAACGCCGCAGCCTTTGATGACTCTTTCAAGCGGAATCTTTCTCCCTGCGCTTCCGTCGGCGCGTATCCCGCCGGCTGCTGTCGGCTGCATTCCCGTCATAGCAGTCACCTGGTTGTCCAGTACCACCAGCACGAAGTGCGCACCATTGTAAACAGCGTTCAGCAACCCCGGCGTACCCGAATGAAAAAACGTAGAATCGCCGATCGTCGCAACCACCGGCCTGTCTGCTCCGTCCTGACTGAACGCATGGAACATACCGGAGGCCATCGTGATGCCGGCCCCCATGTCAAGAACGGTGTCCACAGCCCCGAGATTCAGGCCCAGCGTATAACAACCGATATCAGATGTATAAACTGCTTTGGGCATCGATTTGCGGATAGCGAAAAACGATGCTCGATGCGGACAGCCCGGGCACAGGGTCGGCTTGCCGGACGGCAGATCCAATTCGGGCGGTTCAATTTCTGGACCGAACGCCTGCAGACCCCCTACGCCGACCTCCACGAAGGCGCGGTCCAGGATCTCGTGGATCTTTTCCGGGACCAGTTCTCCGGCCCGGGGCACATGTCCGGAGAGACGGCCCAGCACCTTTTGATGGTTTCCAAGGAAATATTCGATAACGCAATCAGTCTCCTCGAGAACAAGCACCCTCCCGCATGCGTCCATCATCTCCGAGGCGAGCCTTTCCGGAAAAGGAAAAGGAGTCCCGATTTTCAACACAGGGATGTCTTTCCGCCCCTCTTCGGCCAGGATGTCTGTCGCGACGGAATACGGAACCCCCCCGGCGATTATTCCAAAATCGTAGCTTTCACCGGAAACGAGGTTGTGTGCATTGAAATCGCTCAGCGTTTCAAAATTCCGTGCGATATCATCCAGTTTCCTGTTCAATTCCTGGTGAAGGAGATATCTGAAGCGCGGGGTGGCAGCCCATCTTTTCGGGTCCTTTTTGAAATCCGCCCTTGTCCCGCCGGATTCAAGCTTATTCCACCGTATATTCTGCCTTGCATGACAGACCCGGATCCCCGGTCTCACGATCACCGGCACGCTGAACCGCTCCGAAACATCAAAGGCCCTTTTAATCATCTCACGCGCTTCCCGAGGATGAGAAGGGTCGAAAACCGGCACTTTTGCAATTCTTGCCATCAACCGGCTGTCCTGTTCAGTCTGGGAAGAATGGGGACCGGGATCATCGCATGAAATAATAACCAGCCCTCCGACTGTTCCCAGGTATGCAGAACTCATAAGAGAATCCGCCGCAACATTAAGACCCACCTGCTTCATCACGCAGGCTGCCCTTTTGCCGGTGACCGCCGCTGCAAAAGCCGTGTCGAGGGCCACCTTTTCGTTAATTGACCATTCCGTATATATTTCCACGCCTTCAACCCCTGCAAGCCTGACCGCTTCCGGAACGATCTCGCTGCTGGGTGTGCCGGGATATGAGGCGAGCACCCGGCATCCTGCTTCCAGTAGTCCGAGTGCGATCGCCCCGTTGCCCAAAAAGATATCTTCCCTCATGACCCGTTACCCCGATTTATTTTGAAAAGTCCACAAATATGAAGATCCCGCAGCGGAGCCCCCCGGCACGGCCGGAATCAAAAGGCACTACCTGAAAAACAGCCGATTCCAATACCACCCGCGACTCCGCCCGGTGATCGTACGTAAATCAATTGGGGTTGTCAAATCGGATTTGCCGAGCCGAAGGCTTTTTTGGTTGTTTTTGACTTGACTCCTTTTGATGAATTGTATAGATTTCTCTTTTTGATTTTGACCCAAGAGGGAGAACAAGCTATGTACGCGGTTATTAGACTGT
>OMKS01000756.1_pt1 | contig 29807 bp, 25 predicted proteins | sample 1674721 | NCBI WGS metagenome assembly OMKS01 (sample SAMN06264996, study PRJEB25208) | sediment metagenome | isolation source: hot spring sediment | place: USA: California | collected 2014-09-02 | reverse complement strand
GCTCGGAGATGTGTATAAGAGACAGTGCCAGCTCCAGACCGCCTGCAACTGCATATCCCGAAACAGCGGCAATTACCGGTTTGGAAAGGATCATTCGAGTCGGGCCCATCGGCCCGTCCTGCGGCATATCCCTGTTCAACTTATTTCGTGTTGTCTCATGCATCAGTGCCTTGAGATCAGCTCCTGCACAAAAATTCCCCCCCAGCCCCCCCAGCGGACCGCCACATCTTGATCAACATTGCGATCAAAGTCGCGGAAGGCATCGGCAAGTTGATCGGCGGTCTTTCTGTCAACAGCATTTCGCACATCCGGTCGATTTATGATAATCGTACAAATACGTTGTTTATGTTCGACATATACCTCATTCATTAGAGTCCCCTTCATCATAAATTGACAAGAACATTTGTCAGCGGTTGTCTCAACCCTTCTTCCGTCAGATACTGCACCCCACGGCAAAGCCGTCCGCCATGGCTTCGGCAATCTGTCCCGGTTCGCGACACGATCCGATTAGCAGGAACTTGATACCCGACTTTTTTATTGCATCTTCCAGATCTCTTTCCCGGATCAAACCGACGGCAATGATTACGGAATCAACATCGATTTCAGCTTCTTTATTATCTCGATCACGGATAATGACTCCTCTATTTGTTATTCCGATCACCTTGGTATCTGTCATAACGGCAACCTTGCTATTGAGCCGGGACAAGAGTCCCCATCGATTCGAAGGTCCAACATCACTGGCAATTGATGGCAGCATCTCTACAACGGTAACCTCCTTCCCCTTATCGGCAAGATATTCGGCCGTCTCCACACCGATCAGTCCTCCTCCGATAATCACCACGGTTTGTCCAACCTCAGCTGAACCTTTCAATACGTCAATGGCAGTTGCTACATGACCTCGCTCAATGCCCGGAATGGCAGGAACGATTTCCTTTGCACCCAATGCCATAACGACAACATCCGGTTTGAGTTCGGAAAGTTTTTCCGGCGTACAATTCTCTTTGCATCTTACGTCAACCGATAAAATCTCCATCTGGTATGACAGATAATCGATGAGATTCTTTAACTCACCTTTATGAGGAGGGATGACCGCAACATTCAACATACCACCCAGTTGGCTATTTTTTTCAAATAACGTCACATCATGACCACGTAGCGATGCTACTCTGGCCGCTTCCATCCCCGCCGGTCCTCCACCGATGATTACCATACGCTTTTTTTCTGCCGTCGGATTCACAAGGTTTTCCCCTTCCCGCCCCAGTTCATGGTTGATGGCACATTTCAGCTCTACAGATTCATCACCCCTCATTATGAGCTTCATTATTTGATCAAAACAGTGACAGCATGCGGTGCATCGACGAATCTCGCGTAAACGCCCCTCCCGCGTCTTCTTCACAAATTCCGGGTCACACAGCAACGGCCTCGCCAAGCCGATCAGATCGGCATCACCCCGTGTCAAAATTTGTGCCGCTACGAGGGGATCGTTAATTCTTCCTACTGTGGAAACAGGCACGTCCACGACGTTCTTGATTGATCGTGCCAAATAAGCAAATGCCCCCCGGGGCACTGACATGGGAAGCATTGGACGGGCAGCTTCGTGCCATCCCGCCCAGACATGAAGTCTGTCCGCCCCCGCCTCAACGATCTTCGGAGCAAGAATCAGTGAATCTTCAAGTGTCTTGCCTCCCTTCACACCGTCTTCACCATCAAATTTCACACATATGTTGAAATCATGTTCTACCAATCGTCTGGTTTCTCGAAGCACATCAAGCAGGAATGTTGATCTCCCGATGATATCACCTCCATATTTATCCTCTCTAAGGTTTGTTACCGGAGAAAGAAACTGGCTGACAAGATAACCCGAACACCCGCATATTTCAATCCCGTCAAAACCAGCCTTCCGGGCACGCAGTGCTGCCTCAGCAAAGGCAAGGACAAGTTCATCCACTTCACCGGTTGTTAGTTCGCGGGGTGTTTCTCCCGTGTACCGGGACGCCACCGGTGACGGCGCCACTGACTGCCGTCCCGTATATCTGCCGAATGAATACCGTCCCGCATGATTGAGCTGGGCAACGATTTTCGCACCTGCCTTTTGAACAGATGCAACCATCGATCGAAAGAATTCGATATCATCGTCCCTTTCAAGACTCGGCTCATGAGCGGCGATTGCACCGCCCGTCGGGTGCACTCGGATCTCTCCTGTCGTTATGAGGGCAACATCTCCTTTGGCGCGGGCTACAAAATAGTCCGTCAGTTGATCCATAGAGTATGTTGTCCCCATGGGTGCCATAAAAAAACGGTTCTTTAATGTCATGTTCGGCATGACAAGCGGCTGAAATAAAATTGCCAGTGAGTTATCCTTCATTGCTACCTCCTTAATCAGTAAGCAGGCGTTCAGACCCAATAATGTTACGTATACAAAACACCAATCAAAAAATTTTTACATAATGTCTCTCAAGAGCCGTTTTAAAAGTATTGATTCTTCCATTGTAAATCCGGACAGCAATTCCTTATTGACCGAATCACGAACTCCGATGAGTATGCCTTTCATATCGATTGATTTCCGAGACAGGTAAATCCTAATATACCGCCTGTCTTCCTCATCCGACCGCTTTACAATCCATCCCGCATCAACCATTCGATCCAGCACCCCTGAAAGTGTCGCATTATCGAGAATAAGTCGCTTGCTTATTTCGCTGGCCGTCAATCCGTCTTCTATCCACAGCGCTTCAAGAACCAAGTGCTGGACTGCTGTCAATCCATGTGTCTGCAGAACGTTCTTGAACTTCCCATGGGCTTTTTGATAGGCCTTGGCCAGAAGAAAAGTCAGACAATCTGTAAGGTCATTCATAACCATATCCTTTCGTGTACGAACAAATAACATGTCAATGCCACAGTGTCAATAATCTTTCTGCAGCTCAAGCGCTTAGCTTTTGGAAAATATTCCGTTCTTCCGCTTTCCCTTCGGTCGTAAAACTCACATTTCTGCCTTACCGCCGAAGCCTTCTCATCACCGCCCTTTAAATGTCGGTTTTCTCCGCCCCATAAAAGCTGCAGCGGCTTCCAGTAAATCTTCAGATGTCAGAAGAACCATGTTTTTGTGTATGGCAAGGGACATTCCCTCGTGAACGGAAACATATCTGCTGTAATTGAACACTTCTTTCGTACCCTGAACCGCCAGAGGAGCATTTTCGGCTATCTGGAATGCAAGGTTACGAGCCCCTTTGATAAGAGAGTCCCTGTCTTCATAGACGGCATTTACCAACCCCATGCCCTCAGCCTCCCGTGATGAATAAAACCGGGCTGTATATGCCATTTCTCTGGCAAACCCCTGCCCAATGATAAGGGGGAGCCTTTGAAGAACACCCATATCGGCAACAAGACCGATTGCAGCTTCACGGAGGGAAAAAGAAGCATCTTCGCTACAAAGCCGAATGTCACAGGCTGAAATGATGTCAAGACCACCACCGATACAGACACCATGGACAGCGGCAATGACCGGCTTCCTGCATTCCTCAAGTACATTACAGCAGTCAAAGAGATCTTTCAGTGTCTTTGGAAAATTGAGGTTCGATCGTGCTTTCCCGTCAAGTTCCAACGACATGAAATCCTTCAGATCAAGTCCGGAACAGAACGCGGTATCGACGTTACTCTTTAAAATAATAACGTTCACATGATCATCCTCATCGACTTCATGAACAGCTCGAACGATTTCTGATGTAAATTCCAGATTGAGAGCATTTAACTTTTTTGTTCTGTTCAAACCGATAGAGGCAACTCTGTCTTCAATTGTAATTTCAACAAACCGGTAACTCATGGACGCCTCCTTGTAAATTTATCAACGCACATACTCAAAACAACGGTGAATGCCAATCTTACATCTTTTCATTATGATCCGTGCGCGGTGCCATGTTCATACTTAGTGGAAGTTTCCTTCTACAGCAACATTTTTCATAGCTTACTGAAAAATTCATATGAGCATCACGACAAAAATCATTTCGAATAATCAGAGATCCCCCCGCAAGAAGTTGCATGAATGCGCTTGCCGCTCAATTAAAGGGTAGAAATTCTCTCATATATAAAAAGATATATGCCGGAGTGCATATTATCAACATTCGTCAGTTTATCGACACACAACACCACAAAGAATCAAGTAATATAAAAGGGAATTCATTGAGTTAGATAGAAGCATATCAGGCATTATACCGATGAAAAAGCTGTCAGAATAAAGACATATGCTATCACATTGACAGGGAGAAAATTCTTTTGTATGTAATCCGTGGATTAAGGATGGAAGGGAGAATTGCAATGAGGCAATCCGGTCAATTCATGTCACAATTGCCTGAAAATGAAAAATACATTTTATGCAACTTTCTTGCTTTCATTGATTTCTTTTCTGTCGACTGGTTTGCAGGAAGCATCGACCTCCTTCCTTCGCGACTTATTTCGACGATATCATATCTTGAGAAAATGCACTGGGTAGAGTCCCTCAATGGACAGGCAGGGTTTTACCAATGGACGGATAAAGTACCCCGGGACGAGATTATCAGTCATATTCCTCCCGACATCATGTCTGCCTATTATCGTCAGGCGGCAAACATTCTTCTGAAAAATCTGCCTGAGGACGAAACAAATATTCTCAAGATTTCGAATCATTGTATTCTGGCAGGCTTGAGAGAAAAAGATCTGGATATAATTTTCAACGCAGCCATGATAGAGGAGAAACATCACCGTATTTCCTCGGCTATAAGTCTGTATGATCACATTCTGGAATATATCGAACAACTTATCGTCGACGACAAAATCGATCCTTCCCGAGGGCTTTGCTCTCGCTTCATCCAGTCTATCGAACGAAGGGCCACCCTTTCCGTATTTCATCCGAATGTCAAAAAAACGAACCGCCTTCTTTCCATGGCACTTGATACGGCGGTACACATCGAGGATCTCAGAGCTCAGGCATCATTACAGCTTCTCATCGGACAAAATTGCTGGATGTCGTTTCAACATGAAAAAGCAATCTATCACTTCGATCTCGGATGGGAAATGATCAACAAACATAATATCGACGATCATACATTATACATGAGAGGGTTGCAGCTCCAGGGAATGGCTTATTGGACACGGGGGCAATTGTCAAAGGCCATTGAGGCTTACGAAAATTCTCTGGGAGAACTGGATTCACTTGCTGCTGATGACTTTTCCTCTATGACTGCTCTTAATCTCGCCCTCGGATATTCCCACATCGGCATGCCGCAGCGGGGTCTCGGAATCTCGGAAACAATTTACAATCAGGCTAAAAAGAACGAAAACTGGCCGATAGCTTCTTTTGCTCTCGGAACGTCTGGAATGATTTTCCTGGAAATGAGACAACTGCACAACAGCAGAACATATTTCGAAATGTCGCTGGAACTTTCAAAGAAGGAGCGTATTCCCATGGCGGAAATCATTGCCGGTATGGGCATCGCAAATATAGAATGTCTTCAGAAAAACTTCGAAGAGGCAGAGAAATACTTTAAAGTTCGATGGATAATACGTAAATCGAGCTGGTTCCATATTCTTAACGTCACCCATTCTTTTGAGGCTTTTTTCAGACTTTATCGGGAAGGATACCGTTTCGAAGATCTCATTGAAACTAAATTAACCACCTACCTCTACTCGATAAAACACGAGCAACATCACCTCATGTACTGCATTATCCGACGCCTCCAGCTGGAACTCAGTGAAGAAGATAAATCACCGAAAGAAAAAATCGAGGAATTTTTATCACTTGAAATATTAACCAAAGAATGTGGCGCCACTTTCGAAACTGCCAAGATACATGTTAATCTGTCCCTTCTTTTCCTCCAGGCAAACAACTGGAAGAAAGCGGAACGATATGCTAAAGATGCATGGGAGGTCCTGAAACATTTCGCACGGGACGTTTTCCCATCCGATCTGGCACATTTGATTCCACGCTATGATGAAGAAAAGGATCATCGCCTGTTCGATCTCATTGTTGAAATCGGTGAAGCTATTTCAAACCAGTCGAATATAGAAACCCTCCTGACAAACATAATTATTGCGATATCTCGATATAAACGGTCGGAGAGGTCCGCTCTTTTCATTAAAGACAAGGATGCGGATACGATAAGAATGGTCGCATCGAGAAATTTATTAAGAGAACACTTTGATGACGAATCATTCACTGAAGCCAAAAATCTTATTAATGAGGTCGTCAACGGTGCTGACGAAACCATCCGCTACCACGAATCAAACAATGAAGGCTCTTTCGACTTTCGCCGCATCATTGTTACTCCCCTGATGCTCGGGAAAAAAGTGTTTGGCGCCCTCTACCTGGACAGCAGATTTTTCCCGACCGAACTAAGCGGCAACCAGCGGACTCTTTTATCCGCTATTTCATCACAAATCGCTGTATCGATCGATCGCGCACAGGCTCACGATGAAATAGCCCGGCTCAACGACAGACTCATTGAAGAAAACAGATACTACATCGAGGAGAAGGAAGAATTTAGACCCTTCGGTGAAATCATAGGAACCAGCAAGGCCGTTGCGGATATACATCGCCTCATAAATAAGGTCGCCCCCACCCAATCGACGGTATTGATCCTTGGTGAAACGGGCGTTGGGAAAGAGCTTATTGCACGGGCGATTCACCGAGAGAGTAAAAGAAGCGAGGGACCTTTTATTCGGGTCAACTGTGCGGCATTACCGGATACCTTGATTGACAGCGAACTGTTCGGTCATGAAAAAGGGGCGTTTACCGGCGCCATCAAAACCAAGGCGGGGAGATTCGAACTCGCTCATAACGGCACCATTTTTCTGGATGAAGTATCCGAACTGCCCCTTCAGACGCAGAGCAGATTGTTGCGTATTCTACAGGAAAAAGAATTTCAGCGTGTGGGAGGAACAAAAACGCTTTTTTCCGACTTTCGTCTGATCACAGCAACAAATAAAGATTTGAAAGACGAAGTGGCCAAGGAAAGTTTCAGAGCCGATCTCTTCTATCGACTGAACGTTTTTCCAATCTTTGTGCCGCCTCTCAGAGAAAGGAAAAAAGATATACCACTGTTGGCATCACATTTCTTAAAACTCTTTTCTTCTCAATACAACAGGGCCTACGAAGGGATTCCCGGGTTGGAAATGGAAAAAATGAAGAACTACTCATGGCCGGGGAACATAAGGGAACTCGCCAATATGGTGGAGCACGCCGTTATCCTCGGCGAGAGGAAAATCAGATTCCCTGAACTCGGCGCAAAAAACATCGAGGGATATATCGAGGATGAAGAGTCGATGAGCCTGAAGGAAATGGAAAAAAACCAGATCTTAAAGGCCCTTAAGAAAACAAACGGCAAAATAGGCGGCCCCGACGGTGCATCCGCCCTCCTTGGACTGAAAAGAACGACATTGATAAACCGCATGAAAAAGCTCGGCATCATCGTTGAACGAACTGCCACATAATATCGCTGAGAGGGAAGTTCCTCATGTCGCACCACCATCACGATTATTCAGCACTTGACAGACCTGAAGTACTCATGTTTCTGTTTCATCCTCGCCGTGAGGAGTTCAGGACGCCTCCGAAGGATAATACCATTGACATACTCATTCCGGTCGGAGACGCTGTCGTCATCGGGTCAACTTTTCATAGTACCGGGAAAACAAACCCGACCATCCTGTTCTTTCACGGCAATGGAGAAATCGTGGCGGACTACGATGATTTAGCCCAGATTTACAACAGTCTCGGAATCAACTTCTTTATTGTCGATTACCGGGGATACGGCAGATCCACAGGCTCCCCCAGCGTCGGCTCCATGATGGAAGACTGTCACACGATTCTGAACTACGTTTTAAAGTGGTTGAGCGACAACGATTTTACCGGCCCTTTCGTTATAATGGGACGATCACTTGGAAGTGCGTCGGCACTGGAGCTTGCCGCCAACTACCGTGATAGGATTGATGGAATCATTATCGAAAGCGGCTTTGCCTATCTCACCCCTCTCCTCGAATTGATGGGAATCAATGCAAGGCGTCTGGGTATCTCCGAAGAAGACGGATGCCGCAACCTGGAAAAGATTCGACTGTTCGACAAGCCCGTTCTGATCATTCATGCCGAATATGACCATATCATACCATTTTCAGACGGTAAGGCATTGTTCGATGCTTGCAACGCTTCCTATAAAAGACTCATAAAAATCGACGGCGCCAATCATAACGATGTCATGTTTCGGGGCTTTAAGACGTATATGAAGGGGATACACGATTTCATCGGTAAGTTAACGTAATAGTCGTGAATACAGACTCCTTATTCGCTCATAAGCGTCGCTGTTTAATGAACTATCATGCCGTAGAGGGGCGGGGTATCAACAACTTCTAATCGGTACTTTCTTCAAAGCAAGCTGCGGGTATTAGGCCCGAAAAGAGATTAAAATATACGGTCAGCTCTCATTTCGGCCTGTCCAGTAGCAACAGTCTGTCATCACAGCAGTAATGATGTGGGCGAAAAGGCGGTCAAATCTCATGCACCTACCAGCCCTATGTACCCTGTCAGAAAAATAAAAGAGGCACATTCAACATATTGTTTCATTATGTGATGATATCCTCTTGGTCGCTCCATCCGATTTGGATATTTGCTCCATCCTTACAATACGCGAATAACTTTCAGCGGCAGGCCATGATCCGTAACGGCCTCTCCAATGGCACTCTCCGATCCGAGGGCCTTTATGATTCCTTGTCGTCTGACCATGTCAAGGACATCGGCAAAAGCGGTAAAATCATGGGGCGTCGTTGATAATATCTCATTGCGCATCTGCTGACGACTTTCGGCATCATTGCCATTCAGATACCACAGCATGGACGTATAACCCTTCTCATCGGGAAGCATATATGAATCCATATCACCGATGGCTCCTATAATGCCTTTCGTCAGCTCTGCCCGGCTGAGGTTCATCGTCCGAAGGAATTCAACCGCTTCATCAAAGGCAGTGATCGTCTTGACAAGATTCGGATCACGATAGGATACCATGGTTAGAACACCGGATAGGCTGTTAAAAATACAGAATGCGCCATATGCACCTCCCTGAACCCGGACACGATCCCACAGCCACGAGTTTCTCAGATACCGGGCGATCACCTTTGATGAACCGTGATGTTGGTACCCCATCGAATACAAACCGGCTCCCTTACCGACATAATTCACCTGCGCCGGTATGGTCAGACCTTCATACTTTTCACATTCGTCAGGCGTCCATCGCACGATATGAGGCGTCGCCGTCGGCAATTCATCAAAAAACCGATAAAGCTGCGGCTCCATCCTCGACCATGCGTCGCCGTCAACAGTAACATTTACGATCATCGCTTTTCTATTGATCAGGAGCCGAAGCATATCTTCAAGGTCTGCATGAATCGCCGACCAGTTACTATCAACCTTTTCGGTTAGCTTTCTTATGAAAAAAAGATAACTGATCCCGCTCAATTTTTCGGTAAGCCATCCTGATTCAGTAAAATGTGATCTCAGGCGGATGTTGACAATCTGATGTCCTCCCGGTATTAACGCATTCTCCTGCCGGGCTTTTTCTTCCAGTACCATTTGACGAAATCGTTCTCTGTTGTCCAGTTCGGGACATATCAGTACATCTTTTAAAATAGCCAGGAGCTGATCCGTTCGTGTTATCATTGTCTTGCCTCGCAGAAAAAGCCACGCCGCAGTGCCGCTGCTGTCTTTGACGACAGAGGTAAACGAAGCGCTTCGAATCCCTCCCGTCTGTCGGCTGATTCTCTTTGAAAGCTCTACATAGTCTTCTTTTTTCGTACCGATTTGGAGGAGTGCCCTGCCAAAGAGCGGGACATACGGCAGATATCGTTGCGGCAGCAAGCGTAAATCGAATCCCACATCAAGATAAAGGATTCCACTGGTATCAAGATCATGATACAGAACCTTTACGTCTTGATTATCAAGAAGAGAACAGGGAATCTCCTTGTTTGTTCTCTCTAGATCCGAAAGTTTCAGCACAGGAATAGTCGCCAGAGATTCCGGGGAGTCGGGCGTTTCCTGCCGTTCCCGCATATGTTTCGTATTTTCCAAAATTGACCGAAGCTGCCGATCGTCCATTGTTTTTTGTATACGTTCCAATGTCTCTTTCTCATTTTTTTCGAGATGTTCTCTCAACTGTGCATCAGGCTTCAATACAACCGTCGATCGATGCTGATTCTTCAGAAAATATGTATCGATCAAATCCTCAAAGTAGGTTGTATTATTCTTATAAGATGACGTTACCCATGACAGCAGTGATTCAAACTTCAATAAAATCGCGGGATCACCATCATAGAGCCATGTCGTCAGGGAACGAAGCATCACGATAAGACCTCGAGGATAACTTCCCGTATTGTTTTCCCGTAATCGAAATTCCATCGTATTGAGTGAAGCCTCGATCGTCTCTGAATCGATTCCGACCCGCACTAATCGGGACAGCGTGTTCAGAATAAGCGTTTCCACCGCATCGGCATTGCCAACATCAACTCCCTTAAGTCCGACTGAAAAAAACATTTGTCGCAGCTCATTTTCGAGGCCAGCACCGGTTATATCCTCTCCGAGACCCGAATCGATGAGCGCTTTTCGAAGCGGTGATCCGGGCATACCAATCAGTGTATGACCAAGTACTTGAAGGGCCATGTTGATCCGGGCATCAGTCGTCTCAGGTAGAAGCCAGTTAACCGTTACCATACCCTTGCTCCGTTCGGCCTCATCCGCTCCGACGGCATAGGCTCGCTCGATGCGCCGCGGATGTCGGTGGCGTCGCTGAAGCGGAATGGCGGACGCGACGTCCATTTCGTCAAAATCGGCTAAATATCGGTCAATGATGCGCAGACGCTCACCAGGATCATCATCACCATAAAAAAAGATTCTCGCATTCGATGGATGATAATACGTTTTATGGAACATTCTGAAACGCTCGTAATCCAAAGAGGGAATTGATTCGGGATCACCCCCGGAATCGACGCCGTAGGGTGTGTCCGGGAAGAGCGATTGCTGAGAATACTCTGCAATGAGTCGTTGCGGTGATGAATAGGCGCCTTTCATTTCGTTGAAAACGACGCCCTTGTGATGTAACTGATCATGAAGATCGTTGAGCTCGTAATGCCATCCTTCCTGCTGAAACACAAACGGCGTTATGTTCGGATAAAATACTGCATCGAGATACACGTCAATAAGATTATAAAAATCCTGGACATTCTGACTTGCCACGGGATAACAGGTTTTATCCGGGTAGGTAAATGCGTTAAGAAATGTCTGAAGAGACCCCTTCAGAATTTCAACGAAGGGCTCCTTGACGGGATATTTTCTTGAACCACACAAGACGGAATGCTCCAGAATATGGGGAACCCCCGATGAGTCGGTCGGCGGCGTGCGAAAGATGATGCAGAATACTTTATTTTCATCATTGTTACACAGCGACAGCACCTCCGCACCCGTCTTGATGTGACGATACAGAAGTGCTTTTGTTTTCAGCTCGTCAATCATATCATCGCGTACCAACTCAAAACCGTAGTAAGTATCCATGACTTCCTCCGATGTAGTGATATTGGTTTCATAATAGAATTTCGCGGCGCATTCAATCATTTTTACTTGATCTACTTTCCGTAAAGTGTTCATGTGCTATGAGACTGACAATTTCAAGTCTCATTTATCCCTCCGTACGAGTTGAATGAGGAAAAGGTATGCACGTTAAAAAATGTTCTTGACAATGCATATTTGGTATGCCAAATATACGCATATAAAATACTTCAAGGAACGATTCCCATGGCAAAAGATGACCGGCTGATTTTTTTATTATTGACGGCACAGCAGAAACTCCGCAACTATCTTAAAACCGAACTGTTGAAAGAAGGTGTGAAGACAACCATTGCGCAGGGAGGGATTCTAGCCCTCTTAAAGCAGAACAATGGTCGGACCATGACTGAACTGAGTCAGATTCTGTCAATTGACAATTCAACAATCACCGGCTTGATCGATCGCCTTGAGAAGGCCGGATTCGCAAAGCGGAATTCCCATCCCCAGGATCGACGGGTGTCTCAAATCATAATTACCACCGAAGGAATCGAAGAGGTGGACCGATCAATCGGAGTAATGAGACGGGTTAACGAAGAGATAAAATCGGGGTTTTCCCAGGACGAAGTGGAAGCATTCAAAAATGTATTGATAAGCTTCTTTGAGAAATTCAAGAAATAATTTGTATGTCAAATATCAACGGCATGTATTTATTGACTATCAATGGCAACAGCACTTACCGACGAATTGACAATAATCAGTGACCGGGCTGCCGATTTTGCCCAACGAAACATTGCACCCCGGAACGACCTTCACACTATGGAAGGGTTCCCCCATGATATCTGGCAACACATGGCTGACGAAGGGCTGCTGGGTATCGGGATTGCGCGGGAATACGGAGGAACGGGGGGCCGATTTCTTGACATAACCGTGACTGGTGAAGCGCTTGCCCGTTCGGGGCATAATATGGGAATCTCCCTGTCATGGGTAATCCACAATGTCATTTCCCGCTATTTTATCAACGAATTCGGAAATAAGGAACAGCAAGATGAAATGCTCCCCCTTCTTGCAAAGGGATTCATAACAGCTTCGATCGCAATCTCTGAACCGGGTTCAATGGCACATCCCAAACACCTGCGTACAGAAGGGGTCCTCCATGATACAGGCTATGTGATCAACGGATGCAAATCATTTCTCACCAACGGACAGATTGCCGACCTGTTCATTGTACTTGCGATCACAGGCTATGAGGGAAACAGGAAGCGATTTACGTCGTTTATCATACCAAAAGAAACAGAGGGCATCGCTGTCACCAAACACATCCAGCTGGATTTTCTGAGACCCTCGCCACATTGTGAAATTCGCCTCACAAACTGCCTCGTTTCGGTATCCCACATACTCGGGGAAAAAGGAACAGCCTATGATTTCATGGCAAAACCTTTCAGGGAAATTGAAGAAGTTTGCCTCATGGGCCCGATCATCGGCGGTATGAAGTTTCAAATTGAGCTGCTTACGGGACTTATCCGCGATGGCGACCTTGCCCCTTCAGACAAACTGAAAGGTGGTCTCGGAGAGCTGGCGCATACGATTGATACGCTGCTGATCATCTCTCTCGAGGCGGCGTCGATGCTCGACAGTAAAGAAAAGCATCCGGAATTTCTCTCACTGCTCCTCTCATTCAGGACCATTGCAAACAGATTCCAGTCACTACTCAAAGATCTTCACTCCTTATCAGGGGGAAGAGAAAGTCGTGAACTGGCGGTTCTAACGAAGGATCTGATTCAGAGCATCAACATCGCAGACTATGTGTCCACGATCAAAAAACAAAGAATGGGAGAGGATCTCCTGAGGAGAAAGGGATAAGAGGTAATGGTACTTTCCAACAAAAATATCATGTCCATAGAAAACATACAGAATGCATTCAGACGTGTTGAGTACATCTGCAGCAAACATATCGCGACGACAGTCTATCTGGCATTTCAGCTCAACAAACCAATTCTTGTCGAGGGACCCGCCGGTGTCGGAAAGACCGACCTGGCAAAAAAGACAGCAGCATTTCTCGACCTTCCCCTCATCCGTCTCCAGTGTTATGAGGGACTCGATGAATCAAAATCTCTCTATGAGTGGAAATACGGAAAACAACTTTTGTATACGCAAATCCTAAGGGACAAACTGAACGACATTGTTCGTGAAAAAAATAATCTCGCAGAGTCGATCGATGCTCTTCACCGGTATGACGATATCTTTTTCTCCCCACAGTTTCTTGAGCCGCGCCCCTTGCTCAGTGCATTGCAACACCGGGGGGGATCTGTCCTGCTTATTGATGAAATCGACAAATCAGATGATGAGTTTGAGGCATTCCTACTGGAAATTCTCTCGGACTTCCAGATTTCCATCCCCGAAATCGGAACAATCAAGGCGGAATCCGCTCCCTTTGTTTTTCTGACCAGTAATAACACAAGAGAGCTTAGTGATGCCCTGAAACGGAGGTGCCTTCATTTATTCATCCCATTTCCCGAAGCCCAGCTTGAACGTGACATCATTAATATCAAAGTTCCCGGTTTAGAAGATAGTCTTCGCTTTCAGCTCGTTTCATTTATCCAGCACATACGGACGCTTGATATCAAGAAGCTCCCCTCAATCAGCGAGACCATCGATTGGGCCCGTGTTCTCCTTCTACTTCATGCAGAAAGCCTTAATGCGGAGGTCGTAAGGAATACGCTGAACGTATTTCTGAAATTTGAAGACGACATTGCCGTAGTAAAAGACTGTCTCTATGAACTGACCCAGCACGCATTGAAAGAGGGTCACGCCTGAGAATATGGAACGGGTACTGGGAGATTTTATTATCGCACTTCGCAATGCCGGGATTCGAGCGTCCGTATCGGAAAGTATCGACGCGGCTCACACCCTCGATCTCGTCGGTTATGAAGACAGATCTACACTGAAAATATCCCTGGCGGCGGCTCTCGCAAAATCAGCTCGCGAAAAAGAGATTTTTAACGACTGCTTTGACCGTTTCTTTTCTTTCACTGATTGTGCGGACTTTGCCCCTGATAAAAATATTGATTATGAAGCAGTATCTGAGCAGTCGCTGTCGCCGCTGACGATTCTACTGCTCGATGGAGATCAGGCGGGCATCATAACATCGATGATGCAGGCAGTGCAGGATACTCAACTTTCGAACATGCAGTTCTTTACTCAGAAAAACCCCTATACCAGGAGAATCCTTTTATACATGGGGATGGAAGAACTCGACCGAGACATTCGGCAACTCGAGCAAGCCGGCGCCCCGGGAGCTCTGCAGCAGGCAGAAGCATTGCGAGAGTCCCGGGGTCGTCTTTTCGATTACGTACGAAGCCATGTGGAACGGTATTATAACCTTTTCACTGAAACCACTCGCTTCAGTATTATCGAGCAGCGTCTTAAAGACGTAAAACTGTCGACCGTTGAGGAGCGGGATTTTTTTTACATGCTCCTGATAGTAAAAAAAATGGTAAAACGCCTGAATGATGTCCATTCGCGACGGAAGAAAAGCTTTCGGCGGGGACAACTGGATTTCAAGAAGACCCTGAGAAAAAATATTACTTATCAGGGCCCCCTGTTCGATATCATCTGGAAAAAACGGAAAATCGATCGCCCCAGTGTTGTCGTTATCTGCGACGTAAGCCGATCCGTCAGAACAATCGTCCGCTTCTTTCTGCTCTTTTTGTACAGCATGAACGAAGTGATCGGCAAGATCAGGAGCTTTATATTCTGTAATAATCTTATAGAAGTCAGCCATATCTTTGACAACTATTCCGTAGAAAAGGCCGTCGAAATTCTTCGTACTGGTCAGGGGCTTGATATCGGACTGAGCCGAACAAATTACGGAGAGGCCTTTTTGAATTTTCATGGTCAGTACGTCCGGAGTGTGACCAACAAGACGACGGTCATTATTCTCGGTGACGGTCGAAACAATTATTTCGACCCGGAAACCGCCCTGCTGAGAAAAATCCATGAAAAATCAAAACGGCTCATCTGGCTTAATCCTGAAAGCATTCCTTTCTGGGGTTCAGGTGATTCGGAGATGAAGCGGTATGGTCCCCTCTGTGATATTGTAAGGGAATGCAGCACACTGAGACACTTGGAACGAATCATCGACGATATTCTTTAGTTTCGAACCACTCCCGAACGGAGGGTAACTGCCATGGGTAATGAAAGGCATACGACTCTCGGAATTATCAGTGTTATTCACGGCGAGAATGGAAGTCGATTCCCTTACAGTAATACGCTGTTTATCAATGATGAGATGAAGGCCGTTATTGATACCGGTGCCGGAGAAGCACCACTATCGGAGCTGAAGCAAAACAAGCGGATTGATCTCGTTATCAATACCCATTTCCATTTCGATCATATCGCTTATAATTATCTTTTCAGCGATTCTGCAAACCTCATTAATGAAAGGGAGTCAAAATGTTTCCGCGACAGAAGGAACATCGGAGTTAACCTCGGTATTGAAGAAGTTTACGGTTCCGAAGAAGTCGATCGATGGCTCAACCGTATTTCTCATCCGGATACACGGCAGAGCCCATATTCGCCCCAGAACAACCATAAATGGTGGCTGTCTACCACCAGGTTCGACGGAGACTATCCCTGGGGTCATGTTTTCGACTTCGGTAAAACGAAGATGCACGTCATCGCTGCACCGGGACATTCCGAGGGATTTTGCTGCATGTATTTCCCCGATGACGGAATCGTCTATGTCGCTGATATCGATTTAACATCTTTCGGCCCGTGGTATGGAGGCACTGATGGTGATATCGAATTGTTTATTGAATCGTGCCGGAGAATAGAAATACTCGATGCGGAAACGTATATAACGGGACACGAAGCGGGTATTCTTAAAAAGAGAGAATTTCAGACGGGACTTGATATTTTCCTGGAAAAGATCAACGAAAGGGATTACCGGGTACTTGCAGCGCTGAAAGAACCAGTCACCCTTGAAGATATCGCTGGCCAGGGTCTGATTTACGGAAGAAAATATCACGTTGATGAATGGGTTTACATGTGGAATTATCTCATGACGAAAAAGCACGTGGAGCGGCTGGTCAGGCTTGGACAGGCTACACAGAATGACAACACTTTCGTTCAAAAATAGTGTGGATTGATCATGATATAGTGTGCGATCTAGAGCCTGTTGAAAAAGCATTTCCCATTTCCGATACTGTTGCGAGATACCATTGCAAGGTTGTTACCACCACAATCGGACACCGGTCACGGAAGGTCGTGCCGTTTCGGTAAAATATCAGATCAAGTGCGGCAAGCACACTATGCCTCTGAAATGATTGGACCCTTTCTTATCTTTTCCCTACAGCATCGAATCACATGATTAAGTTTTTAATACATGTCGGATATTTCCATTTGAATTTCACGTTTCCTCTGCTATGAAAATTATGAGAATAAGGATTTTCAATATTGTGTCAAGAGATAACATGCTGACCGATCACGATTATGATTCCGCCATAAAATTGTGTCGAGATATTGCCGCTGCCGTGGAGACGCCACGGTTTTATAGAGAGCGGAAAAGAGAAGTGGATCACTCTCGAAGGTTTCTCGAAAATCATCCTATTTCCAGACATTGTCTGACCATTATTGGCAACAACGATACTCCGTATGGCCATGGCCTGTCTCATGCCATGGATGTGGCGATAGACGCCGGAGCTATTATACTCATCGACGGAAATGATATGGCAGATAGGGGGCCGCTTGACCTGTTGATGCATCATGCACACATCGCAGGTATCCTCCACGATATAAGGCGATCTCACCCCGACCACGCCCGCGAAGGCGCTCGAGCGGCCGATGCGATTCTGAAAGGTATCGGCATGGCTCAGCATGAGCGAACTGCAATAAAACGTGCGATTGAAAACCATGAAGCGTTCAAGCCGGTTCGTTCTCTTGGCAACCCCCATGATCAACTCCTTTCAGACGCCCTCTACGATGCCGACAAATTCAGATGGGGACCCGACAACTTTACCACAATGCTGTGGGATATCATTATTCCCCGCAATGTTCCCTTGTCAAAAGTAATGAACCGCTTTCCTGATGGCCTCGCGGGAATTCGAAAAATTCGAAAAACATTTCGTTCAGAGACGGGGAAGGCTTACGGTCCTGATTTTATTGATAAAGGTCTTTTGATCGGTGAATCGTTGTATAGAGATATGAAAACACAACTTGACTGTTCAGGCTGCAGATAACGTTTTTCATAAATGACGCTATCGGCCGTTATCGCGCAACATCGTAACAGACAACGGGCTCTTTCTTATTTTTAATCCTGATCCCTCCTTTCTCGCTCATCTTGAATTTCCCCACGACCTTATGATATGTTCCTTCTCCGATGACAATCCCCCCTCCTTTTGCTATTTTCTCAAGTCTCGCCGCGATATTGACACTGTCACCAATGACCGTATAGTCTAATCTGTTCTGTGATCCCACACTGCCGAAAATTGCGTATCCCGTGTTCACTCCGATCCCGATATGATACACCTCCTGCCCCGCCAGACCGCGTTTTTCCGCCAGTTCTTCTGCAGCATCCTGCATTTCAAGGGCTGCCGTAACAGCATCATAAGCTCCACTGCCATCCGGTTTTATGATTCCAAAAACGGCCATGAGAGAGTCTCCGATAAACTTATCCAGTATCCCCTTGTTCTTAAAGACGATGTCAACCATTGTGCCGAAGAACTGATTGAGCATTGCAACGACATCCTCAGCCGACATATTCTCTGAAAACGAGGAAAATTGACGTATATCGGCAAAGAGAATCGTTACTTCACGCCATTCGTTTTCTATCAACAGCCCATCTTTCGATCTGATCAGCATCTCTACAAGGGTGTTCCCCACATACCGTCCAAGTCTGTCGCGGAGCCGTTCCTCCTCTTTGATTAACTGGTACGAACGAGCCAAATCCTTTCCATATATCATAAGCTGCACCGACTGTTCCCTTATTTCCCGGTTCATATCATTTACCTTTTTCAGCATGGAATTGAAATGACGTGCGATATCAACAATCTCTTCATCAGCGGTAATGTCTATCGGATTGTCTCTTTCACCTGTGTCGATAGATTTCGTTTCAAGGGCCAGCCTGACAAGTTGATCGGCGGACCGACGCATAAACGAATAGCCCGTTAAAATAGAGAAAAGTGCCGATGCGGACAGAAATAAGACCGTGGTGGTTACATTCAAATTTTCATAGACAAACAGATAGATGACCAGCAGAAACGGCAGAATCCCGAGCATAATCAATATAACAGGGGTTTTACCGATAAAACTTTTTGAACTTTTATAATTCGACTTCATAGTTGCCCAACGCTGGTAAACGCATACTCATGACTCCCGATAAGATCATTCCCTTGTAAACCGCAATCTGCCGTTAAAAGCCAGAGCAATGTCGGCTACCGGAGCTTCCTCATTCACCTCATCAAGACGTTCAACCCTCAGTACCGTTGCCTTCCCTTTCATTCGGGCTTTCACATCATTGATACCGGGCAAATATATCGTAATCTCCAGTTCCTGTCCCGGCATATATCGGTGAACATGCCGCGTTGAGAATTTCGCTCCCCCACCGGATACATTCTTCAGGTTTGTTCTATCTACATAGGGTATGCCATCACGATCCACCCCTGTGATCTTCATCAGAAGATCAAGGGAAAAACGATTAAATTTTCTTCTGTCTTCCCGGGAAATCATTTTCATTGCATTAAAGAATCAACTTTACAGAGTTAATGAATGATACATCGTCACATTATAATGTCTCGTCAGCTCATCGCAAAACCTTGATCCGGCAACGTTTGCGACTTTGTTATAGTGCTGATATCGGATTTCATCTTTATGCAGCTTCGTGGGACAACCCGTTGAGACATCCATTTCCATCCCATCGTTCATGATAATACGGGGGATATCCCCTCTTCTCTCACTCTCAGAATTTCAGCTTTCGCATTTCCAAGAAGCTTTAAAGTGATCGTTGTGTGTATTTTCATGATTTCAAATTCATTATCGGCACGTATGCCCGGTTTTATTAGTATGCTTTCGAAATCTTTCCGATATCATGTGTGAAAGAGGCCTATCGAATATTCGATATTTTCTGGGGGGAGGGGGGGATTCCGTTTCATGAATGATCAGCCCGCTGGAACGACCCATAAGCCACAAATGTTCTCCATGCCACACTTTTCACTCTACATAAACAAGACTGCTTTTTTAAATTATCCTTTCAACTTTCGATTATAGACCACTCATCCCGAAACTCCGCTATAACGGGAAATCGGCAGACTGCATGAAAACAGATTTACCTCAATCTCACATTAACGATTCATGGTGTCGACATTTCATCAGTCACAAAACCTTACATAAAACCAACACAGGCGCACCTGCAACAAACCCAGCACAAAAATACTTCTTGCCTTATCGAAATAACCAATTTAAGTAATGTCCATAATCTCAGAGGTCTGTATTAAGAAATGGGTCGGTGTCATATATTTGATTGATAAGATGCACTTTCGGATATCAGCTCCGGCCGAAGGTGGGATTACGGCAATCCGCCGCTATTCGTCAATACAATGAGCACTTTTCCAGAAGGGAGTCATATATGAGGCTTACAACAAAACAACTCGAGAGATACGCCGATGTTCTTCTATGGGGATTGTATACCGCCAGGAGGGAGAACTTTAAAAGAAATGACATTGTTCTAATACGATATGAACGTCCTGCGGCGGAACTCGCCGAAATCCTCTTCGGCAAGATTCTCGATCTGAAAATGCACCCTGTTATCCGCATGGGTATGACAACGAACATGGAACGTACATTCTTTGAAAAAGCCAACAGCCGGCAGCTTGTGTTCCATCCGCCGGGGGAGAAAGAGCTCTATGAAAATCTCAACGGCACTATCTATCTGCATGCACCGGAATCGCTGACTCATCTCGGTAAAATCGATCCAAAAAAAATCGGTAGGGCCATTGTGGCACGAAAGCAGTTCCGGGAAATCCTCGAGAAGAGAGAGGAGTCAGGCGCATTCAGTTGGACACTGTGTACATACCCGACGGATGAACTGGCAATGCAGGCCGGTTTATCAGGGGAAGACTATATGAAGCAGATCGTCAAAGCATGTTATCTTGACAGACGAGATCCCGTATCGCACTGGAAAAGAATCTATAAAGAAGCGGGCAGTATCAAAAAATGGCTCGATGAGATGGATACCGCATACTATCATGTCCAGTCGGACAACATTGACCTGAAAATTACACCGGGGAAATCCCGAAAATGGGTGGGAATTTCAGGTCACAACATTCCCAGTTTCGAGCTGTTCATATCACCGGACTGGCGGGGGACGGAGGGTTTCTACTACGCAAATCAACCTTCATATCGTTCAGGAAATTATGTTGACGGGGTTCGTCTTGGCTTTAAGAAAGGCAAGGCTGTCCGGGTTGACGCCGATACGGGAAAAGATTTTGTTATTAAGCAGTTAGCAATGGATGCAGGCGCAAATAAGGTTGGTGAATTCTCTCTAACAGACAGACGCTTTTCACGAATTGATCGGTTTATGGCAGATACACTTTTTGACGAAAACTATGGTGGGCGATTCGGAAACTGTCATATAGCCGTCGGAGCTTCTTATTCTGACACGTATAATGGTGATCCTGCCAACTTAACGAAAGAGAAAAAGAAATTCCTTGGTTTTAATGACTCGGCATTACACTGGGATCTCGTTAATACGGAAAATAAAACGGTCGATGCGATGCTGATATCGGGGCAAAAAATCAGAATTTATGAAAACGGGATGTTTACACTGCAATGACGGTACGGCAACATTTATTTGTGAATGTGGAACAGCAAAGCACCATGAGGTACAACATCGTCACCATATGCGACTTACGCGCCGAAAACATAATCACGCTGTCCGGGTATTCAGATGCCGTGATGGTGGAATTACGTTTTCATCGGCCAAGATCGGAATTATTTCTGTATCATCATGATTGAACTGTTCCGCTTACAACATTTCACATCCAGTAACAAAAGAAGGCAGATTATGAAAGATCCGTCGTTTTCCCTTTTCGTGTAAAACATGTTTCACAGACCGGTTTACGGGAAAGAAGTCTTTCAATCAGATTCTCGAGCACAAAGACGTGGATTATTTCTTCCTTCGAACAGAAGTGTCCCATAAATGTGATATCAGGGAGCGCTTCACCCGTCATTTTTTCTGAAAACCACTCACAGGCTTTTTTTTCATCCTCCGACAGGTCCACCAATTCATCAAAGGTATGGATGAAATCGTCACTGTCATCTCCTTCTCTCTTACCGCAATCTCTACATTTATTTCTTATCATCGGGTATTTGCTTTTCAGGACTTCTCCCATGGCTACCTCATTTTCAACCCTATATCACAGTCAATCATGATAGTTGCTTACGTGCAGTTGCCCAAACGAAATTTCATCTAAGAGGTGATCATGACACTTTTTGCCGATAAATCCAGATGAAGCAAAAGTCCAACAATTCTCGTTTTCTCAGCCGAAAGGACAAGTTTTGGAATTGTCCGCAGCAGTCTGTAAATTTATCAAAAAAGCGAAATGAACCACGTGAAAATGAATTTGAGCTACAAACTGTTCATATAATAACCTCAAGGGGAAAATCAAGAAAGAAACGATGGTGCACCAAAAATAGAAACCGTTCTGAAACGTCGATTGAACAATGTAGTCAGCGTCTCGCCCCGCGCATCAATTATTTCAGTAACCACACAATATTATCATTACCCAACAAGAATCTTTTGCATGTGAGTGAATCAGCATTCCATACCGATCATATCCTGAATCAGATAATTCAACTTCATCTTGAAATGTCATTGACTCCTTATTTGCTTTAAGTGTATCGTAAAAGCATGCAGGAATTACAGATCATTGGTACTGGAAGATCCTCCTGCCATGCCGATGTGACTGCCGCGAAGACAGTCGTGGAATTAATACGGAACCGATTCCTGATATCAAGAGTCACTGGTGGAGATGATCTTCCATTCACGATTAAATAAAACCTCTTTATTTCAACAATGCCACCCATTATTTCTTCGGTATGTTTATGGATAAGCTGTTGAAAATAAGAAAAGTGGAATACAAGATAAGCATTATTATCATTCTGGTAGCTTTGTCCGCTTGTCTTACATTCTATTTTCATCATATTGTGGGATATGGAAAGGTATTCACCCATTTCTTTTATGTGCCTATTATTCTGGCAACTCTCTGGTGGAACCGCAAAGGTCTTGTCGTGCCGGTCATTCTCGCAATTATGTTGATGATCAGTCATCTTATGTTTCAACGTAATGTCCCCGTTATCGACGATATGTTCAGATCTCTCATATTTATACTGATCGGATTTGTTTTTGCCCTTACAAGCGAACGAATCACAGAGTCGGGTGAAAAGCTTCGGGAAAGTGAACAACTTCTGAAGACTATACTGGCCGGGGCACCCATACCGACATTTGTCATTGATGCGTCCCATACGGTTATACACTGGAATAATGCATTGGAGGAAATGACCGGGATTCTCGCCGCTGATGTCGTCGGAACGAAAGATCACTGGACAGCATTCTATCAGACGGAGCGTCCCTGCATGGCTGATCTCTTGATTGATGAATCATCAGAAGACCTTTGTACATGGTACGACAGTGCCGCATCCTGCACTGAGAGTCAATACGGGGAGCAGGCATTTGAGGCAACGGAATTTTTCCCGGATCTAGGTAACGAAGGCAAATGGCTTCGGTTTACCGCTGCCGTTTTAAAGGACACTCAAGGAAATGTTATCGGTGCAATTGAAACGCTGGAAGACATCACCGAAAGAACCCTTGCAGAAGAAAAAATTCGGGAAAGCGAACGGAAACTGAAGACCATTGTGGAAGGGTCTCCCATACCGACTTTCATCATCGGAAAAGACCACCGGGTTATTTTTTGGAACCAAGCACTTGAGGAACTGAGCGGGGTCACAGCCGAGGAGGCCGTCGGCGAAAAGAAACCGTGGGAAGCATTCTATGACAGAGAGAGACCATGTTTAGCTGATCTGATCGCTGATGAACGATTTGACGAAATCCCCCGTTGGTATGAAGGAGTCTATCGGAAATCAGATCTTGCGGAAGACGCCTACGAAGCGACAAACTTTTTCCCGACACTTGGAAAGAATGGAAAGTGGCTGAGATTTACCGCAGCTGCCCTGAGAGACTCGAAGGGATCAATGATCGGTGTTATTGAAACACTGGAGGACATAACTGATAGAAGACGCATCGAAGATGCAATTAAAGAAAGCGAACAACGGCTTAGGGCAGTTATTGAAGGGTCTCCCATACCGACATTCGTTATTGATCAAGATCACAAGCTTCTTTATTGGAATAAAGCTCTCGAGGAAATGAGTGAAATCAAGGCATCCGACATAATAGGGACAAACCAGCAGTGGAGGGCTTTCTATGACAAAGAAAGACCATGTATGGCCGATCTGCTGGTAGACAGTCTGTTTGAAGAAATCCCTCGATGGTATGTCGGCAAGTATCATAAACTGAAGCTCATTGAAGATGCATATGAAGCCATAGATTTTTTTCCTGCGCTTGGTTCGGGAGGAAAATGGCTGAGATTTACCGCAGCGGCGCTTAGAAATTCGAAGGGAATTGTCTTCGGCGCAATCGAAACACTCGAAGATATAACTGCTCGGAAACTTGCCGAAGAAGCCCTTAAGGAGAGCGAAATGAGGTATATGGAGCTGAGCATTACCGATGGACTGACTAAGCTTTTTAATTCACGCCACTTTTATGCACAGCTGAAGGCGGAAACCGAGAGAGCCCGTCGCTATGGCCACCCACTATCAATCTTAATGCTCGATATAGATGATTTCAAAAACTTCAACGACACGTTCGGTCACCTCGAAGGGGACCGTGTTTTAATGAGACTGGGACAGGTCATCACCCGGTGCTTAAGAAAAACGGACTCGGGATACCGATACGGAGGAGAAGAATTTACCCTGATCCTTCCGGAAACGAAAGGAGAGGCGGCAATCGCTCTCGCCGAAAGAATAAGAGAGGAATTTGAAGAAGAGATCTTCACACCGGGTCATGACAAGAAAATCAACAAAACGGTCAGTATCGGCGTCACGGAATACGTGCGGGGGGAGGCACTCTCCGATTTTCTCAAACGGGTCGACGAAGGCATGTACACAGCGAAAAGTCTCGGGAAGAATTGTGTTCATTTTGCAAAACACTCATCAATAGAACAGTATCAACTGGAGGGATGACCATACGATGTGATTTACTACAGTTCATTCTTTATTTTGTCAGCCACATCCTTGAGAATGGCATCGAACTGCTTTCGCATTTCAAGCATATCCCGGCGCATCCGTAGAATGATATCGACACCGGGGAGATTAACATCCATTTCCTCAACAAGAATCTTAGCCAGACGAAGCTTTTCGACCTCTTCCGGGGAATAACGCTTTTCACGCACTCCTTCCTGACATGCCGCACAGATAATTTCTTCTTCCTCCAGGTCGATAATGAATTGCTCATCAACATGGAACACTTCCGTAATATCAATAATTGTCCAGAATTTCCGTGTCATCGACTACAGCCTGACATCCTTTCGTATATTGTCGCGATAAAGTGCTTCCAGTTTCTGTGCCGCTTCGAGAGCTCCATGATCATCCGTTTGAGGAACTTTGATGTTCAGTTTTACCATGATATCCCCATGTTTCCGGCTTTTAGGATTGAAAGCCCCTTTCCCCTTTAATCGAAGGATCTGGCCGCTCTGACTCTTGGGAGGCACTTTGACATTCACCCGACCGTCAATCGTCGGGATTGCGATCCGGCTGCCCGCCATCGCTTCATGAACCGTTATCGGCACCTCCATGTAGAGATCATCTCCCTTTCTCGTCATAACTGGATGGGGCATAACCCGTATAATAAGATAGAGATTCCCCGGTCCGCCGCCGTTTCGACCAGGCTCGCCTTTACCGGCCACCCTTACCCGGGAACCGTCACTCACCCCCCGAGGAATCTTAACACGAATCCTTTCATTGCCCATGACCTGCCCACTGCCACTGCACTCCGAACAGGCATTCCCGATTCGTCCGTGCCCGCCACAGTGAGGACAGACCTGGGTAAAGTGCATGGGGCCTTCGGCGACGTTGAGACGTCCCGATCCTCCGCAGGTCTGACAGGGTACTAATTTTGTGCCCGGTTCGGTTCCCGAACCGGAACATCGCATACATTCCCTGACTTTCTGCATGGAAATCTCCGTTTCAAGTCCCCGTAATGCGGAAATGAAATCCAACGTCATTTCATACTCAATATCACGGCCCCCTACCGGTCGTGATGACCGAAAGAAGTTTCCTCCCCCGCCTTCACCGAAAATATTACCAAAAACATCCTCATAACTATGATATTGTCCGGAACCGGACCATTCTTCAGTGCGACCACCTCGGCTTTGTTGAGCTTTCTGCCAGGCCTTATACTGTCTCATCTTGTCACTGTCGAATCCGGATTGAAGCCCCTCCTCACCAAATTCGTCATAGAGCTTCCTCTTTTCTGCGTTGTTGAGAACTTCATAGGCAACCGATATATCCTTGAATTTTTGTTCAGCATCTTTATTCCCCGGATTAACGTCGGGATGCCACTTACGAGCAAGTTTTCGATAGGCTTTTTTTATTTCATCGGACGATGCATTTTTTGACACGCCGAGTGTCTCATAAAAATCTGCCGCCATATATCATTAATTTCCCTTTTCTTTTTCAATTTATAATCACTGTTCGCTAATGTATCATTGATAAAGTAGAGGAATCAAGACAATTTACAGCCTGCTTATCTTGGAGCATTGACAATCAAGCCTGCGGATGTAATGCGACTTTCTTTATTTCAATGATATGTTATGGTACAATTCTTTTAATAATACGAAGGAGGTTGTCATGAGTATACGTCGATACCTCGCGACAGCCATTCTGATTCTTTTGCTTTCACTTGGTGGCTGTGCTTTCGTAACAATCCCTCTTTTCCCGGAACCTCAGACATTGCAGGAGCAAATTCTGGAAGGAGAAGGGAAGGATAAAATACTTATACTTCACGTCTTGGGCATCATTTCCGAGAACAACGATTCAGGTCCATCATTCAAACGGGAGCCGTCGATGATAGAAGGAATCAAAGAAGCCCTGAATAGGGCTCGGCGGGATAACGCGGTCAAGGGACTCATTCTGAGAATCAATTCACCGGGGGGGTCCGTAACGACAAGCGACATCCTGTACCATGAACTGATCGAATTCAAGAACACCAAAGGAGTGAAGATTATCGCTTGTTTTATGGATCTCGGCACATCGGGAGGATATTACGTGGCAACTGTAGCCGATGAAATCATTGCCCATCCGACAACTATAACAGGAAGCCTGTCCGTTATTGCTATGAAGTTCAACGTCAAGGGGTTGCTCGACCTCGTTGGAATCAAGGAAGAAACTATTAAGTCGGGGGAATTGAAAGATATCTGGTCGCCCTTCCGCCCGAGCAGTGACGAGGAACGACGGATCATGCAGAGCATCATCGATTCATTTCACCAACGTTTTCTCAACGTTATTGCTGATGGAAGAAAACATATGACATATCAGGAAATAGTGCGACTGGCCGACGGCCGTATATCTTCGGCAGATCAGGCCCTTGAAGCAAAACTCATCGACCGGATCGGATATATGGATGATGCAATTGAAAGGATGAAATGTTTACTAGGAATTAGAACGGCAACCGTCATCACCTATGCTCGGCCGGGAACATATGCGGAAACCATCTATTCGGGCACATCTCCGTCGCTTCATCACATACCGCATCACATTTCACTCGACAGAGGATTGTTTCTCAGTCCCCCCAAGGTTCGGATGATGTATCTATGGGTTCCCTGAAACATTTTTTATCGTCCCGTCATCGCGATTCACTATGAATCGGCAGAAAACATCAGAACGAATCACGAAGAAGAGGGCGTTAACAACCGTTATAAGGGCATATCGTACCTGAAGCTCCCACCCCAACTCCAGTATATGGAACTGATGAAGTCGATTTGCTCTTGCAGGAAGAGCGATCTACCCATGGATGCCGGTTCCATGATACCCAGTGAAGACTTGGCAAACGGTTCATCCAACGTGTACCATTTCATCAGATCATAATAATTTATGCTCAGAATCTCCTCATCATTCCATGATGAGACAGCATTCATACCAACATCGTTCTGGTCAAAAAATTCTTCCAGTTTATTGGATAATACTATGTCTGTTCCATTATGCCAAATCGTTTCCCCGTCGACCTGTTTCATGTTGTGCCGTGACATAACATCCTCCTCATTACCATTTTTTATTATATACGAAAGCACCAACTGTGCCATTGGCCGACTGTCAAGTAATAATAATATAACTTATTAACCTCGTTGATAATTAAGTGTCATTATGTCACCGAGCACCAATCATTGATCCGGATATTCCTCCGCATCTGCTGGGTAGAATGATACTCAGTGCGTATAATGCTACCCAACTGCATCAAAGAGTCGAACCGAGCTTCTTGTCATGCATATTATCCAGTTCTCATATATCCGACGCGGCTACCTTTATTCATAACCAATAGGCGAATGTATGGTAAGAGGAGCACTGAAAAACCTTTTTAATCCCGAATGTGATATACAGAAACCTCACTTACACAAAGGGCAAACCTCGATGTGGACTATGATCATGAGAACACGCAGCACATCGTGATAAATTTAAAAAACACGAACAAATACCGCACTACCGGATATCAGGACAAGTGACGCCATGTACGTGGGATTACGCTTTCTAAAGATTCTCTTTTTATGTGCCATGTTCCTCATGTCATGTAATGCTTCCGCACCGTTATCGCCCCCGGATATGAGAGAAATCATGGAGGAGGGAAATGAATACCTAAAAAGTGGGAATTATGAAAACGCCATCGCTTCTTACGATGCCGTCGTATCTTCATTGGAGGGCACCGATGACCCCAATCTCTCCGCCGCCTATTACAACCGTGGACTTGTCCTTTTGGAAACGAGAAAATACGCGCAGGCAATTTACGACTTCTCGTCAGTGATTGAAACGAATCCCCAAGATGCAGATGCCTATTTTAACCGGGGGTATGCCTACGCAAGGGAAGCTATGCTTGAGAGGGCAATAGAAGATTATTCCACGTCACTGGCACTTAATCCCAACAATACGGATATCCATTATGCACTTGCAATGATCCATTTTAAACGAAATGATTACGAAAAAACAGCCGTTGTTCTCAGTGAAGCCATCATCTTGAAGCCTGACTTCGGCAAGGCTTACAACGGCAGGGGACAGGCGTATCTGAAATCCGGATTGCACAACGCGGCACTCATCGATTTCCGAAGGGCCTGTGAACTCGGTGAGAAATCCGGTTGCATAATGATGGAGATCACATCACAAGCTCATAAAAACATGGACAAATGAGTATTGCAGGAAAAAAGGGACTTGGGCACCGGGTCAAAGATGCCAGGGGGATACTACAAGGTCATTGTAAAAAAGATTTGACATAGATGCAAAGGATATGCAGAATTCAGTGACACTGCGTAACGCTGTGACAATCAGGCAACGCTGTTCAGGGGTGAGGTTAGGAAAATGCCGGCATCGAATATAGGAAACATTCATGATTATCTTGTACCAACCCAACACATAGACAGTGATTCCACAGAGGTCATAACCTTTGCAACAGAGCGAATCGGCGGCGCCAAATCACATGTCGAGCGGGCTGTCAGGCTTTTCTATGCTGTCCGAGATGAAATAAAATACGATCCTTATCACATTGATATATCACGGGAGAGCTTCACCGCGAGCGTGGTTCTTTCCAAGAAATCCGGATTTTGTATAGAAAAGGCTCTTCTTCTTGCCGCTTCTGCACGAGCAGTAGAGATTCCAAGCCGCCTGAGATTCGCCGATGTCCGCAATCATCTCACTACAGCCCGGCTCAAGGAATTGATGAATACCGATTTATTTATTTTCCACGGATACACCGAACTGTTCTTGAACAACACATGGATCAAAGCGACACCTACGTTCAACGCGTCACTCTGCAGGCGCTTCGGTGTCCGCCCCATCGAGTTTGACGGGATACACGATTCGATATTCCATGAATTCGATTCCAGGGGAGAAAAGCACATGGAATATGTAAGAGACAGGGGACATTATGCCGATTTGCCCTATGATGAACTTATAG
>OMKS01000755.1_pt1 | contig 29839 bp, 30 predicted proteins | sample 1674721 | NCBI WGS metagenome assembly OMKS01 (sample SAMN06264996, study PRJEB25208) | sediment metagenome | isolation source: hot spring sediment | place: USA: California | collected 2014-09-02 | reverse complement strand
ATTTTTTCCCCTCTCTTTGCTGAAAAAATATTGATGTCATCCTCACCGAAAGTTGCATTTATTGGTTGAATTTAGGAGTACGATAACGAAGGGAACGAAATAGTTCAAACCACCTATAACAGTAAAGGCCAAATGCGTGAAAAAGTGGAAACAAACTATAGCAATGGTTTGAAAATAGAAAAGAAAGTATATGGCCCTACTGGTAAGCTGAAAAGCCAAAAAGTTTATGAATACAATTAACATGAAGCCCCCTTTAAGAGAAGAAGATATTAGAAATCTAAACTTTAAGCGTATAAGCCTTAGCCAAGTGGGCATTGCCCAATTTATGCGTAGGATCGACAGCAAGTACTTGGTACCCGTGCAATGGGCTAATGAACTCCTTTTAAGTTTACAACAACATTACTATGTTGTTGAGAATAGATCGCTGTTAATACCTGAATACTATTCGGAATACTTCGACACCAAAGAGTTTTCCATGTATATTGCCCACCACAACAAAAGACCAAAGCGATACAAGGTAAGAGTAAGGCATTACATGGCAAGCGGCGATGCTTTTCTGGAAGTTAAAGCAAGAACTCCGTCCGGTGAAACTTTAAAAAAACGAATCGAAATTCAGAACAACGCTCTAAACAGCCCGGCAGTTGATACCTTTATTAAAAAGACTATTCCCTATAGGTTAGATGAATTAACCCAAACGTTGAAAACCATTTTTAATCGAATTACCTTGGTGTCGTTCGATTTTAACGAACGGGTAACCATGGATTTCAACATACTTCTAAAAAATTCGGGCCAAAGCGTAAATCTTTCTAGCATTTGTGTGATAGAATCGAAAAGGGATAAGCACCACTCTTCAAGCCGCCTGATAGACCAATTAAAACAACAAGGCTACAGGCAAACTGGATTTAGCAAGTACTCAATTGGATGTGCACTTCTATATAATTTAAAAACCAATAATTTTAAGCCTTTAATCACCCGACTAAATCAGTATAAAAATGAACACGCTATGGTTGATGCTTCAAGTTGAGTCGTTCCAAATTTTTGGAATTGACATTATTAACACAAACGATTTTTATACACTGCTCCTTCGCTTTACCCTTAACACTATTGTGCTATGGATTACCGTACGTTACCTATACTACCCACGTACCTACCGTAAAGATTACGTTTTTACATACCTAATGCTGGGTGTGGTTGTATTTTTTATGTGCTTTCTGCTTGCAAACGTAAAGCTACAACTTGGCTTTGCCTTGGGGCTTTTTGCAGTTTTTGGAATTATTCGGTACCGTACCAATCCAATACCAATCAAAGAAATGACTTACCTCTTTTTCATAATTGCAATATCGTTGATAAATGCCATATCGTCGAAGAAGGTTAGCTATGCAGAACTACTATTCTCAAATTTTGCCCTATTAGGTGTGGCCCTGATACTTGAAAAAGGACTTTTCATCAAACATCTATCACAGAAGGTGATTGTTTACGAGAAAATTAACCTCATTACTCCCGACAAAAGGTCAGAATTAATAGAGGATCTAAAGAAACGAACTGGCCTTGAAATTAAGAGTGTAGAAATTGGGAAGGTCGACTTTGTTCGCGATATAGCTTGGCTTATTGTTCACTTTCCAGCGGAAAACTTTAACGATACTGACAGCACACAAATAATAGGCACTAAGGAAGTGGTATATGATTACGATTAAATAATCTCAACCATTTTAAATGGAGCCTTTACAAGTGCCTGAAAATCACAACCTAAGTTTTTTATAGTATCGTCATCTTCCTCAAAAAACCAGTTAATCACCACATTGTGTCCCTGCGAGTAAGCCTCATCAAGCATTCTCATTATGGTAAAGACAAACCGGTTTGAGCCGCTGTTGATATACTCCATCTTTAAATTAAGCCTGGTTAATGGTTCCGGCTTTTTCAGGTAATCTTCAATCCATTTAATAACCGGCTGGTAAAAAGCAACTGCATCCTCAGCAATTGAGCGTCCTGAAATTTGCAGAATCCCCGGTTTAAAATCAATCTCTGGGGTTTTAGTAGTGCCCTTGATGTATAAATTTGTCATGGCCTAAATCTTTATCAGCATGTAAATTTATAAATTATATACCATACAAATAAAAAATCCGCCCAAAATAGTTAAACGATAGGCGGATAATTTTGTTTGGTGAATCAACTAAATACCCAACTTCTTTGCTAAGTCAGCCGGAACAGCCATTTTGTGCACCATGATATTGGTTGATTGGTAAAGAACAAATGCCCTTGAAGCATAGAAATACCCCTTGTATTTACCATCGGCACCCCAACTATTCTTCACTTTAAAGTATGTGTTCCCCAGCTGATCGGTTGCCTTGCCTACCAGCACCATTCCGTGATCATCGGTAGTTTGATAGTTATCAAAGGCCAGTTGCCGTATCTCCTGGGTAATTGCCATTTCCTTAACTGGTTTCTCGAATGAGTATAAAGTTTTTTCCTTCTCACGGTTAGAAAGTTGAGTCCAGCGCTCCTTATCTGAACCAGCATTCTCATTATCGTCAAAATCAGGAACAATAGCTACACCCTTACTCCAGTTAAACCCCTTATCGCTAACATCGCTTGCCCAAGCTACAGGATAGCCATTATCAATGGCGAACTCAATAGTCCTATCAAAATCGGCTAATGGCACGTTATAAGCCTCGCCGTGAATCCAGTTATCGGGTAATTCCAGAACAAATTTTTGATAGAATGGATGATGGCTGAACGAGGTTATAACCACGTAATCGTCTGGACTTATGCCGAGCTGTTTTGCAAACGATTCTGGCGTGTAGGTTTTTCCATTATAGGTAAAATTTTGTGGCACTGGGCCAAAATAGGCATCGAGAATGCCATCGAAAGCTTTTTTCCATGCGGTTGAAAGCTTACGGTTTGGATTTTTAATTATGGCATCGACAAAGGCTTTGGTTACGGCATCAATCTCGCCATGAACATGCGATTCCTCTCCATAGTTTAAGCCCCGATACGCCTCCATGGATACTATTCCAAAGCGTTTAATGGCTTCCAGCACATCAAAAAACGAACCTCCAGGTCCAAAATTATTGGTGCCATTGAATCGAACATACCTATCGGCCTTCATGGCATATATATTCCGCACCACAAACATAGGCGATAGGTCAACAGCTGGCTTACCCATTCGTAAAAGCTCTGACTCCAGGAATGCCATTCCCGAAAAGCTCCAGCAGGTGCTTGAGCGGTTCTGATTCTTAACCGATGTGGTAGGAATAACCTTAACATCCGTAAAGGTGTAAGGCTCATTAGCCTCGTCCTTTTTATCCTGAGCAAACACTACCCCTATTGCCATGGTTAGGGATAGCGAAATGGTGAAAAAGTATGTTGTCCGCTTCATAACTATGAATTTTGATTTGTTAAGTTTGATTTCACCCTACGAATAAGGTTTAACCAGTTAAAATTATGTGAGTAGAAATCCATTAAAGGATATCGACCGGGAACTCAATTGAGAATGTAGTCCCAAAACCTTGCTTGCTTTGTACCGATATTGTTCCGCCCATTTTATCAACAAACTCTTTGCATAACAGCAATCCTAACCCAGCTCCCTTTTCATTTTGGGTACCGGGTGTTACAATGCTTTTATCAATTTGGAAAAGCCTTTCGATATTTTGATCGGGAATACCAATACCGTTATCTCTAACTCTGATTATCCATTTACCGTTAGCTAACGAAGCATCAATTCTTAAATTCAACCAATAAAAAATTAACCCTGGTTAAGGATACGTACGAAATATTTTGAATCGACCAAATGCGATAGGTAGTATACCCCTTTATCATCAAGTGGGAAATACGAGATTTTCACTTTCTAATGGCAAAATATACACCTGTCCGTTAGAAAAAAACAGTATTGGCAATAGTCCGGGTATACTAAACCTCATTAAAATCTTTACGTGCGGAATCGACATGCGACGAAAGCGACACATATCTCAACAAGCCTGTTTTATCAGGGCTTAACAAGCCAAATTCACCATAACCTCCAACGTAAATTTGGTCGTTACTATCAATAGCAATGCTCCTGACCGAAGCACCTTTCCCAACCTCAATAAACTGCCAGTTTCTCCCATCGAATTCAAGAACGCCTGCACCATTTGCAAAGTATAAAACACCCCTCTTATCATGAACAACGCCAGTTCTGGGTAGCAGCCTGGTATGTATTTGCAGAGTAGTGGCGGGTTAGCAACAATCCACGCTCCTGCGCATTGGCAAAGATAAGCTGAACTATAACAATTATTTGCAACGGATATTTTAATCTCCGTAACACAAAATTTTATTTTAAGTTACCAGTTTTTTAATTACTTCCTCCCTGTACAGCCTACCAATAGGGATCTCAATATCTCAAATTTCCAGCGATGTGGTCGAAAATGTATCCACACGATTAAGTGCTACAATAAAAGAGCGATGTACCCGAATAAACTTATCTTTATCAAGTATCTCCTCTAAACTGCTTATACTCTGTTTGGTTATCACTGTTCTATTCAGTGTTACCACTTTAACGTAGTCCTTAATGCTTTCAAAGTATAAAATTTCATCCTGCTTTACCCTTACACTTTTTTTGCTCTCCTTAAAAATAAGGTATTCTGATTCCTTTAGGCTTGCGTCATCAGCCCTTTTTGAAAGCAGTTCTTTGGCCTTAGAGAATGCTTTTATAAGCCGTTCAAAGGTAACAGGCTTAAGAATATAATCCGCAACATTTAACTCAAACCCTTCAATTGCGTAGTCCCTGTTTGCCGAAGTTATAATAACCACAGGAGGATTATACAAGCACCTTACAAGTTCAATACCCGTAAGTTTTGGCATTTCCACATCCAAAAAAACTAAGTCCACAGGGTTTTCCTGAAAATACTCAAAATCAGGAAGTCCATCGCCAAAGGTAGCCACTACCTCTACACAGGGTATACGGGCGAGGTAGCCATCAATCACCGCAATGGGCAAGGGTTCATCGTCGATAAAAATGGCCTTTAAATCCAATTAAACCTCCCAGGTAAGCTTCACCACAACTGCCAGCACTGTTACCTACTGTGCTTCAAAGGGAAGCAACTCCAGCTACGAATGGATTGACCTTGTTCGGTTTGCAGAAATATACAGGACTTCGGGAAATGATGGTGGATACGTGGATATGACCAGCATGCAGGCAGCGGTTAATAGAGGCTCTACATACACAATCTATATAAGCGCAGGTTTCATGAGTTCTTCGTACACCGAGTACTGGGCTATCTGGATTGATTACAACCAGAATGGTATATTTGAAGATTTCGAAAAAGTGGTAAGTGGCTCTTCGTCGAGTAGCGGAATCCTTTATGCTAACATAACCATTCCTAACACAGCTACACTTGGCGTTACCCGCATGCGCGTTAGCATGAAGTACAATGCTGCACCAACAGCATGCGAAACCTTCAGTTACGGAGAGGTTGAGGATTACAGCGTAAATATCACCAGCAGTTCATCGGCTCCTTCAACCGAAAATCCATTTGCTGAGAAATTTGGAAACGAAAAGGTTGATATTTTCTCAATATATCCTAACCCTGCTACCGAAAAGTTAAATGTTGTCCTAAACGGTATTGAAGGTGAAGTTTCGGCTCGTATTTATGATATGCGGGGCGCAGTTGTGAAATTCCAGATGCTAACCGACAGAAATAATACAATTGAGATTAACGATTTGGCTCCTGGTGTTTACATGATCTCAATTGACGATGAAAAACAGCCTATAACTAAACAATTAATCAAAAAGTAATAGCTGCTAGAGTGTTTTATACGAAGAGGGGTGTCGATTTTCGGCGCCCCTCTTCTTTTCTATTAACCCAGTATACAAAATGGCAATTAAATTCAAAATCCTATCACTCGGTATGAATTTCCACTTAATAATGAACCTGCAATTAACACTATTTAGAAATTTTCCAAATAAATTAAATCATATGCAAACATTTACATATGTTATTGTGTTATATTTTTGCAAAATTAAAAATAATTAAAACATATGGAATTTAAAGTTACATTTCAAAGCAAAAAGCAGGTTGTTGCTCACATTGGAGAGCATGATATTTTAACCGATCAACCGGTTTACGCAGGGGGTGACAATGAAGGGCCTGCTCCTTTCACATTGTTTTTGGCATCGATGGGTACCTGTGCTGGCATTTACGTAAAATCGTTCTGTGACCAGCGGGGAATACCTACCGACAATATCAAAATTGTGCAAAAGCATCAATTTAACCCCTTGACTCACATGATTGAGAAGTTAGAACTCGAAATCAACCTTCCTGCCGATTTCCCTGAGAAATACAAGGAAGCTGTTATCAAGGCGGCCGACCAGTGTGCCGTTAAGAAACACCTTCACTACCCGCCTCAAATGAGCGTAACCACAAAGAGCATATAATAAAATCTCCCGCGCCATGCGGGAGTTTTTATTTTGGGAATTTGAATCGTTATAATATAGTTAACTCATTCATGATATGCTTTGATTCACCAAACTTATCGATTATAAATAGTACATACCTAATATCGACTACAATGGTACGTTGGGTGTCGGGTTCATACATGAAATCGCTGGCCATTGCCTCGGCATTACCATCAAAAGCAATTCCAATTAGGTTACCATTGGCATCGAGGACTCCGCTACCTGAATTGCCTCCGGTAATATCATTATCGGTAAGGAAACAAACAGGCAAAACGCCATCCTTCCCGTATGGGCCATAATCCTTACGCTCCCAAAGCTTCCGAAGCTTTGAGGACACTTTGAATATATCAGAATCAGTATCGTCCTTTTCCATTACACCATCGAGCGTAGTAAATGGTTTATAAATCATGCCATCAGCAGGTCTATAACCTCTAACTCGCCCATAGGTTAGCCGTGGAGTAGAATTGGCGTCGGGATACAAAAGCTTATCCTTATTCATTTCCATAATACCTTTGGTATAGAGCTGCATTGCTCTATGGTAGTTCTGCTGTGCCTCGTAAATAGAATTGTAAATTGAATCCCATAGCATGTCGTAGCTGTAGTAGAGAATGAACAGCGGGTCTTGGAGTAAAGAATCCAGGTAAGGCTTTTTAATCAATTTACTCAGATTCTCAGGCGAAGTAAAATAAGACTTTTCAAAAAAAGCTCTGATGTAGTATGGGTATGTTGTACTAATGTTATCTACCTTCTTTATAGCATTAAGTATCCCAAGATTATTAAAATCACCGCTATTATTTAGCAATGCACCAAAAGCAATAGAGTATAGCTGAACATCGGGGTAAATATGGTACTTTTCAAAGATTTTTGGTATTCGTTTTTGAAGCAGTTTAGCCTCCTTGCGAATGTAATCCCTTTTTAAACTTAATCGGCCGTAGGGTTTTCCCTGCATGATAATTGCGCTAACAAAATTGTTACAGGCAGTTATATTCTTATGTACATCAACCGGATAAAACGACAACGCTGAGAGGGCACCTTGCAGTTCCTCCCACCTATTCTGTGTCACAGTTTGGTAGTAGTTCTCAAGAACAGGCAATGTTGCAACATACCTGCTGTATAAGAAGGGATTACTGTTAGCCCATGCCTTAAGACTATCCTCCCGGGCAGCAAGACGTTCAACAACATTGTACTTGTACATCGACTCGGCTTGCCATACATCTTTTTGGTAAAAGTTTACAAGATAATCGTGCTTATCGGTATAGTTAACCTTAATAGCGGGGTCGGTTTGTTGTGCCTTTTTAATTGCGTTAATCATTTCCCCCCAAACGGTGCGCTTAAAGTTGGCAACCACCTCGCGGTTAAACATAGCCTCAAAGGACGAAGCGTAACGATGCGTTCTTCCGGGAAATCCAATTATCATAGCAAAATCGCCTTCCTGAACACCTTGTATGTTAATTTTCAGGTAATTCTTCGACTTTAGGGGTACGTTTTTAGGGCTATAATCGGCAGGCTTGCCATCGGGTGAAGTGTAAATACGGAATACGCAAAAGTCGCCGGTATGGCGAGGCCAGTGCCAGTTGTCCACATCGCCGCCAAAATTACCAATCGATGCAGGGGGGACACCTACCAAACGAACATCGCGGTAACGCTCATATCGGAACATGTAAAACTCGTTATAATTGAAGAATGGCCTTACCACCACATGATATCCGCTTTCGGTTTCGATAGAATCCTGAATATACAGCATCTTCTGATTAATTGCCTCAAAGTACTCCCTGTTCGACAACGATGGGTTAATGCCCACTAAAACATCGGATGTAACATCGGTTATATCAACCAAAATAAGTGCAGTCTTACCCTGCGCGGGTAATTCCTCGGCCAACGAATTTGCCCAGTATCCATTCTCCAGCAAGTTGTTGCTTACAGTGCTTAATTCCTGAACGGCATCAACCCCGCAATGGTGGTTAGTAAAGAAAAGCCCGTTGGGCGAGACCATTTCGGCACTACAGCCACCATCATCGAATTGAACTATGGCATCCTTGAGGCTCGATTTATTAACACTGTATATATCTTCGGCTGTCAATTTTAGTCCCAGCGTTTGCATTGCCGTAATGTTTTTACCTATAAGGTTAAGCATCCACATGCCCTCATCGGCAAGCGCATTGGAAGAAACAAGAAAAACTAAAAACCAGCTGGTTAGGTTCTTCAGTGCTTTCATATTGGGAATTTTGATTTATTTGTTTCGATTAAACACGAGCAGAATTAATATTAAAGATAGCGATAATACTAAAGCAATAGCATACTCCCACTTTTTTTGTGTAGCAGTTACTAAAAATGGTAGGGGTTGCTCAGTTTTAAAAAGTTTTTCAGGGATATCGCGCCAATGCCATTTGCCAACAATTGTTCCATCGTACAGGTAAAGCATGCCTGGATAGGAACGCACTATGGTTTTTAGCATAACCTCATCGGCTTGAAGCCAGGTAAAGAATAAACCATGTTTGTTTTCCAAATTGGCCAAGTCGGTACCGGCAGCCGAAGTTAACCCGAATACTGTAATGCCTTTATCGCGAGCTTGTTTCTGAACAGTTTTAAACTTGGCTATTGCGGGTTCAGATAAGTATTTGACACTTGGAACTACAACTAAAATTAAATCACCCTTGGAGTACAGAATTGTATCGGTATAGTTCTGTCCATGCTCATTATATAATATGAAGTTAGTTATAGGGGGGGTGTAACCTTTCTCAACTAAAAACGACTTTGAATCAACAAAAGTCCAGGTGGAGTCATCCCACGGGTAGTTGGTTTCATCGAACTCTTTAACCTCACCATCCTTCTGGTAGTAAAGAATTGTTCTGTAAACATCGTGAGGTTTGTCTTCAGGGATTTTAGTGTATTGAAGCAAATTGACTCCGAGGTGGAAAGGTCTAAAATCGATTAATGGTTGATGGCGAATGCCATGAATTGATGGCGCTAAAGCTATTACTAAAAGTAGTATTGAAACAGCACGCTTCCTAAAATTGCTGTGTTTTGCTTTTAACTCTTTGCGATTAGCAAAAAGGTAAGCAGCGGCAGCAAACAAAACTATATTCTTATAAAACGTTCCCCAGTTCGATAGTTTAATGGCATCGCCAAAGCAACCGCAATCCGATATGGGATTGGTAATGGCCAGAATTAGAGTAAGAGGAGTAAATACTGCCATAAAAATGAATGATCCCCATGCAGCATTCCTTGGATTTGCGCCAAAAAGCAAAAGCAGCCCTAAGTATAGTTCAGCAACACAAAGAATAACAGCAAAAGGAAGCGTCAAATCGTTTAGGAAATGGAGATGAAACGCTGTGAAGTAATCGAACAACTTGTATGCAGTACCCCAGGGATCGATCCCCTTAACAAATCCTGAGAAAATAAAAACTATTGCCAACAAGTACCTTGCTAAAAGCAAAAAATTCCTCTTCATAACAAAATCCTTTTAGATGTTTATAAGACTTCTATCTACTATCTCATGAAGAATCATTGCTGAGATGGCCTCGGGCTTAAGCATTTGTCCACTTGAATCGGTACAATTAAGTACAACGAAATTTGAGTCGAACTGTTGTTGCTGAAGGTAAATATCTCTTACCTTTTCCTGAAACGATAAGTCCTTTTCATGAATATCATCCTTACCCTGCAAGTAATGTCGGGAATCGCCGGTTCGTTGTTCGGTTAAACGCTGGCGAGTAAAGTCAAAGGGCACATCTAAAAAGATATTTAAATCGGGTTTAGGTATTGCGTAATAATCGAACTCCAGCTGGAGTATCCAATCCCGCAAACGGTTTACCTCATTGGTATTGCTTAGTTTAGCGCATTGAAAGGCTACATTGGAATAGACGTACCTATCAAGCAGAACCACATGGCTACTGGCAAGCCACTGGCGAAGCAAAGGCGCTGCATCCATTCTATCGGAAGCGTAAAGTAGAGCAACCACGTATGGGTCAACCCTATCGATAGATCCCAAGTCGCCACGAAGGAACCTTGCAATAAGTTCGCCAAAGAATGGGGCATCGACCCGGGGGAAATGAAGGAAATGGCAAGGAATCAATTTACTTTTCAGGTATTTTGTAAGAAGGTCTATTTGTGTTGATTTGCCTGCACCATCGAGCCCTTCAATAACAATTAAAGCCATCTTCGAAAAAATAAAAAATCATCATCTGTAAACTTATCACAATGTTTCGTAATTTTAGCAACCAAAACATTTTGCAAGATAGGAAAAAATGGAAGAAAAACGTTCAGTTTTCGCGCCAAGAAAAACGTTACGATGCAACGGTAAACTTATAACCATTGATAAACCAATGGTTATGGGAATAATCAACGTAACCAGCGACTCTTTTTTCAGCGGCAGCCGGTACCGGTTTTCGCACAGCATAGCTCGCAGGGCAAAGCAAATAATGGAAGAAGGAGGCCAAATAATTGACATTGGGGCTTGTTCAACGCGACCGGGTGCAAAACCTGTGAGTGAGCAGGAAGAACTTAATCGTCTCGAAAAAGCCCTGTCTGCCATTCGCAAGCGATACCCCGAAAACATTATTTCAGTTGATACGTTCAGGGCAACGGTGGCAAAATGGGCTGTTAAGGAATACCGTGTGGACATTATTAATGACATATCGGCCGGGCAAATGGATAGTAAAATGTTTGAAACCATTGCGGAACTTAATGTTCCCTATATACTCATGCACATGCAAGGGACACCCGAGAACATGCAGCAAAACCCTCATTACGAAAATGTCATTAGGGATCTTGTACTTTTTTTTAACGATAAGATTGAGAAACTGAAACAGCTAAACGTTAAGGATATTATAATTGATCCCGGTTTTGGTTTTGGCAAGACCATTGAACATAACTATACAATTTTAAGAAACCTCGAAACTTTTAAGTTACTTGAACTCCCATTACTGGTAGGCATATCAAGAAAATCGATGATATACAAACCATTAAACATAAAACCTGAACGTGCGCTAAATGGCACTACCGTACTAAACACCTGTGCTATGCTCAAGGGTGCCAGCATTTTAAGGGTTCACGATGTGAAAGAAGCGGTAGAAACCATTAAACTAGTAGAACTTATAAACGCTCAACCTGAATTTCAATTCATTTAACCCATGGAATTATTACCCGTAGCCCTGTTTATTCATGTAAGAATACTCGACATTGTCGATATTGTTATAGTAGCCTTTCTCCTTTACCAAATCTACCTTCTGATTAGGGGGACTGCGGCTATGAATATCTTTTCGGGAATTGTGCTGCTATACTTTATTTGGTTGGTTGTAAGGGCGCTGAACATGGAACTGCTTGGCAATCTGCTGGGTCAGGTCATTGGGGTTGGCGTAATTGCACTAATTATTGTTTTCCAACAGGAGATCAGAAAGTTCCTTTTAATTCTAGGTTCGCGTTATACCTCCAAAGGAAAAAGTGCGCTTGGCTCACTCCTACTTGGCACTGACCAAAACGAAGTAAGCCGTACCAATGTTGATGCGATAATCAAAGCCTGCAAGAGCCTATCGGAAACAAAAACCGGTGCGTTAATAGCAATAACGCGGAACTCTGAGCTCGATGTTTACACCGAAACGGGTGATTTAATTAATGCCGAACTCTCCAGCAGGCTACTGGAGAACATTTTTTTCAAGAATAGCCCTTTGCACGATGGGGCAGTGATAATTAAAGGAAACAAAATTCATGCAGCACGCAGCGTTTTGCCCATTTCCGAAAATTTGAACCTACCCCCGCACTTTGGCATGAGACACAAATCAGCTATAGGGTTGACTGAGGTTACCGACGCTATAGTTATTGTAGTATCGGAGGAAACAGGCAAAATCAGTTTGGCCGACAATGGGAATATCGATTACGACATCAGCCCCATTGAGCTCAAGCAAAAACTTGAACAAAAACTGCTAATCAAGTGAAACAGTTTAAAAGAAAGTTACTTTTGTAAAATCCCTAAATCAATACAGAAATGATAAAGTATCAAATCACCAAATCGGATGCACAGATTAATGGTGAGGTTACCATCCCCCCCACCCGACCAATGTCGCATAAGTTTCTAGTTATTAAGGCATACAAAGATGCCAGTTTACCCAATCAGGGCGAAGTTAAAGGTGACGAAAAGATTATCGATCAAAGCATATTCAAGGAGGGACTTAAAAGCAAAAGCGGCCGTACGGCCAGGGCATTAAGGCATATAAGGGGCTTTATCAAATACTTTGGTGGCGAGTGGATACTATCATCATCGAACATTTTAAAGGCAAGCACCACCGAAAAGATAGTATCGCTGCTACAAAAGCACGGCTTAAATGTTCAGTTTGAAGAGCGAATTGGTAATCCGCCATTCAGACTAATAGGGAAAAATCTCAAAGGGAAAATACTTAGGGTTGAGGGGTCGATAAACAGTAAAATGATTGAAGCCCGCTTGCTCATCGACCCAAATCTAAATACCGAAGAAATAGTTGAGCTTAAAAACCTGATTGTTTCCGAAGGTTATCCTACCATGACACTGCGTGCACTCCAGTTCATGGGAATAAACATCGACTGGCACGAGGATGAGGTACTCATTGAACATCAGATTTTTGATGGTAGCGAACTTTCCATTGAAGCCGATTGGTCGCTAGCATCGTACTGGTACGAAGCCGTAGCACTTGCCGATAAAGGCGAAGTAACCATTAAAGGGTTGAAGCCAGAAAGTTTCCAATGCAATACTGCCGTAAATGACTTATTCGCAAAACTTGGAGTTAGTACACTGGTAGCCGAGGATGCAATAATTTTAAAGCGAAAAGGGAAAGCGACAAAACAGTTCACACACAATTTTAAGCAATATCCTGATTTGGCTCCAGCCATTATGTTTACTTGCCTAGCTCTAGGCATTCCTTTTACATTAAGCGGAATTAATTACTTTCATACCAAAGACCCCGATAGGCTGGAAGCCATTAAAGCCGAATTCCGGAAACTTGGGGCTACTATTAATGTCCAACTGGAAAATGAAGTTGAAACTCTAAAATTCGATGGAAAATCGAATTTAAAAAACTTGAAGGTTTTAGAGTGCGACTCTCAAAACGATCACCGTGTAGCCATGTCGCTAGCGCCTTACGCAATTCTTGGTAAGAAAGTGATTATGGACAATGCACGGATAACCAGTAAATCATACCCAACATTTTGGGATGAAATAATAAAATTGGAGTTTGAGGTAACAGTTTTGCAGTAAAAAGAAGTTTCATAAAAAGCAAAAGGGTGACATCTCTACCACCCCTATCTATTTTGGTATAATCAAACTACTTTTTCCAAACTAATGTGCTAGCAAGCATATCGAGAAGCGCTTGTTTCTTTTGGGTAAAATCGGCTAAAATATAACCTATCATGAAAATCAAAATGGAAAGAATTTTTCCGAAATAGCGACCGGTAACTCGGGCAAACGATATACGATTTCCTTCCAAATCGGTTACAACAAGACCTATGGCAATCTTACCTACCGTTCCTTGGAACTTTGAGGACTCCATAATGGCAAAGTATAACCACATTAGTACAATCAACGCCAAATAAGTAATCATGGCTGTACCAACAATTGCGCCAACCATACCAATGGCTTCAGTCTCAGAAATCCCATTTGAAGCAGCCGAGGCCGCTGTGAATCCAATTAATGCAAGAACAGGCACCACAATAATCCACTATATTGCACCAATAATTATTGCATCAAGAAGGTACGCCAGAAAGCGCCACCAAAAACCTGCATACTTTAAGTTTTCTATAATTTGTAAGGTTTAAGTTTAGTTTATGGGTTATTTAAACAATAGCAATATACTAAATTTATTAATGTTACAAAATTTACATTATAATTTACCAGAAATTTTTCAAATTGCTAAATCTAGGATGATGTCAAACAAAAATTACAGCAAATAAACAAAGGACATAAAAAGAATTATTTGCATGAAAATTAACTTTCAATTGGGTATCCAATACTACCCAATAGATTTTTGATTTGTTAGTTTTTCCTTAATTCAAACAGATACTCCAAAGCTTCAGTAAACTCCCGGCTCCAAAACCATTCTGAATGACGGCCATCGGGTACAATTTTCATTTTAACATAATCCTCATCCTTATATCCTGCTTTGTATAGGTGGTGTTCCAGCATTTTCATATCCTTAACTAAGGTTTCGCTTTCCTTTTCACCAGCTAAAAGATAGATTTTCTGATCAGTCCTACGCTTGTATTTTGAAACATACTCAAATACTTTAGGCGAAAACCAGAGCAAAGGTGAAAACACTCCCACCCTCCCAAAAGCATCGGGATACTTGAGCCCTATGTAAAGTGAAATCAGCCCACCCATTGAGCTACCAATAATAGCATTAAACTTGGGGTTAGGATTAGCTCTATAGTTTTTTTCGATAAAAGACTTAAGCTCTTTGGCTACAAAGTATGCATACTCATCGCCATCGCCACCCAGGCCAAGAGAATCGTTGCGCCATGGGGAATACTCGTTCAATCGCTCCTTACTGTCGTTGTAAATGGCTACAACAATGGCTGCAAAGCCACTGGTATAATATAGGCTATCCATTATTTCGTCAACCCTCCATTCCCCAGCAAAGGAGGTAGCCTCGTCAAAAACATTTTGGCCATCGTGCATGTAAATTACAGGGAATTGCAACCTCTGGTTATAGTTAGGTGGCAAGTATAGTCGAATAGCCCTTCGGCGGTTAAGTTTTTTCATCTCTAGGGTTGAGGGTAAGAACCTCACGTTAGCCGATGCAGTTGATGTTCGTTTTGTGGCTTCAAACATATTGCGCCAGCCCTGCACTGTTATCCTTACCGTGTCGATACCTGGATAGTAAACCCTATTCCTCACATCTTTCCCATCGGAACTAACCTCCACCTCTTGCCAGCTGCCCCGCGAGATTTTGTATTCAAAGGTGTCCTTTACTTGAGGCAATTCTAAAACAAAGCGTTTCCCCTGGCGAGTAAATGCCATCCTGGTATCGTGTGGGTTCCAGCCATTAAACTCCGATGCCATGAAAACTGTGTCGTCAGTTCGGGTTTTGGCAGGAACAGAATCGACAACAAACACAACCTGTGCATTTAAGAGGCTCACCAATTGAACCAAGCCCACTACCAGTAGGAACTTTACCTTCATCTGTAAGATAGTTTTCATTAAAAACAAAGGTAACACTAAAATAGTTGTTGTAAAAATGACCAAACAGTTATATCTTTGCAGGAAAATATATGGCCCCGTAGTTCAGCTGAATAGAACGTCAGATTCCGGTTCTGAAAGTCGGGGGTTTGAATCCCTCCGGGGTCACTTGGTTAAGCCAGTCTATCTAGGACTGGCTTTGTTACTTGGAATATCATTGCATTGACCATTAAGCCCGGAGGGATCATGAAGCGAAGCGGAACTAATCCCTCCGGGGTCACTTGGTTAAGCCAGTCTATCTAGGACTGGCTTGCTTGCTTAAAAAGCCTAGTATCACAACATTACATTTAGATTACGAAAGCAAATAACATTATCTCCATTAATTCAAAAAAATTCACTGTTGTCTGATAAAAATGTAAGAAAAGGGAGCCCACAAGGAACTCCCAACCCTTTTTGGTGGTTTTATTTTATCACAACCATTTCATATCCCAGCAATAGGCGCGATTCAGATGTTTTTGGCAACATCTACCATGAGTTTCTTATGAAGCATGGTCAACCTCTCTCGACCAGCAGGATTAAGAACATGATAAAAAAACAGGGATGGTTGACAGTTCAACCATCAGCCTTTTTAGGGTATTCTAATCTAAAATGTGTTGGACGAAATCCACAGAACGGGTAAACGACGGGCGGCAGGCATGTTAACACTTCGTAAGGTTCAATTTTACGACAGGGTGCTCAAAAGACGCTTTGAGCTCTTGACTAATCTTTTTGAAATGAGAGCTGACCTAATAGCCGCCATTTATAAACCCCGCTTGCAAATCGAGCTGCTGTTGAAGCAGCTAAAGCAAAATTTCCCGATTCCTTGAAAATCCGGATAAGGATTGGCAGAAAACCTATGATGAATTGATGCAGCCCACTCTGTTTTAGGGGGCTTACCTTTGAAAATCAGAAAATTGTAAATCTTAACTCTCTGTAAATATGTAAATTAAGAATTCAAACGATTAATTTTGTATTTTTATCGGACAATAATGTTCAAATATGATTAATTTAGCACAAATTTTAAAATTAAAAACATGAAACGGACAGTCGCTACATTAATCATGCTATTTGCTGCAACAGGAGTATTTGCGCAAATTTTTGTTGGTGGTAGCGTTGGTTTTAACGTCACTGGCGGAAAAACTGAAAGTGGCAACACTTCCACTGACAAGGTTACTCAAACCAGTTTCTCACTAACCCCCAAAGCAGGAATATTCCTTTCCGAAAAACTTGCAGTTGGAACCATGCTAGGTTTTAATCTACAAAGTGAGAAAACGCCTGGTACCCCTGAAGAAATTGATAGAACCATAACATTTGGGTTAACCCCGTTTGCCCGTTACTACGCCTTTTCTCTAAACAAACTCACAGTTTTTGCTCAAGGGAATTTAGGTTTTTCGTATGGTGTGGAAAAAAATAAGGTTGGTTCAGCAACCACAACTGGTCCTAAAACAACCACCATTGGGATATCGGCATTTCCAGGCATTTCATATAAATTGACTGATAAAGTTGAACTTGAAGCTGTTATTAGTGGAATTAACTTTACCCTTAACCGTGTTTCGGTTAAACATAACAACACAAAAGACATCACCAATACATTTGGAGTTGGTGCCAACCTCGATGCCATTGCAACTACCATAGGTGCAATTGTAAAATTTTAACGCCTACCCTATGGATTAAACGAAGAGACGCTTATGCGCGTCCCTTTTTTTCTGCCTTTTTGTTTATTTTCCTGTATTCCTTGCAAACCGGGGTTAAACCACACTCCGCACACTTTGGTTTTCGGGCCGTGCAAACATAGCGTCCATGTAAGATTAACCAGTGATGAGCTTTAGGAATAAGTTCAAGGGGGAAGTTATCCATCAGCTGGCGTTCAACGGCAAGTGGGGTTTTGGCATTGCTAACCAAACCTATTCTGTTTGCTACTCTGAATACATGGGTATCGACAGCCATAGCCGGTTTATCGAATACTACCGATGCGATAACATTGGCCGTTTTTCGGCCTACGCCAGGCAAGCGTTGTAAAAGATTGATATCGGAAGGGACCTCGCCATTAAACTCAGTTATCAATAGCTTGGCCATTCCTAACAGATTTTTTGCTTTACTGTTTGGGTATGAGCAGCTTTTTATTATTTCGTAAATATCTTCCACGCTGGCGTTTGCTAAACTCGCAGCATCGGGAAAACTTTTGAAAAAATTTGGTGTAATTAGATTTACACGTTTATCGGTACATTGTGCGCTAAGGATTACTGCAACAAGCAGCTGGTAAGGATTTGAATAATGCAATTCGGTTTCAGCAATAGGACGGGTTTTCTCAAAATACTCGATAACAAAACTGTATAATTCCTTTTTTGATTTCATCTTGTTTATCATTAACCCCAAAGTTACATTAAATTGACTAAACTTGTTTTGTTTCCACTGGCTAATCTTATCTTAATATATTTCTGCATCTACATTTTATTAGCCCGATTGAATTTGTTTATTAACCTCTAAACTTATTTCAGGACTTACCAAAAATTAAAATTATGTAACAGATATTCCCGCACGCTTGTCATAATGAGTTCATCTGAACCATCGCTATGTGCCTATAACCCTGACATCCCTTTTGATTAGGTTTTTGGCAATCGCTCTTTGCCTTGCTTTCTGGTTGCGATGCAACTGATACTACCTGAGCTTTGGTTTTTGCAATTCGTGCATCGCTTAATATTTTGAATACCACTATACCCAGGGTTAAAACCCTAGCCTAAAGCGATTTGCCCTTACAGGGCGATAAATACTAATGAATATGGGCATATGGGAATGAGCGCGAACGAAGGGATTGAGTAGATAGTTGTCGGCTGATGGATGGCTTGTGCCCCGTTCTCTCGTGTTATACTTAACAGCGCTGAAGCATCGCTTTATATTTTCCACCCTTTACCTCCTTTCAATGATATTTCTTGCTATCGCTCGAAATGATAAAGAGCGTTGGTCGTGAGACTTGTTAACCGTTTTTCGATTTCATTTAACGGCTCACGGTTCACGGTTCACGCTTAACGTTCTAACTTCCTCTAACTTCCATCACATTCCGCCTCATTCCGACTCATTCCGATTCATTCCAACTCATTCCTCTAAAAATCTTACTGCCTCCTCATTTTTATCAGCCCCTATGGATTTGTTAATTCATGGCACTTCGGTTTAAGCAAATGTTGCACAAATTACTAACTTTGCAACTCCAAATAAAGAATACTTTGGCATTAATTTACCTACAAGCTGAGAATGTAAACAAATCGTTTGGTGACTTGGAGGTATTGAGCGATGTATCGCTTAGCCTATTCCAAAACCAGCGCACAGCCCTAGTAGCAAGAAATGGAACAGGTAAAAGCACATTGCTTAATATCCTTGCAGGATACGACACACCCGATTCCGGAAAAATAATCCTGCGGAACGATATAAGCGTTGGCTACTTACCCCAGGAACCTCAACTCGATTTATCAAAATCGGTTTTAGAAAATGTTTTTAATGCCGATGATGCTATTTCGGTTACCATGCGTAATTACGAAAAAGCTATTGAGTCAACCGATAAAATGGCATTGCAGCATGCCATTGACGAGATGGACAGGCTTAACATTTGGGATAGAGAACAAAAGGCCAAGCAAATACTCTCAGTTTTTCAACTCACGGATATAAATCAACCCGTTCAACTACTTTCGGGTGGTCAGCGCAAGCGAGTTGCGCTTGCTGCGGTGCTGATAAGTAACCCCGACCTGCTTATCCTCGATGAGCCAACCAACCACCTCGACCTCGAGATGGTGGAATGGTTAGAGGATTACCTAACACGGTCGCAAAAAACATTGCTGATGGTTACCCACGACAGGTATTTCCTTGACCGCGTTTGCACCGATATTATTGAGATAGATCAAAAGCAGGTTTATACATACAACGGAAACTATACTTATTTTATTGAGAAACGCGATGAGCGAATTAGGGCAAAACTGGCAGGAATTGACAGAGCAAGCAACTTGCTCCGACGGGAAACGGAATGGATGCGCCGCATGCCCCAAGCGCGAGAAACCAAAGCCAAGTATAGAATTGATGCATTTTACAAGCTCCGCGAAACTGCACTACAAAAAATTCATTCCAAAGATGTTGAAATAGGCGTAAGCGCCTCGCGCCTTGGAAAAAAAATAATGGAGGTACATAATCTTTCAAAAAGCTTTGGCAGCAAAGTAATTCTTAAAGATTTTAGTTACACCTTCAACCGCTTTGAACGACTTGGGATTGTAGGAGCCAATGGCACAGGCAAAACCACATTCCTTAACCTGATTACTGGAACACTCCCTCCCGATTCCGAGGAAATTGACCCCGGTGCAACTCTAAAAATTGGATATTACCGACAGGACGGAATGAACATTCCGGAGGATGTTAAGGTTATTGACGTAGTTCGTGAAATAGCTGAGGTAATCACCCTTGCCAATGGTAAAACTATAACCGCATCGCAGTTTCTAAACAACTTTCTATTTACACCCGATAAGCAACACACTCTGGTTCGTAAACTAAGCGGAGGCGAAAAGCGCAGGTTATACCTGCTAACAGTGCTTATGCAAAACCCTAACTTTTTAATACTCGACGAGCCAACCAACGACCTCGATATTTTTACGCTCAATGTTTTAGAGGATTATCTGATTAACTATCCTGGCGTAGTAGTAGTGGTTTCGCACGACCGGTATTTTATGGATAAACTGGTTGATGGCCTGCTGATTTTTGAGGGTGATGGGGAAATTAGTGGCTTCCCGGGCAACTACACTGAATACCGTGAATGGGCAAAGGAACAGGAAATAAGTAATGCTGAACATCAATCCATCTCAAAGAGAAAAACCGAAAGCAAACGCCCCCAGCATGAAAGGAAAAAGAACAAGTTAACCTTTGCCCAAAAGAAAGAGTTGGAAAAACTTACCGATGAAATAGAAAAGCTGGAAAAGGAAAAGAAAGAAATTGAAAGTTTGCTCAACGGTGGCACTCAGGATACTAAACTGCTTATGGACATCTCAAATAGGTTTAGTGAAATTTCCAAACTACTCGAGGACAAGGAAATGCGCTGGCTCGAATTAAGCGACATTGGAGAATAGCAACGTCAATCCCCTAATTCGATACGTAATATCTTTCGGGTATTCTCATCAACCCCAAACCTATTATCGATTCGGTAACCAATAACCCATGCAATTTCGTTTTCCGAAGTCAGAACAAAAACCCTTTCCTTTTCAGGAATGGGTAACTTTATATCAATCAAAAAATCGCTAATCTTTTTAAAACCGGTCATTCCGAAAGGAATAAAGCGATCGCCTGGTTGCCATGGTCTTATGGTAAGCGGAAACTCCAGCTTTCCAAAATCGAGGTTTGCTACTTTTGGATCTTTCTTAAAAGGACTACCCTTGAAATAATCATTTAAAGTGATATTTAGTTTTATGGGGTGTTCGACATGCCTAGCATTGGCATCAAACTGAACCCAATGGGGCTCTAATGTTTGTTTGGGTTGAATAATTAGCTGATTTCTATCGCGGAAAACCACATGGGTTTCGGACTCAACCTTACCCCCGGCTGAAGATTCCAAAAGGTTAAGAACCTCACCTGCCATGGCAGGTGTATAACTGAAGTTCGAGAGAAAATCGACCAGAAATAGATTGGCTGCGGGTTCATCTCTAAGTTTTTGAATATCAAGGTAAACTTTACCGCCGTCTTCGTAAATAATTTCCCTGCGGATTTGCGATAGTTGCCTATCAACAAGTAGTTGAGCCTCAATAAGATGTTTTGCGGTTTGATAAATTGAAATATCAGCTGCTGGATTCAACTCCCAAAGCAAAGGCATTACCTTATGCCTAATAAAGTTACGTTTATATTTTAAAGTGGCATTACTGGAATCCTCACGGTACGAAATTTTATGCAGCGAAGCATACTCTTCAATTTGGTTTCGTGTAGCAAAAAGTAGTGGGCGAATGATATTCCCGTTTACGGGTTTGATTCCGGTAAGCCCCCTTAAACCAGTTCCCCGACTAAGGTTTAGCAGCACGGTTTCAACAGAATCGTTTAGGTTGTGGGCTACGGCTATTCGGGTGTATTTATATTCCTTACCTATCTCATCAAAGTATGCATAACGCAATTCCCGTGCAGCCACCTGAATAGAAAAACCATTCTTCTTGGAATATTCCAGAGTATCGAACCCAATGGAATGAATAGGAATGCCATTCATCAGGCAATGGTAACGAACAAACTGTTCATCGGCATCCGATTCGTCACCCCGCAAGCCAAAGTTGCAGTGAGCAACACCAACGCTAAACCCTGCATGAACCAGAAGGTGCAAAAGCACCATTGAATCAATGCCACCGCTAACCCCTACCAGAATTTTATCTTGGTCATTTGCCATCTGGTGCTCCCTGATGAAATCGATCAGTTTACTCTGCAACATCTATTCTGGCGTTTAGGGTTTCTAAAATGGCTCTTGCCTTAACTAAGCACTCCCTGTATTCAGCTTCCGGTTGCGAATTAAAGGTTATTGCACCGCCAACTGTAAACGACAAATAACCATTGTTTCTATTATAAAGCAAGCTACGAATTACCACGTTAAAATCAAAATCCCCATTAGGCATAAAATAGCCAACAGCACCAGAATACAAACCGCGTTTTGAGCGCTCAAAATGCTCAATGAGTTCCATTGCCCTAACTTTTGGCGCACCTGTCATTGAACCCATTGGAAATGTTGCACGGAACGGATCGGTTGGGCGAAGTCCATCGGCCAACTCGCACGACACGGTTGAAATCATCTGGTGTACCTGTGGAAATGTGTAAATCCCGCAAAGTTCATTTACCTTAACACTCCCGCGCATGGCTATTCGCGACAAATCGTTCCGAACCAAATCGACAATCATAACATTTTCAGCTCGCTCTTTGGGATCGGATTTTAGCCGCTCTATTTCAATACTATCGGCCTCTTGGGTTGCCATGCGTGGTGCCGTACCCTTAATGGGTTGGCTAAATAGCCATGCGCCATCGCGACGAAGGTAGCGCTCAGGGCTAGCACACATTAAATACCTATCGGTTACTTTTAGAAACGCACCAAAAGGCGTTGGTGATTTTTGGTAGAGCCGATTGAATGTTAAATATGGTGAAAGATTCATCCGGTATGCAAAAAACTCCTGGCACAAATTCATCTCATAAATATCGCCACGGGCAATATGCTGCTTCACAGCTCTAATCGTTTTTAAGTAATCGGAATATGTGTAGTGCGATTGAAAAACGAGAGGAACTTGGCACTCTGTATCATCTATATAATCGCCATTTAGCCGAACAATCAGTTCATCCAGTTCTGCCTGTGATGTTTCATCCCGATTGTATTGAAATACAGCCGTATTACCATTCACTAACACAAGAATCCTCGGCGAAAAGAAAAACATATCAGGAAAACCAAGGCTATCGGGGTGCTTTGAGTCAAGATTCTCAAGTTGATTTTTAAGATCGTATGTAAAATAGCCAAAAACCCAATCCTTATGAGCGCTTAGGAACCTATCGAGTTCATCAAAATGATTAGAATTTGAGCTACAAGCCGAGCTAACACCTACTGCAGCAGCCAGTTGAAAACGGCTGGTAAAATTGGTTCCCGGAATAGTGAACCTATCGGATCCCCGAAGAAGAATACCCACATCAGCGTTTTCAACCTCAATCGCCAGATTTTTGGCAAACCTATCAAAATTACTTACCCTATGGATGTATTTACTGCGCATAAGCGCAAAGGTAGCCAATTATGGGTTCATGAAGAAAGGGTATGGTTTAATTTTTCTTGAACTGGTTCATCATCTCAACAACTGTATGTTCAAAATGGGTATATCCCAAACCCAACCCTTGCCTACTACGATTAGTATTAAAAGCTACGCGATGACCAACATTACGGGCTACAAATCGAGGTGCAAGATCAAAAAGAGGACTAACCAAGTATAGTAACCACTTAGGGGCCAACATTTTGGGGAGTTTAAATTGGCCAGGAAATTTATTCTCGATAATAGCAACCAGTTCCATGAAGTTTGACACTCGTTCAGCAACAATAAATCGACCGGAAGCAGAAGCACTTTCGAGGGCTAGCACATGCGCTTTAGCAACATCGCGTTCATCAACAAAACCGAAGTAAAGGTTAGGTGCACCAAAACGATACTTACCGGAAAGCAAATCCTTCATGATTTGAAGGTCTCCGAATTGGAATTTCCTGCAAGTGAAAGCCCAAGAACCAAAGCGAGGTTTATTACCCCTAACTTCCATTTACTCTGTTCCGCATTAATTCGCCATGCCTCCCTCTCAGCCTGAACCTTTGAAAAGGAGTAAGGTTGATGCTTTAGTGAACTTGTGTTATTGAAATGCTCCTCGGTAAACTCGCTTAATCCCTGTTCCTTCAAGTCGATATTATCGCCATGAACAGCAGCCACACTCGATGTTAGCACCACCCTTTTAACTGTCGATGATTTGTTTGCAGCACCTAATACATTCCTTGTTCCCTTTACTGCAGGGTCAACCAAATCGCGCTGCGGGTCTTTGAACCGAAGGATAAATGGCGAGGCCATATGGATAATGGCATCAGCCCCCTCAGCAGCGCTATCAAATGTTCCATCAATCAGCAAGTCAGCCTCAAAAGGTTCCAGCAAGGAACCGGAATTGGGCAAACCCAACAAATGCTGATACTTCTCTTTCTTACTAAACGCCCTAACAGGCACCCTTACCCGGTAACCTTTTTCAAGCAATTCTTTAACAACCCAAGAGCCTATATAACCGGTACCACCAGTTACAAGTATAGTTTTTATCATACTTTTAAAATTTTAGTTATAAAAGAAACAAAACCCCCAAAAAAAGTTTTTGCCGAAAATTCTATTCGTATTCAAGAATGTAGGGCTCTTTTACCCTAAACTGTTCGAAACTCCTTCGGTTCTCGGTTGAAATAAACCAGTAGGCAACATCGGCATCGGCTGGTAATTTAGGGTAGTAGCCAAAACGAAAAAGAAAGGTAGGAAATATCAAACTTTCGTTCTTCAATCTTAAACCAATGCCAAGCCCACTGTAAAGGGTGTTTTGGTAGATTAATTCATCAGCCTCACCAACCATACCAAAATCGGCAAAAACAAAAAAGGCTGGTCGGAATCCATAAATGTAATGAGGTGAATACATCATGGACTCAAAGTTGAACATTAAGCGAGTTTGGCCGTAAAGGCTCGGGCTACTTAAACCTCGCACACCATAATTGCTACTTAAAACCACGTACTCCCGTTCCCCATCAAAGCGTATGTTTCCACGAGTAAAATCATACCGCACAAAGTGTCGGATGTCATTACTACCAATACGGTAAAGATTTGAAAAGTACTGTGCCCTTATGTTAATAACCGCCTGCTCAATTTTGGAGCCTTCGGCAAGGTAACCACCTAGCCGCGACGAAAGGAACAAATATCCAGCTGGTGTTATTTCGGCAGCTGACAATTCTCCACCAATTAAAAAACGGCGTTGAAAAGAAGTTTGCTGGATACCACTGGTAGCCTGAATTTTAAAGCCAACAGGAATATCCTCAGTGTTGCCAAAGCCAAAGTACAAGCTAGAACGGTAAATAGTTTGCTTTGACAAACCCAACGATACAACATAGTTTTCCTGGGAATGGAAAGATGGGTTAAAGTACATGGAAACTGGCAAAGCCTTAAAAAAATCTTTCCGATTGTATCGTAATGCTATAACAAGATTGAAAGGGGCGCGAGTGGTTGACCTTGGGCTAACTCGAATTGAACGGCCAATCCAGTAATCTTGGTTCTGATAATTAACCTGAATAACAGAATCATTTGTAAAGATTTTATAGGGTTCATCGGACCTTATGAGTTCAACACCTCCGGCATACTTGGTTTTTGAAGCATAAAAATCACGGTTAAATCTCATTAAGTAGGTTTCATGCGCATGGCCATTTCGAATAAAAAAGTAACTCGAAATGTATGAGCCAAAATAGTTTGGCACTTCTAATTCCCCCTGATATGACCATTTATCGGGAAATGATTTATCGTAATATGCAATGGCTTTAACTCTCATACCTAACCCGGCAAAGTTCCGTTCCGATAGTGCGAACTTCATCTTTTCCGGTGATGAGTATTGCATTCCAATTGACATTGTCCATCTATCCTTGGTTATCACAAAAACATTCACTAACCCGGTATCACTTAAAGTTTGAATTAGGATATTGGCATCCTCAAAGTAATTACTTTGACGAAGGAGCTGCTCGGTTTCTGCCATATCAAAGGGGACTACCTTATCGCCCTCTTTGAAAAGCAAATTGTTTTGAATAATTTTTTCCCATGTTTTTAAATGCAAGCTATTTCCAATTTCTTCAATATTTCTCTTTGGTTTAATTGTAGTATCGTAAACCGAATAACCAAAAGCGTCAAAACGAACAATGCTTACATTTGATATTACCTTGCCCTCATACCGTATGAAACGATTAACCGCCTCCTCATTAGTCATGGGAGCATTTTTAACACTTTGACGGCCAAACCATTTATACATGGTTTGTGTCATTTTTACCCCTTTCCTATAGCTAGTATCGGTTTTAACGTTATTACTATCAACTTGAGCAAATACGGAAATAGCATAAAACCCATGCACAGAAAAATAAACCATCATTACTATGGCAATGATGGCTTTATTGATGATTTTTGCAAATCGCCTTAACCCTATCATTTAAAAAACAATCAGCTTAGTCCTTAGCAAATTTCTTGGCATTAATTTCAACCTTTAAAATGAAGAAAAAGTTTTGATCGTCGAGCTGAAGGAATTGGTAGTTTAAAGGCTCTCCGGTTTTACGGGCAATATCAATCAAGCCTAAACCTGCACCACCCTTATCGGAAAGGTTTCCTTCGCGTATTTGTCGCTTATACATCTCTTTCAGTTCCTCAGGAGTTGCATTATTTACGGTAATCAAAGCGTTTTCCAGGTGATCCTTATGCTTTCGGGCAACCTTATTAGATGTGATTATGTAGTATGTATCGTGCTTCTTACCAATAATAAAAAGACCTTTCCCAATGTTACGCTCCTGAATCTCATCGGAATGCTTATTCATATTCTGAAGGGTTTCAACCATAACATGGTAAACTTTACGCTGCACCGAACGTTCCTCGCTATTTTTTTCCATATCTGATTCCGCCATCGATGTAAACATCTTTGTGATTTCATGGCTAAATTCCCCTAAGTAAACCAGGGAAAATCCATTATCAATCATTTCGTCGTAAATATTCGATACGGATTTAATGAAATTAAATGATAAGTTCATACACCAGAAATTTTATGCTGCTTTCAAAAATATAATAAAAAAGGTCGGAAAGCAAACCATCCGACCTTAATTTTTTAGCCTACAAACCAAGGAGTTCCTTCCCTTGAATGCAGTTAATATCGCGTGGGACATTAGCCTCAGCAATCCTATTCAGGTCGGCCTGAAGCTCATCGGTGATAAATCCTTTTTCCTCAAAAAGTCTTTTTACACCAGCGTAGTCGCCATTACCCTGAAGGGTAAGAATATCTCTGGCAAGCGAGTTCATGGCTTTGGTCATCTTGTCAAAATTAATACGATATGTTCCTGATTCGGGCAAGCGTTCAAAAGCGCCACGTTCTTTTAGGTAGTTAAAGCAAACCATGTTGGCCTTACCATGCGACGAAGCTGCACCAAACCTTACCGATCGGAAAATACCTGCAACAAAGGTTACGTAGTTGTCCATCATATCCTTTTCAGGCAGTTCGCCCATTTGAGCAAGTTGCGATACCATGTAAAGGCCAAGTATGTCGGCTTTCCCCTCTTCCAAGGCAGAATGCATCTCTTTTAGTGCCTCCCGAACTGTGCCTTTGCCATTCACTAGGTTTTTTATACCAAGACCGTGCGCAACCTCATGAAACATAACGTTCTCAAAAAATGCATCAAACTTGATATGATCACGTTGTTCTTCAGTTATCAGCATATTTCCTATAGGAACTAGTATTTTTTCGAACTTGGCTTTCATGGCATTCTTAAGCTGCAGCTTGCGGCTACCCTTTTCCAGGTGAACACGCGGATCGTTAGGCAGATTTATAGCTATAGTTTTGCTACCCGCGTTGCAATCGCCGGCATAGTAGGCAACTTCATAAACCCCCAAATCGGAATCGATGCCAGGCTTTTCCATTTTGTAAGCGGGTTCAACCGGTAAACTTTCCTGTAGCTTGGGAAGTAAAGCAGCAAACCGATTGATTTTTTGAGTCCAATCCAAATCCTTTATGAGAATGTAAGCTTCATAAGCGGCTTTATAGTTAAACAGGGCATCCTCATAGTTTTCGATTGGCCCAACAACAAAATCAATTTTGTTATTTTTCATATCCATCCAGGCTAAATCGCTGGCATAGTAATCGTCGGTTTGTAGGGCATCGGCACGGAGGGTAAGGTACTTTTTTAACCCTTCGTCTTCGGCAAGCTCGGCTGCCTTGCGAAGCAAATCGGCGGCTTTATCAATTTTTTCCTTGTAGGCAATATGGTATGGAACGGATTCAAGTTTGCCATCGGCATTACGGACTATTAGCGTGTAAAGGCTTGTTTTGTCGGGTGCCTGAAAGGCTTCAAACTCCTCACGGGTCATATCCAATGGATAAAAATTTGCACCCAAAGGTTTTTCGCCATAGCCTTCAACAAAGGGTTTATTAGCGTTAAGCCTTTCCCAGGGCCCATAGTTAATCATCCCAAAATCACGAGTGGCGTCATCGGAAATTTTACTTAGCAGTTCCTCCTTATCACCATAGGCTTGAAGCCAAAAAAGTTCATCCATGATTTCAGCAACGTCAAACAGGATGGATAGCATCTGCTTTTCCTTATCGGACAGGTTAATTATATCAACCCTAAGCTCAACGGGAGCAAATTCATTGACCTTTTTCTGCATATCGGACATCTGCGATTTTTTATTGTTGCAACCATAAATTAATACTATTGCAACAGCGGCTAGTAGTAATGTTATTTTTCTCATACCTTAATTATGTTGATAGATTATTGTTCCTTTTCCTCTAAAACATCATCGGAATTAAATCTAAACCCCAGACGTTTTCCTGTTTGTAGCTTGGCATTTTCAATTTTAGTGTTAAGCTGCACAACCGAAGCAATTTTAACCACATCATAGGGTGGAACTAGTAAGTCGAACTCCAATGCATACATTATTGCCGTTTCGATAATTGTTCTTAGCGATTTTTTATCGATTACGGCAGTACCAAAATTATTGTAAAGGAAACCCATTTGGCGTTTCCCTTCAACAAAGTAGTGATATTCTCTGTTAACAAAAATACGCCCAATAAGATAACCTAGGTCATCAAGCCTGTTGAACTTGAATGAATCGGCTAAAAAGTTATATATGTTGATTATTCCGCAGTAGGAGTTTAATACATTATCAGTAACATACGATAACTTCCAGATGCTATGATCGCGGTCAAACTCAAATACGTTGGTGTGCATGCTAAAAATAAGCAAATCGCCGGCTACCTTTAATTCTACTTCATATTTCCCTCTGTCGTTATACTCTAGCTTAACCCGTTTATCATAGCCTTTAAGTTTATCGTTTAAGTCTTCCTCAATTTCCTTTAGCACTTCCTTGATTAAACCAAAGACCTCAAGAGTATTATCAAAAATTTTCTGCTTGATAATCGCTTTTTCGGTTAGCAGGTATTGAATTTTTTGCTGTGTGGTTTGGATTTCCATATAAATTTAGTTTAAGAATTTCAAATATACATCAAATACACAAGTAAGCAAGCAAAAAAAGGCTGCCAAAAGCAGCCTTTTGCGAAAAATTGAATAAAAGTTAGTATGCCTGAGCAAAAATAGCCCTACGTTTCGACGGTTTGCCTGTTACAATGCATTTTCCATCTTCTTCGGGCAAATCGAGTGGGATGCAACGAATAGTTGCCTTTGTTTCCTCTTTAATCAGAGCTTCGGTTTCAGGTGTTCCATCCCAGTGCGCCATTACAAAGCCACCCTTTTCGGCAATTACTTTCTTGAATTCATCGTACGAATCGACCTTTACGGTGTTTTGTTCACGAAATTCCAGTGCTCGATTGTAAAGGTTCTGCTGGATATCATCGAGTAAAGCGACTATTGTATCGGCAAGTTGGTCCTGAGGTACGTATTGTTTCTGAAGGGTATCGCGACGTGCCACCTCGGCTGTTCCCTTTTCGATGTCCTTGGGGCCAATGGCTACCCT
>OMKS01000754.1_pt1 | contig 29840 bp, 29 predicted proteins | sample 1674721 | NCBI WGS metagenome assembly OMKS01 (sample SAMN06264996, study PRJEB25208) | sediment metagenome | isolation source: hot spring sediment | place: USA: California | collected 2014-09-02 | reverse complement strand
TCTCCAGAAATCCGTGTGGTCGAGGGGGGCGTTCTTCCGGGAGGGGAACAGGTCCACCACGGACATCCCCAGGGTAAGGGTGCGCACCGCGTCGGTTCCGATGAGAACCACGGCATCGCGCACCGTGGAGACCGTGCGGGACCGCTTGTAGTAACTGGAGTTTGCAAGGGAGAGGAGGTGCGCTGTCAGCGCCTGATCCTTTTCGATGAGGCCGGCGATCTTGGGAATGGGCACCTCGTCTTCAAGGACCATCCTGATCACCTGATCGGCGAGATCGGGAAGAACAGGTATCGCTCCGGCGGTAATGACGTGAGATTTCATAGGATATACTCTATAATGTCCCCGAGGTGGAGACAAGCTCTTTCTCCCTGACCATCACTCCCCACATACCCCCTCGGTAATGTCTCATCAAAACTGTACGAAAACTTCAGCTCCTCGATGGTCTTCCTCCGATATCCGAGCAGGTCGGAGGCGTCGGACGGGTTAACCCTCAGACCCGTGGAGTTGCCGCCGCGAGCGACAAGCTGCTGTGCCATGATCCTGAACCCCCGCGCACGCACGAGGGAACCGAAGGCAGGGTGACACGGACCGGCGATCACGTCGAGGGTCTCCGGAAAAGGGATTCCCATCCTGAGTACTTTGCATCCTTTCTTGTACAGCCTGAGATATGCGTACAGGGTCCTGCGCTCGGCCTCCTCAAGGCTCAGCGGCGTGTACGACCCCTGCCGGTAGCACGCAGCCAGCCCGGTCCCTTCGATCACCACGGTGGGATAGATGCGGGCACTCTGCGGCCTGAGTGCGATCACCGCATCCACGGTGGCGAGGAAGCTGTCCCTGTCCTCGCCGGGCAGACCCGGCATGAGCTGGATGCCAAGCCCGATCCCGGCATGGTGAATGAGGGCTGCCGCTTCAATGGTGTGAGCCCTCGTGTGTCCTCTCCTGCTTGCGGCCAACACCGCATCGTCCATGGACTGGGCGCCGAGCTCCACCTCCTGGCACCCGGCCCTGCTGAGCCGGTTCAGCATGTCTGGAAAGATCATGTCCGGTCTCGTGGAGAGTTTCATCCCGTCGATGATTCCCTGTTCCTTCATCCGGGAGACCACCTCGAGGTAGTCATCGAGCAGATCGTCATCAATACCGGTAAAAGAACCTCCGTAGAATGCAACCAGGCGCCTTCTCGTGCCGGCCTGCGAGGAAAACGAGAGGTACCTCGTCACGATTCCCTCGACATCGTGCGGGAGCATCGGGGGGGAAACCTGGTGCTGGTTGCAGAAAATGCACCGGTGGGGACACCCCAGGTGCGTCACAAACACGGGGATGATCAGCGGGGATGCTCCAGCAATAGCAATGCCTCCTTGCACGCGGTCTGTGCCGCCTGTTTCTTGTTCCGTCCCCTTCCCTGGCCGATGATCCTGTCCTGGAGCGTCACATGCACCTCGAACTCCTTGTCGTGCTCCGGACCTGATTCGTTCGTCACCACGATTCTCGGCAATTCCTTGAACCGTGCCTGGCAATACTCCAGGAGCGCGCTCTTGTAGTCGGTGATCGAAATCTCATCCAGGGAGCCCAGGACCACTTCGAAGTGCCGTTTTACCACCCGGGAGACGGTCTCGAAGGAACTGTCGAGAAACATTCCCCCGATGAGTGCTTCGTAGGCATCGGCAAGAATGGAGTCTTTGGTGCTGCCCCCATCGTTTTCCTCTCCCCGTCCCAGGAAGAGTTCCTGCCCCAGACACATGTGCCTGGCTATGCGCGACAACGTGCCCTCATTGATGAGTTCGGCCCGCTTCTTGGTCAGAACCCCCTCTTTTTCATCGGGAAAGGCACCGAAGAGCCATGCCGTGACAATGGACGTGATGATTGAATCTCCCAGAAACTCGAGGCGCTGGTTGTCCCTGAGTGATTCGTCCCGGTGTTCGTTCACATAGGTGGTGTGCGTGAGGGCTTCCTTCAGGAGAGCCTTGTCTGTAAAGGTATAGGCAATCCTCGATTCAAGTGATTCATTGACCACCGAGCAGACCCTCCAGATCCAGCTCATCGAACATCCCGCTCTGAACCGGGTAGCCCAGTTTGTAGTTGATCGGCGTGATGGAGATCATGTTGTTCTTCAGGCACACCGCATCGGTGTCTTCCGCCTCGTCGATCATCTTGGTGAGCCCTGCCTGCCAGTAGTAGATCGTGCCCCGGGGGTTTTCTCTGCGCACGAACTTGTCCACGATCCGGGATTCGCCCTGCCGGGTGATGCGCACCCCGGAGATCTCTTCGAGGGGCCGGGAGGGACAGTTGATGTTCAGGGCACAGGTCAGCGGCTCCGTCAGGTTCGCAAGCTTCGTGGCAACGCGAGCACCGAAGAGGCTCGCACCCCGGTAATCCGGGCTCAGGTAGTTGTCCACGCTCAGGGCGATCCCGGTATACCCGAGGATGAGGGCCTCGGTTGCAGCGGAGACCGTGCCGGAGTACAGGACATTGATCCCGACATTTTCGCCCTTGTTGATTCCCGAGACCACCACGTCGGGGGGCTTGGTCATAATACAGGAGATACCCAGTTTGACACAGTCGGCGGGCGACCCGGTGATCCCGTATCCGTAGAACTCCCCGGCACGATGGATGGGGATGACCCGCAGGGGGTCCGAGATGGTGATGGCATGGCCCACTGCCGACTGCTCGGTGACCGGGGCAATGACCACCACCTCGCCGATCTTTTCGAGTTCGTGTTTCATGGCGGCGAGGCCCTGTGCATAGATGCCGTCATCATTGGTGAGGAGAAATCGCATACCTGCCTTTGTAGCGCCGCACGACAAGATATGCAAGCCTGAAGAGCATCCCTGTATTCGATTCCGTCCACTCCTGTGGGAAATTGCCGGTCATGCCGTGCCTGAACCGGAGAACGTCGCCATGAGAAGATGAAGTTGCTTCCCGGCGGGATGATTTGCTGCCACGCTCACCCGACGTAGGTCGCGCCGGAATGGGGTGGGTTTGCTTTCCGGCGAGATGAGCTGCTGCCCCGCTCACCCGACGAAGATCGCCCCGGGAGCAGTCCGGGATGTGTGTTCAGTCCAGAACATAGGAAAACCATCCGGTAATCTTCAGGGTCCTGGCCGTGAGGTCTTCGGTGAACGGGCCAAAGGGGCTTGCCTGCTCCACGGCCTTAATGGCTGCAGTGTCCAGGGCAAGAGAGCCTGAAGAGGTGAGGATGCCGATGGCGATCAGGGTTCCCTGGTCATCGAGCTCGAAGTAGAGGCGCACGGAGCCTTCCTCGCCCCTGTCGATGGCCTTCCGGGGATACTGCCAGGCGTGGAAGATCTTAGACTTGAGGCGTTCCATGTAATCATCACTGACAACCCCTTCCGCCTCGAAGGAAACACCCTCGGGCGGCACCTCCAGTTCCGGCTCGGGTTCAGGTGGCTGGGCGGGTTCATCCGGCAGTTCCTCCACCAGCTGTATCGGGACAGCGTCATCGATGGGCAGCAGCAGCTCTGTCCTGGCCATGATCTGCCACGGCTGGAGCAGAACCAGAATATGGATGCACAGCGAGATGATAAACGCCACGAGGAGGCGGGTGTTCATACCATCACCAAGACAAACAAACCCCTGCCCTGTCAAGGAAGATTTTCCCTTCGATAATGGAAACTGACACATTGATCAGCGGGGAGAAACTGTGCTAAGGACTCAGGTGGAAGCGGATGGGTCCTGGTGGGTCCCCCGGACTTCAAATCCGGTGTCGGGTGCGACGAGCGCCCTGGGCAGGTTCGATTCCTGTGCGCTTCCGCCACAGTGATTTCAACTGGATCTGATAAAAATAACACATTAACCTCCATGCCCGTGGTCGGGCACAACAAAGGATGAACATAGAGGAGCAAAAGGCTCATGAGATGTCCAACTATCTGCGCAATCGATCCCGTATGTCTTGAAACTCCCTTGATGGACCAACGCTCGATCTCGTCAAGATTGATGTCACACATCCGGGCTACCAGTATCGCCTGCTGGAGGCTTTGCCTATCATTCCAGCGATAGTACGCCGCGAGCCTGTCTTTCACACAATCGGTGGGGGATAGAAGCCTGAGGACACCCGTGGAGAATGCCTTTTCCATGATATCCCTCACCCCTGGCATGCAGAAAAACAAGAACCCGCTCCCTGTTTATTGAACCCAGCAGAGATTCCAGCATTCAAAGGACCTTCTATATAGGTCACGTGACCTACTTACTAGGTCTTTATCCTTATACCCTTTGGGCATGAGATTTAACTGATAACGATGAGAACTGTGAGAGCCAATTGCAAAACTCACGGTTAGCAATTGGCTCAACGGAAATTACTTTCCCGGAACAAAAAACGAGATACAGACTGAGGACTACCTGCAGAGAACATCGATAGGGGGGAACATTTTTCTCTTGACTTTTTCCACTACATGATTATGTTTTAAACATGAAAGTAGAGGAAAATGATCGTGCTGTCCACGGACTCCTGGAAGAGGAGCACCGCCGTTGCAAGGATATCCTTCAATCTCTGCTCGACAAGATGAAAGAGTATCCCAAGGGCTCATTGAATGTGAGAAAGAAGTACTACAAAGACAACGTGTATCACTATCACTACCTGGTCTCCCGGGAAGGGGGTGCCGTGGTGAACCGGCATGTACCAGAGGAAAAGCTTCCACTTGTGCGTGAACACATGAAGCAGCGTGAAAAATATCAAAAAGAAATCCAGTCGTATAGAAAACGCATTGCGTATCTCGAGCGGCTCTTGAAGATCCCAAAGCTACAGAGGAGTCGTGACAAACATTCTTCGTAACAACCTGTTTCCAAAAGAAATCCATACTCTGCTCCGCACCCTGAGCAATGTGGGCTTCTTTGATCGTTCAACGCTTATAGGAAGTTGGGTAATGCCCATCTTTCAGGAGATCTATCATGCGACATACGTGCTGAAAACCTTGGATGTAGATTTTGCTGTTCATGTCGCCCATTCCAACAGTTGTCTCAGGGCTGACCTGGAACAGATCATTACCAGCCTTGGCTTTGTGGACTATGTGTCTGCGGGGGGTGTGCAAAAATTCAGCTCAGGAGGGTATGAGGTTGAATTTATTGCACACAGGAAAGGAAGTCGTAATGATGATGCCATGCAGGTAAGAGAATGGAACATCGTTGCGCAACCTCTTCCACTCATCAGCCTTCTCCTTGATTTCTCCGAGGAGGCTCTCCTGGATGACTTTATTATCCGGTACCCTGTTCCCGAGGCCTTTTTTATTCACAAACTTATTGTGGCGCAAAAACGAAGATCTCCTGCAAAACAGTCTAAAGATCTTGAACAGTGTGCTGTGCTCATGAACATACTCAGAGACGATCCATTGCTTCATATCATGGAGTCGGTTCGACTTGGAAGAGGGACCAAGGGTCATCTGCGAACTTCGTGCACTGCCCTCAATTTTCCACTACACAGGCTTGGTTTATAGCAATTTGTAGAGGAAAAGCTGCCCGGCGCGCGTTCGTCCGTTTTTCCTTCGAAGCCGAAATCGTTTCCCTGAGATCCCCCATCACAGGGGGCAGATGACCACCCGGTTGCGCCCCTCTTCCTTGGCCTGGTAGAGGCACCTGTCCGCTTCACGGATCAGGTCTTCCGCGGAGACCCTTTCCGTCGGGGTCCCGGGTTCGAATCCCGTCACGCCGAAGCTGACCGTAATATTGATTTCCCGTGCACCCACGAGGATCTTCCTCTGCTCAATCGACTTCCGGATCCTTTCGGCAAGAATTCCCCCGCCGCCCACATCCGTCTCGGGCAGGGCGATGACGAATTCCTCTCCCCCGTAGCGGGCTACCCAGTCCACATCGCTCCTGAACGCCCCCCTGATGCACTCGACAAACTCCTTGAGCACCTGGTCTCCAACCTGATGGCCATGGGTGTCGTTGACCTCCTTGAAATGGTCCAGATCGCACATGACGAGGGAAAATGGCCTGTGATAGCGCCTGGCCTTCTTGATCTCCTGGGGGAGATTCTCAATGAGATATCCTCTGTTGAAGCATTCTGTCAGGGGGTCTGTCCGGGAAAGAAGCTCGATCTGTTCCGTCCGTTCCCTGACCTTCTGCTCCAGGTTCACGTTGAGGTTATGAAGATCATCCCGGTACTTGATGATTTTATTGGCAGCGCGATAGAGCCCCATGGCGGTGTTGACGAATTCCCGGTCAATACTGCCCGAGATGAAACGGGCGCGCTTCTCCTCGCTCAACTGGGTGGCCGTCGCCTCGATCTCGTTGAGGGTGATCAGAATGGACAGGAAGACGAGGACGCACATGAACACACCCACCACCAGGTTCAGGACCCAGAAGACCATGACAGCCTTGGCAGTGCTTTCAATCACCGTGCTCGTGGAAACCCCATGGGTGATGACCATGCTGGTGATCATCAAGATGATGATGAACGCAAACTTGATCGAAAGGGTTGTCGAGTTCTGAGCTCCCTCCCATGCGTTACGATCGGCGAGGATGAGCCGCGTCGAGCGCCGGAGATTCGTGGTGATCAGTTCGGTAATGATGTAGGTGAAGGTGATGTAGGTGATCCATGCAATGACACCGCCCCGGAAGAAATACAGCGCATTGATAACATTGTCGGTGAAAACGTAATGCTGCACGGCCCCGATGATCACTACCGGCAGGGAGAGGAGCATTGCCATCCTGAGATTTTTCCCGGGGAGTCTTTCCATGAGGGAAGAGATCTCTCGGAGTTCCGGTGTGGGGATGTCCTTCATCAGCAGGGACCCTGTCACGTGATCATTCAGCATGCACAGGTCCCGGTGTTCCCATTTTTTTCCCCAGAGCCTGCCGAGTCCATAGAGAATGTAGTGGGTGAGAGCGGCAAGGATGATGAGCGTGGTGCACACGGCAACATCCCGGTGAAAGTCGGAGGGAGTTTCATACGGAATGGTCGCCACGATGAAGATCAAGGCAGGAACAGCTGCGGTTGCCCCCAGGGTGGAAAAGAAACTCACGGCAAAGGTGAAGCACACCTTATGCGCGAGAAAATCGAAAATCTTTCCGATCATGTTCCCTGACATCATCACAGCGCCCCGAAGAAGTTCATCACACGTTTTTCACCTGAAAGACAGCTTAAGGAAATCTCCTTGAGTTGTCAATGAGATACAGTGTTCTGTGTGTCGGGCTGTTGAGTGTCCCCCGGAGGGATCAACACGGATTACATTCCTCCGGCGTCTTGGCGATTCCCGCGCGCTTGAGTCAGATGCCCTGATCTCCGGCTCCCGTCTCGCTGCAAGATAGCAAAACCGTTCATCTCAAGATGAACGGTTGCGCCATGGGTCCTCGGCAGAGAACGCCATCCGGGAAAGATCTCTGCATGCTACCCCTCTTCAACCACCAGCCGCATATCAAGCAGAGGCGCATCCACGATCGATCGTCCCACATCAAGGATATCGATATCCAATGAGGTTAATTCTTCCAGGTCACTCAGACAGATGCCACCGGCAAATGCAATGCTCACGCTGTGCCTCAGGTTACGTTCATTCAGTGCATGAAGGACCTTCTTGACGTGATCCCTCCGGCCTGTATCGATGAACACGATGGATGCACCATGTTCAGCAGCTTCACAGGCTTCATGTTCAATGGGGCCGTGATTGCCGACCACCTGTACGACGCGCTGGAAGTCATGCATGCCCGCAGTCGCATATAAACTGTGCGTGATTCCTCCCAGCATTTTGATATAATTTTTATCCAGATAAATAAATGGCCCGTCACTTATGCGAATTGCAGCACCGCCGGTAACCACCGCGTTTCGGATGGTGTCTTTCAAGGTGAGAGGCATCTTCTTCCAGGCTCCACTGACTATCCTGACTCGATCACCTGCCCGCTCGACAAACCTCCTGGCCGCAGTTGCGATGCCTGAGGGCTTTGCCATCTGCCCAATTAGAATTTCTTCAGCAATGACGATCTGCTTCGGTGTGCCGATGAACCTGGCAATGAGTGTTCCTTTCCGGACAGCACACGCATCGTCTGCCCAGTCCAAAATGGTCAATCCCAGATGCTCCGCCTCAGTCTTGGCGGCTATGCTTCCAGCAATGATGCCCTCATCATCTGCGACGATGTTCGCCCTGATCTGTTTGTGTGAAATGGTGCGAAAAAGTTCATTCCTGATGTCTGTCATGGTTCTGCCGGTTCTCAGCCTCTCCCGTTGGAGACGGTCCCGGGATCAATCCCTCTCTGTTTCAGCCACAGAGGTAACAGGGTATCTTCAACCTCCTGCCTGACGGCCGGGGCTTTCCGAATCAATTCTTCAGCGAGAGATTGGCTCAGGTTGAGGTACCCGAAGCTGCCATCAAAGACCAGGAGCTTGTCGGTTCCTGCTGCCTGTTTTGCCGAGGTTATCGCATCTTCAAGGGTCTCGACAGCTTGGGAAAGGTCCATGAAGGAGGGGTTTGCGGCGTCCTTTCTCAAGGTATCAACAAGTTCTCGGCCGACAACGAAGGTTGGCACCTCCAACGTCAATCCAGCCATGGGGATGCCGGGCCAGGCCTGATTAACCACGACCGCCTTGAGTGCCGGATTTATGAACATGATGTGATCCATTTTCTCATCTTCGCCTCTTGCCATGTTTCCAAGCATATCGAAGTAGGCAAGCGCTGCAGGTTGAGAGAGATCAAAGGCGTCATATTTTGCATTTTCAAGGCAACCGAACACAATGCCACCGGCATGGAGATAATACCCATATCGACCGCCATCGAGTATCGCGATGCAGTCTTCTATTTCAGCAAACAGCCTGAGCATTTTCCCATAGTCTCGGAGGAGTTCAGCGGTGATCTCCTTTCCGAGACGGTAGAGATCATTCGACGCACTGACACCGGTGACACCTGCGGGTGTCAGTCTCAAGATGCACCCGAAGGTGAACTTCTTCTGCACAAAAGGGGCGTCGAACATGGCCCGCTGGAGAAAAGCCCCGCTTCGATTCCCAAAATTGCCGTGATAGGCAGACCGTGTTTCGAACCGTGCGTAGGACATAATGAATGCTTTCAACAAACGGTCGATCATGCGGTAGAAGTACAGATCCCGGGGCTCGTCATGCCCTGCGTGAATGATCCAGTCTGATGAATATGCTTCAGCGAGACCGTACAACGTTCCAATTTCGGTTTCTATCGGGACCCCCTCGTCGAAGGCGCTGATTCCTCGGACACGCCCGTGAAAGTACTTCTTGAGGTTAAAATGGCTGATGATTTCATCAGATTCTCTCGCTCCCATGCCTGCCGCCAGTACCAGTCGGATCTTCCGGCACCCCGTATTCTGTTGAACCACATCCCGTATCGTCTTGAGCATCTCACAGTACTGGTGACCTCCCAGGAGGTAGAATCCATGCTCGGAACACAGGATATTCACTGAATGCTGGGGCTGGATCATGCTCATATCAACGTGCGTGAGGGCGTCTTCGGTCGCGCTTCGGAGATAATCAACACCTTCGTCCTGAATGAAGCCACGAGGTATTTCAGGAAAAAGCTCGTTGATTCGTATCGATACGATCTCCGACAGGTCGGATGCCCGCATCTGTGGCTGTGGACAAAGAACCGAGGGCATTACGTTCTGTGAAATGGCTTTTGAAAGGTTCATGGCACCTCACTTGTAGTGGGAATCATGGGAATACTGCTCCTCATATCACCCTCATGGAAACTCGCGTCTATCTTCCTTGAGATAGTATCCAGGATAGTTCTCTGCAACCTCATCAGGCACGTCCCATAAGGAAAGGGAGAGATCATACCACCGGTGATTGACCGGCGGCTGCATGGTTATGCCGTACGCCTTCAACATCCTGATGATCGGCGACATGCAGTATATGGCGCATCCTGACCGAACACCGGTCATCGCAGTAACATCCTCTGGTGTTTCCGCACCCAGAAGTATTGCTGCAGCCAGTTCTTTCGCTGTTGTCAAGGTGCACGCACAGATAAATTGTTCCGGGAAAAAGTGGGCCTTCCTGCAGAGATCTTCAATCGCGTCCTGATCCACCTCATCATGATCGACACCCACCATGCGTTCATCGGTTCTCGGTATGATTGAAACGGCACCCGCAGGACAGAGCTGCCAGCATTTGGTACAGGCGAGGCATCTATCCTTATCCACCCTGGCGATCTTATTCACCACAGAGATAGCAGCCGGGGGACAGACAACTTCACACCGCTTGCACCCTGTGCACGCATCTTCATCGATCTGGGAATAGTATCTGACCTCCTTCAAAGCTCTGTTCTCCTTTCTTCACGGAGCATTCGCCTCACCTCGCCGAGAAAATTATGATGGGAAGCCCGGGTACCAGCGCGAGTCGTGTTGCGAGATCCGAATACAGAGCCTGCCCACCTCCCATTGCACATCGCAATACACCGTTCGAACAGGGGCCCATTCATAAGCAGCAACCCGCACACCCATCACCGATCATCCCTTGTCTATGTTCAATCGTGGTCGCCCGTAATAACCGGTCTGTAAGCACAGAGACAGTGATCACCGATTATCCTTTGCTTATTTTCAATCGTGGTCTCTGTGTTGTGTCTTTGTACGTAATAATACTCTGAGATTCGCTGCAATCAATTCCGCCAACTCTTTTTTTTCAGCCCCTGACATTAAGCCACTGATCATCGGCTCGAGGCTTGCCTGTACTTCATCATGAGGGCCGGGCAGCGAGATAATGCGCGTGCCGTTATAGTCCCCCACTGCAATCCTGACCCCATCTTTCACGTGCCTTCCGGTCCCGATGGCAAAATGGCAAATGTACGGTGTTGCCGCTTCAGGATCAAGCGCCTGTATGGCTTCCACTGTTCGGTCCTTGTCTTCGGCGCCCACTCCGCCGGTTGTAATGATAACGCCATACCCGCCCATTTCAGCAGCCTCTCTCACTTTTGCCGCGATAACAGCTGAAGTATCTTCCAGAACCTCCCCCTGGGTGACCTTGAACCCTTCCCGCTCGAGCCGCTCCTGTATGGCGGGCATGTTGGTATCTTCGATCTCCCTCTTCTTCACTTCTGCCCCTGAGGAAAAGACAATCACCCGCTTTGCAATCGTGCCGGCTATTTCAGAGATCATCTTCTCGCCGTGCTGCAGCGCCTCGATAGCCGGACCTCTGTCCAGAGCTATCCATCCCAGCATTCCATCTGCAACAACCGTGGTTCTCTCTGAAACGCTCACCCCTGGCAAAGCCCCCAATTCCCGAAGCAGGGGCTCTTTTTTCCCGACAATTCTATAGGCATCAACACAATTGTTAAGGATGTCCAACACAAGAATCCCATCCCGGTAATCAACCACGAGGACTTCATCTGGTTCAAACCCGAGAATATGTGCCGCCGAGGCTGCAATGGTAGTGAGGTTAGCGTTGTTCAAGAACACATTCTCAATTTTCAGTTCAGTTTTTCTCAACACATCGAATCGAGTCATGGTGGATCACCTCGAACGGTTTTCTCATCTTTCAATTGTTTCAGCGTACCGTTGTGGTGTCCTGCGATGAATGCTCCCAGATGTTTTCCCAATCAGCCCCCGGTTATCCCTGCCTGCTTCATGGAATACTGCTGGTCTTCAGTCGACCAGGAGCAGGCAGTACTCGTTCTGGGTGTCTGTTCGCTGCCTGAGGGGCTCGATGAAGAACCCGTTGTTGCGTGCTGTCTGGTAGACATCGATGCCACAGGCCTCCATGCAGGGCCTGGCCCGGGAGAGAAACAGGCATGGCTTGTTCTCTTCCTTGGCACAGCGCTTACAGATAAGGCAGGGCCCGGCAAGGAAGACAAAGGCCTTGTAGTAGCCGTCCTTGAATGCCTCGCCCTCGAGATCCACGAGCATGTCGAAGAACTTCCGGTAGCGCTTTTCCTTTTCCGGCAAGTGCGCCACCTGGATGTGGAACAGCAGCGCCCGTGTATAGCAGTCCAGGATTACACGCGTCTGCTCCGGGGTCGGGGTGTGCGGGGGGCAGCAGTAGCCCCTGTCATACCCGGGACAGCCGAACTGGCACTTGAGCCTGACCCACGGGGCCGTCACCACGGAGGCCGGTGATATGATCCTGGTCCCGCTCGCCCCGTTGTCCATGGCGTGGGAGCAATACCTCTCGAGATCACCTGAATGCATGTCGTTCTCCTCTTCCCTGGATCTTTCCACAGAATCCCTCTCGCAGCAGTGACGAATACACTCTACTCCACGTCCCGTGGTGCACGTCAACAGAAATTCAACCAGTCACTCCTCGATAACTGCAGAGATCTCCCCTTCCCTGTGCGTGCTGAGAAGCTCCGTGAGCGTGATCCAGGTTCTCTGTCCGGTGAAGCAGAAACTATTCTTCCTGAAAGATTCTCCCCTGAACTTGACAGCGGCCTGCTCGCAGCTATTTCAACTATAGTTTCTAACTTGCGATTCAGATTTTTTACCTGTATTTTTATCCATGGAGCGTGAGCTGGCAGAGCCATGACAATCACCCGTGAAGAACGAAAGGCCAGAACGCTGCTGGGGAACGCCCACCCACCCGGAATCACGAACACTGAACAGGGACCATGACGTGCCCGAAGACGGGCACTCATGACACCCTGTGCTGTATTGACCCCAAGATGGGGTATTAACTGCAGGAAGAATGCACCTGCACAAGGAGGGTTCCATGCTTACCCGAGGAGAGGTCTCGGCCCTGATACAGCGCTTCCCCAAGGTTGAAGACACCCTGCTCAGTCTCCAGTACGCCCCGAAGATGCCAAAAGGCATGGTACAGGAGACGAAAGCGGCGATTGCTCTGGCGAGGAAATTCAACAACGAGGTTGCCCGGCCCCTGGCGCTCAAGCTCGATCGGAAGACCCACGAAGACCCGGACTACCTGCCCTGGGAACTCGTGGAGACGGCGAACAGGTGGGGGTTCTACACCCGGTGGATTCCGAGGATGCTGGGAGGGTGGGGCCTGAACATGCCCTCCATGTCATACTTCACCGAAGAACTCGCCTCGGTCTGCTTGGGAATCACCAATGTCATCGGTGTCCACTACCTCGGGATCGCCGGCATCACGGCCTGTGGAAACCTGAAGGTGGCAAAGAGGGTCCTCTCCGAGGTTGTCGAAGGGGAAAAGACCGGAACACCCTGCATCGTGTCGCTCTCCATCACCGAACCCTCTGCCGGAACCGATGTGGAAGAGACAGACCTCATGGACAAGGGCACGGTAACCTGCCACGCCGAGCGGGTAAAGGGAGGATACGTGTTCAATGGGAGGAAGATCTTCATCTCCATGGGGCATGTGTCCACCTGGACGGTTGTGTTCGGGTATACCGACCTGAAGAGACCTTCCGAGACTGCCGTGGCTGCCGTGGTGAAGACAGGCAGCCCGGGGTTTTCCTTCGGCTCCCACGAAAACAAGATGGGACAGCGGGTGTGCCCCGCAAGCGAGCTGATCTTCGAGGACTGCTTCGTGCCCGACAACCTGATCCTCATGGACGCGGAAAAGGCCCGGAAGTACACCGGGAAACCCATACGGGAAGTCACCCAGCGCTACACGGACTACGTGGTGTCAGCAACTCGTGCCGGGGTCGGCGCCATGGGGGCCGGCGCAGCCCGTGGGGCCTTCGAGCACGCCATGCAGTATGCGTCTGAGACATTCATCAGCGGGAAACCGCTCATTCACTACGAGTGGGTCCAGTGCCTGCTCGCAGAGATGTACAAGAACGCCATGCTCGCCAGGCTCACCTACATCGAGGCAAACTACGCAAACAGCCTGCGCGGCATGTACAAGATACTCCAACTCAAGCCCTTCTATTACTACTACAAGCACGTGCCCCAGGCGTACAACGACAAGGTCCTCTCCCCGTTGACGGAAAAGGACTGGATGACCTCGCTCATGATCAGGACGAACCTCGACTGGCAGTTCCAGAGCGACCAGAACTGCACCTCGGGCTGGGCCTCCCTGGCGAAGTTCTCCGGAACCGACCTGGGGATGAAGAACTGCCAGCTCGCCCTGGAACTCATGGGGCAGACCGGGCTCAGACAGGAGCGGTGGGTGGAGAAGATGCTCCGGGACATCAAGCTCTGCCAGATCTACGAGGGAACCAACCAGCTCAACCGGGTGAACCTCTTCAAGTGTCTCATCGGGCCTGCACACCCCCAGGTCCGCGTCTTTGATGAACAAGGGTAAGGGAGGTCGCCATGATCGGAACCATGAATCCTGAACTGAAACCGTTCGAAGAGCTGGCCGCATCCTTTGCGGAAAAGGAACTCGCGAAGAATATCGAGGAGCACGACCGCTATCCCTTCGGCGAGCTCTTCACCGATGTGATCGAAAAGGCCTTTTCTGTGGGCCTGCTTGGGGTGACGCTCCCCGAAGACCTGGGAGGGATCGGCCAGGGAATCAGTACGCTCTGTCTGATCCTCGAGAGGATCAGCCAGGTCGACAGCTCGCCTTCCGGGATCATCTTCACCAACACGCTGTCCCAGGAACTCATGATCGCCTCAGGCTCACGGGACCTCCTGAGAGAGACCCTCTCGGGAGCGAACACCGCATACGATTTTCTTATTGCCGCCTGCTCATTTAGCAACCCCGCCGAGATCCAGCACATGCCAGTGGCACAAAAGAGAGGCTCGGCCTATCACCTCACCGGGAACCTCGACTACGTGGTGCTCGGCGGTATCGCCTCCCATGCCCTGGTCCCTGCATACCGGGCGGACAGGTCCCGGTACTCGTTCTTCCTGGTGGATCTCTCGGACACGGGGATTGAAAAGAGCGGGGCGGTGTTCAGCCTTGGTCTCCACGCATGCCCGGCCGTGGACATGGTTTTCGATGGGGCAAAGGCCCGCCTTGTCGGGGAAGAAGGCAAGGGGCCAACCTACTTTGCCGATGTTTCGAAGAAGATGCACATCGCTGCCGCGGCGATGTCCACGGGAATCATGAAGGGCTCCTTCAAGGAAGCGCTTTCTTACAGCAAGGACCGGTTCCAGGGCGGGTGCGCCATCATCAACTGGTCCGAGGTGAGCATGATCCTGGCGAACATGGCCGTGAAGCTGAATGTGGGTGAGCTCTGTGTTGCCCAGGCCTGCCAGGCTCTCGAACAGAGTACGCATGACTGGCAGCACCACTGCACCGCGGCAGCGCTGCATGTCCACGAGCTGGCCTGTGATGCGGTTACGGACGGGGTGCAGGTTCTCGGAGGGAATGGCTACATGAAGGACTACGGCCAGGAGAAACGGTTCCGTGATGCCAGGCAGGTCCAGGCGCTCCTGGGCATTGCCCCGCTCAAGAAGATATCCCTGATCAGGGATATCAGCGGATTCGAAGAGCTATGCGGCTAGGAAACGGAAAAGAGGCCATGGAAACCAGAAACCACGCAGTCATCACCGGAGCGGCTTCAGGACTCGGCAGGGACCTCTCCATCGCCCTTGCCCGGAAGGGCTGGCACATCCTCGTCTCGGACATCATCCAGGACGAGTCTGCTGTCACGCTCAACATGGTTCGGCAGGCAGGGGGGTCCGGGGAGACATACCTGTGCGATGTCACAAGAATCGAAGAAGTGCAGGCCATGGCAGACTACGTGTTCGGGGCATGGGGGAGGGTCGACCTGCTCGTGAACAATGCGGGCGTGGCTGCTGCCGGGGTTGTGAGTGAGCTCTCCATCGAAGACTGGCACTGGCTCATCGACATCAACATGTGGGGCATGATCTACGGGTGCCATGCCTTCATCCCACACATGAAACAGGCCGGGAGAGGCCACATCGTCAACATCTCATCTGCCGCAGGGTTTGTCAGCCTCTCCGAGATGGCGTGCTACAACGTCTCCAAGGCCGCCGTGATCTCCCTGTCCGAAACGCTGAGAAGCGAGCTGGCGCCCTTTTCCATCGGGGTGAGCGTGGTGTGCCCCTCGTTTTTCAACACGAACATCCAGATGAACATGCGCGCCTGCTCCGAATTCCAGAGGTCCTTTTCCAGCGCATGCTTCGACAACGCGCGCATGCCCTCGGAGAACATCGCCCAGTGCATCATCAAGGCCTATGAGAACAACAGGCTCTACGTGATCCCGCAGGCTTCCGCCAGGCTGCAGTGGCTTCTCAAGAGGATCTCGCCTGAGCGGTATTATCAAAACCAGTCATCCATGAGAACATCCGGCCATTTTTATTCCATCGCCCTTGCCCTGGCCCGGCTCGGGCTGGTCTGAGACAGACAAGGAGAACGATCCATGACCCGTAACGCATGGGCAAGACCAGTGCTGAAATTCTTTGCAGTTCTCTTTTCAACCCTTCTTGGGGCCTGCGCCATGACTGTGCTGATCCGGCCAAAGCCCAATCCCTTCCTGGGGCGATCGCTCCGGGCGATCCTGCCGAAGAGCCGGGAAGACATCACCCTCGAAGACCTCCAGGCCCTCACCAGGGAGCAGCTCATCGGGGTCTTCCACCAGCTCGTCTCTCCCGAGGTTGGCGAGATGAAGGGGGAATACCGCGCAGCGCTACTCGACAGCGGGAACAGGGTCAACAGGCTCCTGAGCGTGTTCAGCTTGTACTTCATCTGGGGATTGTGGATGCACAAGGCCTTCGAACCCTTCTCACAGGAGCGCGGCCACGGGTACAACACCTTCCTCACCTCCCTGGATCAGGACCACGAAAACCCTTTTTTATCGCTGGGCGCTGCTGTTGGCCAGGCATTAAGGGCGAGAACATCCAGAACACTCCCGCAACGCACCGCCCGGATCATCAGGAACGCCACCCACATCGGGCCTTCCCGGTTCGACAACCGAACGTCGTTCCACCTCGTGTACCGGCCATACAACGGGTTTCCGGTTTCCACCATGCACGACGAGGTGCGCAAGATCAACGACACGCTCTTTCTGGGGCTGGGAACCCTGAGCGTGACCGGAGGTACCTGGAACGTGTTCCCCTTCGTGCTCATGGGACCGCCGGACTCCTGGATCGGGCCGGATGCGGGGTATCCCGGGGAGGAGAAATGATCATGGTTTCTTGCTCTCTGAAATCGCAGCTCTTATTTCAATCGAATACTATGGATCATGGAGGGGGAGTTTATGGGTGATGGCGTGTACATAATCGGTGTGGGGATGATCAAGTTCGGTAAATACCTTCATAGGGGCATCAAGCAGCTCACCGGAGAGGTCCTGGATCTCGTCCTCAAGGACTGCGGGCTCGGCCGGGATGACCTCCAGGCCGCATGGTTCTCGAATTCCGCCTGGGGAGGCTACGAATTCCAGCACTGCATCAGGGGCCAGGTGGCACTGTCGGCCAACGGGCTCCAGGGCCTGCCCATCACTAATGTGGAAAATGCGTGCGCAGGAGCATCCACGGCCCTTCACAGCGCATGGATGTCCATCAGGGCAGGTCTCTACGACTGCGTGCTCGCCATCGGAGTGGAAAAGCTCCACAGCGAAGACAGGGCCAAGGTGATGGGAGGCTTCCTCTCGGGCACGGATGTTGAAGTGACCATGGAGCTCATCGCGCGGTTCCAGGAGGAGGAAAAGAAACGCAGGGAGCAGCAGGCAAAGCTCCACGGTGAAGGACCCCCAAGGGAAAAGAAGGGGGGCCACTCCGCTTTCATGGATCTCTATGCCATGGGAGCGCGCGTGCACATGGAGCGCTATGGCACCACGATGCGCCAGCTGGCCGTGATCGCTGCAAAGGCCCACAACAACTCGACTCTGAATCCCCTGGCCCAGTACACCTTCCCCATGACCGTGGAAGAGGTGATGGCGGACAGGGAGGTCGCCTGGCCCCTCACGCGGTCCATGTGTGCTCCCATCGGAGACGGTGCTGCGGCAGCCATTGTCTGCAGTGAGAACTATCTGAGGAAAAAAAGGTTCCCCCGGGCAGTGGAGATTCGGGCCTCCATCCTGAAATCCGGCACGCGCGAGGGGGACAACGACATCTGTGCGCGGGCGGCTAAGGCAGCATACGAGACCTCGGGTCTGGGACCCGGAGATATCCACGTTGCCGAGGTCCACGATGCCACCTCCTTCGGCGAACTCTACCAGACCGAACAGATGGGGTTCTGCCCCATCGGAGAGGGAGGGGCCTTCGTGGAGAGCAATGCCACGGCCATCGGGGGGAAAATCCCCATCAATCCCAGCGGCGGCCTCATTGCCCGGGGACACCCCGTGGGGGCTTCGGGCCTCGCCCAGATCTATGAGCTCGTCACGCAACTCAGGGGCGAGGCAGGAAAGCGGCAGGTGAACGGGTGCACCCTGGCCCTTGCCGAAAACGGCGGGGGATTCCTGGGTGTGGGTGAGGCTGCCATGGCGATCCACATCCTCGAGAAGTGGAACTGATGTATGGAGGGGTCCGTTATGGAGAGAAAGGCAAAGAAAGTGGACAAAACCGAACTCATCAAGCGTCTGAAACAGGATTTCACGCAAACCGAGAAGGTGATCTTCAGACGGAGGAGTGTGCGCCTGTACAAAAAGGAGCAGGTTCCTGAATTCATGGTGAAGCGGATCCTTGAAGCAGGCAGGTTCGCACCCTCGGGTGGCAACTGCCAGCCCTGGAAATTCATTGTCCTCAGGGACCAGGGCATTATCAACGAGATGACGGACACCGTGATCCAGACCTGCAAGAAGGCCAGGGATTTCCTGGACTACACCAGGCTGGGCATGGGGGGCATGAAAGCCGTTTCCAAGGCGATCATCCGCCTGCGGAAGAACGACCTCCACTGGGTGCCCTTCGGAGCCCTGTCCATGATCGCGGACAAGAAGCTCGGCCTCTGGCACGGGGCACCCACCGTGATCCTCATCTTCTCGGATCAGCGCGGCGTGGGAAAGCCCGAGCTCGACTGCGGCATCGCAGGCCAGAACATGGTGATCGCAGCCCACAGCATGGGCCTTGGAACGTGCTGGGTCGGGTTCTGCAAGCCCTGTTTCGACTTTCCCCAGAAGTGGGGGCACTACTTCGGGATCAGCTACCCCTTCGCATTCGCATCCAGCCTCGCGATCGGGTGGCCCGAGGGTAATCCGGACGGCATGGTCTCACGCCAGACCCATGCCGTGGACTGGTACGAAAACGGCGTGAAGAACGTCATCTACTGAGGAGGAGACCCATGGGATACATGACGCTTGCCGAGCGATTCAGGGTTCCCACCTACAATGACCCCGATGAACTGAGCCTGGGAGAGGTGGAATTTGATTACGGGAAGTGCACGAAGTGCGGCTTCTGCATCAGGGTCTGCCCTGCCGACAGCCTTGAGCTGGATGGTGACAACAGACCGGTGATGCGTGAGCACCCGTACAACCAGTGTATCTTCTGCGGGTGCTGCTCGGCTGCCTGCCCGGTGGATGCCATCTACATGAAGAAGCCCTTTACCTGCACCTATCTCTACAAAACCATCGAGCACGGCGAACCCAGACCGCCGAGGTTGTAGAGCAACAGATCCCGAACACAGATCATGAATCAAGAAAAAGAGGAGACTCACATGCAGACAAAACCCCTTACCTGGGCAACGGTTCTCGAAGAACAGGCCGAGAAAATCCCTGAAAAGGAATTCCTCTATATAATCTACCAGGATCGATACATCACCTACAAGGAGATGGAAACCAATGCAAACCGGATGGCCCACTTCTTCCTGAAGCTCGGCGCCCAGCCTGGTGATGGTGTGGCAGTGCTCATGGGCAACTCGCCCCAGTTTCTCGATGTCTTCTTCGGCATGCAGAAGATCGGCATGTACATCAACCCGGTCAACACCGCGCTCAAGGGTGAAAGCCTCGCCTACATCATCGACAACAGCGACTGCAGCTTCCTCGTGGTGGATCACGACCTGGTGGACCTGTTCCTGAGTGTGCGGGACAAGACACCCCAGGTACACACCGTAATCGTCAATACCCTGGAGGCACCGGAAGGCTACCGGGTTCCCCCTGGAATGCTTGACCTCACGGACGCCTATGACAGCTCCCTCCCGACAACAGTGCCCTCGGTGGAGATCGATGGGAACAACCTCATTGTCCTGATGTACACCTCCGGCACCACGGGGCTGCCCAAGGGGGTGGTCTCGCGCTACAACAGAAATCTCATCGAGCGGGTCAGGCCCCTGGCCACACTGCTGCTCACGCCGGATTCGGTCTACTACACGGCACTGCCGCTCTTTCACGGCAATGCCCTCTTCGTCACCACGACCCAGGCCCTCATCGCGGGGTGCTCCGTGGCCCTTTCCAAACGCTTCTCTGCCCGGGCCTTCTGGGACGAGATCTTCAAATCCGGTGCAACGCTGTTCAACACCATCGGAGCCATCATCCCCATCCTCATGAAAACGCCCTTGAGCCTCCACGAGAAGGATCACCTGGTCACGCACGTCATGTCGGCAGGCTGCCCCACGGACCTGTGGGAGCCTTTTGAGAAGCGCTTCGGGGTCACCATCTGGGAAGCCTATGCCGCCATCGACGGGTCGGGGTTCATCGCCAACTTCGGGGATGGGCCCAAGGGGTCCATCGGCAAGCCCTTCACGAGCGCCATCAGGATCGTGGACGACCAGGGCCGCGATGTGACCCCGGGAACCACCGGGGAACTGCTCTTCCAGGTTGACCCCGAGCGGAAGACCACTGTGGAATACTACAAGAACCCGAAGGCAAACCAGGAGAAGACCAGGGGAGACTGGGAGTACACCGGAGACCTGGTCTACCAGGACCCGCAGGGATTCCTCTACTTTGTGGGCAGGAACACCGACTCCATGCGGTACCGGGGGGAAAACGTGTCTGCCTTTGACGTGGAGCAGGCCATCCTCAAGCATCCCTCAGTGATGGAGGCGGCCGTGTACGCGGTTCCTTCCGAGATGACCGAGGACGAGATCATGGCCACGGTCAGACCCGTGGAGGGAGAGAAGCTCACCCCCGTTGAACTCAGGATCTTTCTCCAGGACAAGCTGGCAAAATTCGCCATCCCGCGCTACATCAGGATGGTGGAGGACTTTCCTCGGACCGAGACCTTCCGCATCAAGAAGAACGATCTTAAGAATCTAGGGGTAACCCCTGACACCTACGACGCCCAGTCACCCTGATGGGGGTGTGTGGACCCTGACTCATCCTGCACATGGGTGTTCCCGTCTGCAGTCTGATCAGTGGACCCTGATTCATCCTTCACATGAGGCTCCCGTCTGCAGTCTGATCAGTGGGTTTCGCGTGTTGACAGGGAAACCCCCACCCCTCTATACTCGTACCGAAAAAAACGAGTGCCTGCAGAGACCCGGGTGGTGCTTGCCTCGCTTCGAGGGATCTGTGAAAAACACCCAGGTCACGCGCGAAGGAGAAACATGGGGTTTCGAGCCAAGGATATCCTGGTCAGTGATGCGTTCCTCACCTTTCTCTATCACTTCATCAGGACCTACAGCGCCAGCTTTTCATTCACGGTGGAGCGGGAAAAACCCTGGATGGAACACTTAGACGCAGGCGGCACCGTGCTCCTGTGCACCTGGCACCAGCAGTTCTTCGCCGCCATCAGGCACTTCAAGCACTATGCCCCCTGGAGGCCTGCCATTATGATCAGCAAGAGCGTGGATGGCACTATCATCGCGGGGGTTGCGCGCAGAACCGGATGGAACCCGGTTCTCGGCTCGTCATCGCGGGGAGGGGCCGAGGCGCTCAGGGGTATGATCGAAGCCCTGAAGCGATCGAGGATGGCCGCACACATCGTGGACGGCCCCCGGGGTCCGGCAGGAAAGATCAAGGCCGGCGTGATCCGGCTGGCCCATGCCACCGATGCGGTGATCGTGCCCTTCTACACCACAGCAGAGAAGGCCTGGCACGCGAACAGCTGGGATAACTTTCTCCTCCCCAGGCCCTTTTCCAAAGTACGACTCAGCTTCGGAGACCTGCTCCGGTTTCCTCCCACAACCGACCCGGAAGAATTCGAGCACCAGAGGATGCAGCTCGAGGAGATCATGACCCCGGGCCTTGCGGGAAAACTGAAGGGGATTCATTCTGCGTAATGGTTCAAGTCCCCCTGATGATGGCGATCTGCAGGAACTACGCTCTCCGGCTCATCGTCTTTGCTCCGGGAGTGTCTCTGGATCATGCATTCACTGGATGACCAGGCCCGACTGCAGTCCTCCGGATCTGGTCTTTTGATGCAGCTCTTCCATGGCTGTCAGCGCCTCGTTGTAGCGGTTTCCCGGGCTCCACAGGAGCCAGCCCACGGCGCCTGATTCCTCTGCTGCCCTGATCTGCTCCTTGATGAACCCGGGGCCATACCCCGTGGTGACCCGCAGGGGAAACGACTGGAGCCAGGGCCTGATGATCACCTCATCGCCCACCAGGGTTTTGAGCCGCTTGATTCCGCGGCTGACAAAGAGGTAGGGCTCGTCCGCCGGGTTGGGTATGCCGGAGAAGTCGGCGCTGAAGTGCGAGGGGTAGAGCATGGGGGAGATGATGTCGAGAGAGGGCTTCATCTTCAGGACATCCTGGCCCACGGTCTCGATGTCCTCGCTCTTCTGCCAGATCACGATCCCGTACATGTCCAGCGACAGGAGAATGCCGTGAGACGAGGTGAGGCTGTGGAGTCGCGAGAGGAACTCAGCCATGACATCGCTCCGGGACTTCCCCGGAATGCCGGTGTGGGTATTCGTGTCCACGGGGTAGCGGAAGTAATCGAGCTGGATCTCATCGACACCCAGGGTGCAGAGCTCCTCGATGATGGCAAGGGTGTAGTTCTGCACCTCCGGGTTGGCGGGATTGAGCCATTCATGTTCCCACCTCCAGTGGTGCATGGAGCTGGAGGCGAGCATGTCTTTTGCCACACAGACCCGTGCCACCACGTGCAGGTTCATGAGGTGCAGGTATTCCACGAGCTTGGCGATATCCTCGACGGCATGGGGGTAGCGTGAAACCCCGATGTGTGCGCCTGGGACTGCGCTCTTGTAGGAAAGAGCACCACGCACGTCCTTGGCATCGAACACGATGGTGTTCCCCCCGTATCCCCGCATCCTGTCGGCCAGGGTAAAAACCTGGCGCGTGCCGGCGGTCCACTGGTTGATGTAAATCCCCCGGGCGGGAAAGTCTTTCTGCTTCCTGACGCTCCGGGGCCTGATGGGCTCCTGCCTGATCACCGGGATGGAGAGCTCCTGACCAATGGACAGGTTTGCAGGGGTGATGCCGTTGATCCGCGCGATGTCCTCGATCAGTTCCTGCAGTGTGTAGGAGGCGGTATAGCCCAGGTATGAAGCGGCGATCCTGCCCAGGGTATCTCCCTGTTTCACCCTGTAGGTGGTCCACGCATGGGCGGGCACCGTAAACAGGACGAGAACACACAGCAGCAGGGAAGCGACGATCTCTCTGATGGATGTCATATGAGGTATCTTTCGGTCTTGCTCAGGAGTTTCCTCAACAGTTTTCAGGGAGACCCCCCCCGACGGGAGGAACCGAACGCATAAAGGATGCAGTCCGATCCCGGCCCATGTGCTCTGTTTCTGGTAGGGAAGGTTCCGGGACAGAGCAGGTTCGATCTCTTCCTGAAGATTGCGCTGCCACGGAAGTCTCTATTCGGTCTCATCTGCAGAGTTGCGATTCCACGCGAGTCTCCATCCGGGCTCGCAGGTAGGGGCCCACCGGCAGTGGAGCAGTCATCCGGACTCGATTGCAGGAAAAACCAGGGGGCCACGGCTACCTCGCCCCCGCTCCATCCATGAACACCCCGAGGATGGCTCCCGATGCCCGCTCCTTGCGTTTGTCCGTGAGCGGCTCTTTTCCGAGCACCATGACCGAGATAAAGGTTTCGATGGCGCCATAGAAAATATAACTCAGGTGATGCGCTCCCACATCATTGCGGAGAACTCCCTTGTTCTGGCCCTCGGCCATGATCTCTTCACAGAGACTGAAGAAGTTCAGGAACTTCGCCAGACCTTCGGTCGTATGGTAGACCGAACTCCTGCAGACCTCGCTCACAAAAATCGAAATGAGGTTGGGCCTGTTTCCGTAGGTGGTGAGGAAGAAGTCGATGATGTTGATCAGCTTCTGCCTGACGTGGATTTTCGATGATTTTTCGTGCTCCATGACGCTGTAGAGCTCGTTCCACCAGTCCTCCACGATGAGTTCGAAGAGCACTTCCTTGCTTCCGAAATAGTGGTAGACGAGCCCGTAGGAAACACCTGCCCTGTTTGAGATATCCGCCATGCGGGCATTGGCGTATCCTTTTTCCCGGAAAACCTCCAGTGCGGCATCGATGATCATGTTCTGTTTCTGGTTTCTTGCCATGGACAATCCTTGGGGTTGATGTGCCAATCATTGTGCCCTGATGGCCTTGGAGAGTCAAGCTTTTCATGGGGGACCTCATTTTTCCACTACCCAGAAAAACAAAAATTCATTATGGGTAACCAGACACAGTCAGGATCGCATATTCAGCAAGGAGACACGATGGTGCCTGAACTCAGAGACGTTACCGCAGGGTGCCCCCTCCGGATAGACCGGGAGGGCAGATGGTACTATGAAGGAAATGAGATCATCAACCCGTTGGTGCTCAAGGCGTTCTGCGATGCGCTGGAGCAGGGCCCGGACGGGAGATTCCGCATCGTCATCCCCCCCGAGGTCTGCTACGTGGAGGTGGAGGACACCCCCTTTGTGGTGTCTTCCATCAGGGGAGATCCGAAAACCGGGCTGTTCCTGAGGCTCAACTCACTGGACACGTATCCCCTGGAACCGGAGAAGCTTGTCATCGGGGATGACAACGTGCTCTATACCACGCTGCCGTCGGGCATGCGGGTGAGGTTTTCCCGCGCAGCCTACTACGCCCTTGCCCTCATGATGGAAGAAGGAGCTGACGGCACGATCGTGCTGAAGATCAGGGACACCACCTACCCCGTGTACCGGCCCACTGAAGAACCCCCGGCGGGATGAACCTCTCGCTGACTACCTGTTCTGGTTCCACTGGGAATCGAGCAGACTGATCTGGCTCGTCAACCACTGCTGCTGGGACTGCATCTGCGCAACCAGGCGTTCCATGGTGATGAACTGCTTCATGAGCATCTCTTCGCGTCTCTCGATCCGCCGCTCCACAGCCTCGATCTTCTGGTCAATGGACTTCATCCGGTTCTGCAGGCTCTTCTGCTTGCCGGCAACATACCCGCTGATCGAATCCGTCATGGAGTACAGGGCCCGGTCGAGCTTCTCACCGATGCCGGTGATGAATTGGAAATCAAAAGAGCCGAGAGCAGTCCCTGCGTATTTGATCACGAGACCCTCGACGCCCTGGCCCTCGTCACCGGCGAGGGTCTGGCCTTTGCCCGTCATGGTCATCCAGGTCTCCGAACCCTCTTCACGGATCCTGCCTACAACATCGGTCCCGGTGTAGGTGCCATCGGCAAGGCCCAGGTTCCCTCCAGTAACGGCCAGGGTGAAGCTGTAGTCACCGTAGGCGCTGCCGACAATCTGCAGCTCGCCTCCAGCGTTTAGAGCCGCGACTGACGGGGCTGATCCCCCCGCCTGAGAGAGTTCGGCGTTGATGGCGTTCACGATTGCCGTGATGGTCCATCCCGCACTCACGTTCGCCGCCACCTCCCTGCCGGAACCATCGGAGATGGTGAGCACCGCGTCCTCGTTCAACATGCCGCTGAACCCTGTTCCCACAACCGAGGCACGGGTGGCTGCCTGCGTGATCTCGATCTCGTAGGACCCGCCTTCCGTGGCTCTGCCCGATCGGAGATAGGAAAGATCGGAATTCGAACTCGTGCCCTGAACCACGAACAGGTTGACCACGTCGTTGAAATTCGTTCTCAAGTAGCCATCGAGCTTCGAACTGTCGATGGAGAGCTTTCCGTATCGGTCGCTCGTGATGCCGATCAGGCTCAGGTGAGTCAGCGACGAATCCAGGCCGTTCACCCCGGAGAGGATCACGTTCCTGATGGAACTCCTGATGCTCATCAGCGAAGAATCGGCAAAGAGCGCCGGGGCGTTCTCCCCGTCACCCGCCGGGGTGAACTGCGTTCTGATGTAGGTCATGAGATCGTTGTACTTGTCCACGAACTCTGAAATCTTTTCCCTGATCCCGTCATAGTCCCTCGTGATGTTCAGCGTGATCTCGGCATCCGGGTCCTGGGAACGCAGGTTCAGGGTCACGCCGGCGATCACATCGCTGATCTGGTTTGTGGACCTCGTGATGGTGGTGCTGTCCAGGATGATCCGTGCGTCCTGGCCTGCGGTGATCTGGCGATTCCTGATGACGGCGGATTCGAAGGTCCCGAAATCGAGCGTCGAGGTTCCGCTCGAGAGGTGTGCCGTGAGATTCAGCGACAGGCTCGATTCCCCTGCCTGGGTGTTCTCCAGCACGATGGCGCCGCTGCCGTTCATGGACGCCGTCACCGCGCCTGCAAAGGAGGCCTCGATGGCTTCCAAAAGATCCCCCACCGTGGAAGCGGCAGTGATCGTGAACTCCGTGGGACCCACGGCAGACCCGCCATGGTCAATGCCGGCGATCGTGATGGTGTCACCCGCGGTCCAGGTCGTGTACCCGTCGATATCAGCGAGGAGCGTGCCCGTGGTTATGGCCGCGCCGCCCGTGGTATTGTGGGAAGAACCCGTGACCCCGGAGACCTCTGTCGTTCCCTGCCTGAGGAATCCCAGGGCCTGGAGGATGTTGTCGGAATCTTCCAGGCTCTGTGTGCCGTTGATCTGGAGCCGGTAGGTGGTAGTTCCGGATTCGCTCCTTGAGACGATGGAGGCGCTTACGCCCTGGGCCTGGAGGGCAGTGTTGCTGTTGATGGTATCCCTGATGCTCTCCAGGGAATCTGAGGACAGATCAATGGCGATGCTCTGACCCGCAATACTCACCGAACCCGATGCCGCAAAATTGAGCCCCAGGAGGCTCTGGATATCCTGGTCGGAGCTGGTGTACCCGAAGGTCTGGGCTCCGCCCGTGACAGCGTTCCTGAGGCTTACGGAACTGTCGGTGAGGCCCAGCTGCCCCAGCGCGTTTTCCGCAGAGCCGTTGGCAATGCTGATGCCTGAAGCCCCGGTAGTGACAGAGGTGAGGGTGAGGCGGTATTCCCCTTCACCCACACTCACGATGGATGCCGTCACCCCGGCAGGATTGGTGCCGGAGTTGAGCGTGTTGATCTTCGACCTGAGGTCCGCCAGCGAGTTGGTCTCCTCGATGCTCACGGAACGACCGTTTATGATGATGTCGCCAGAAATGCCAAGGGCTTCGCTGACAGAGCCAAAGCTCCTCGACCCGAGCTTTTCAGCCGTGGCGAGATTGCTGACCACCAGGGAGTAGGTGCCCTGGCCTGCGTTGGAACCCACGGCAACGCTCACGAGATCGTCCACTGCCCGCGAGCCCCCGCTGAGGGTTGCAGAAGAGGTGTGAAGGTTGAAGGCATCAAAGCCGGACAGGGAATTCACCGTGGATTTCATGGCAAGCAGCTTGGTGTTCACTTCGCTCCAGGCTGTCGAGCGGGTGCTGAGCTTGGCCTTGTCATTCTCAAGAAGGGTGATGGGGCGACGCTCCATCTGCAGGAGCTGGCTGATCATGCTCGACCAGTCGAGGCCTGTTGAAAGGCCTGAAATGTAGTTTGCCATTGCCCGATCCTTTCGTCTGTACTAGAGCACTTGGGCCGGTGCCCCGGGGAGATTTCTTGCAATGAACATGCCTATGCCCGGCACTGAGCTCCGGGACTGGGTCACAACCCGGATCATGCAAACTCTTCCAGCATCAACCCGGCAATTTCTTCCAGTGCATGCCGCAGCCTGAGTATCTCCTCAGGGGGAATCTGCCTGATCACCTCGCCGCTTGAGGTGTCCACCACATTGATCACGATGTCTTTTGACTCATCGTCGATGGTGAACTGGATCGTGCGCTGCATGGACTCGAGCTTGTCATTGAGTGTTTCCAGAATCCCGGTGATCTCTCCCGGGGAGAACGGCTCGCTGTCCCTGGGTGAAATTTCCTGGGTGCTGCGGGTCCTCTCCTGAAAAGCAGGAGCCTTCAGCAAGACCTGGGGAGTTGGCAGGGCCTGAGCAGGGGAGACGCTCATGGGAATCTGGTTCAGACCTTCGATCTTCATGGCTTCACCTGCCTATTCGTCATTGAAACATGGGGGAGCGTCGCTCCCCCATGCCTTTCTCATGACTGATATTAGCCGAAGAGCGACAGGACAGCCTGCGTGGACATGTTGGCCTGTGCAAGCATTGCGGTACCGGCCTGGAGCAGGATCTGGTTCTTGGTGAAACCCACCATTTCCATGGCCATGTCCGCATCCCGGATCACCGACTCTGAGGCGGAGAAGTTCTCGATGGAGACCAGGAGGTTGGCATAGGTGTAGTCCAGACGGTTCATTGCAGCACCAATGTTACCGAGTGAAGTTGATAGAGTATCAATCGCTCCATCAAGGGCTGTGATTTCGGTTACTGCATTTCCAGCGCTAAGAAGGTCCCCGGTAAGCCCCAGAGTTGCGCTATCGAGTTGGCCTATGCTTACAGTGAGCTGATCGTGAGTTTGAGCTCCAGAACCTACCTGGAAGGTTCCAGAAAAACTTCCGTCGAGAAGATGGTCACCCTGGTAATTAGTGTCATCAACGATTCGGTCGATTTCCAGGATGAGCTGCTGATACTCTGCATTCAGTTTGGCTTTGTCTGTTACAGAGGTGTTTGCTGATGCTGCCTGAGTTGCCAGTTCCTTCATCCTCTCGAGGATCCCCTCGATCTGGTTGGCAGACCCTTCTGCCACATTCAGCATGGATTTAGCCTCGGTCACGTTGCGGGAGGCCACGGTGAGCGAGCGGACCTCTGCCCTGAGGCGGTTGGCAATGGCCAGGCCTGCCGCGTCGTCGGCTGCCCGGTTGATGCGGAAACCGCTGGAGAGCCGCTCCATGCTCTTGCCAAGGGCCATCTCGGTACCTACTAACTGCCGGTGTGCATTGATTGCTGCGATGTTGGTGTTGATACGAAGTGCCATAATTGAATCCTCCTTGATTTGTTAGGTTCCGACCATCCGTGGCCGGTTTTTTTGTGATCAGTTTTTGAGGTTCTGATCAGACCTGAAAACCCCGGTTCACCTCCTTTCCTTTGCGTTTGCTATCTCCCTTATCGTCCCTGGAAGAAAAAATGTTAACAGTCTTTTTTCCCGTGGAGCATGAGGGGGAACAGGGCTTGCGTGATGACTGTTGAAAACCTTGCAGTGTCTCCTCACGAGGATTCTCAGGCAGACCATTTCGGGTCGGCACTCCCCCCACGGGCAGGGATTGCATCGTTGTCAGGGGGGCGCAACCAGCTATCACCCCTCACTTTTTCGCCTTCCACTGGACAGCGAGCCGCTTTGCCTCGGCGACCCTGGCAGGGCCCATCTGTTTGGCAAGGGCTTCCAGGCGATTCCTGGCAGAGATGTTTCCCTGGGCGCTGGCCAGGTCTAGCCAGAGGTACGCCAGGACAAAGTTCTGCGGCACGCCCTTGCCGTTGATGTACATGGTGCCGAGCTGAAGCTGGGCCAGGGCATTGCCCTGTTCGGCTGACTTCTGGTACCACTGGGCAGCCTTGACGAAGTTCTGCTCCACGCCCTGACCTGTCTCGTAGAGGTAGCCCACGAAGAGCTGTGCCTGGGGATCGCCCGTCTGAGCCGGCAGGAGGTTTTCCCTGAACTCCGTGGAAAAGGATTCGTCGTCTTCGCACACCTGGGCATGGATCAGGGTAGCATGGATTGCCACGCATGCAAGCGTGGCAATGATCAGGACCTGCCCCCTCATAGCCCCCCCACAAAGCACCAGACACGTTCATTGAATGCAGTGACATTCACCACATACGCATTATTGCCGTCTCCGTCAAGGGTTCACCCCGGCCGCACAGACCCGATAAAGATTTCTCCTTTTTGGGTTCTTCACAGTGAAGCGTACTTTTAAGTTGCAAGGAGTGGACATACCTGCCTTTCTGGTTTTGACAAAAGAAATCAGGAAGGGGTTACGGTATGTCCACGAGTCTATT
>OMKS01000753.1_pt1 | contig 29848 bp, 26 predicted proteins | sample 1674721 | NCBI WGS metagenome assembly OMKS01 (sample SAMN06264996, study PRJEB25208) | sediment metagenome | isolation source: hot spring sediment | place: USA: California | collected 2014-09-02 | reverse complement strand
ATGCTGCCAACAGAGGGCTATGGGACGCTATTTTGAGTTACGTCAGGTGCTTAGGAATCAAGCTCCGGGAATTGCTGCAAAACGTCCACACTGAGTTGCGTCCCTGTATAACGCTCGACAGGGAAAACGTTGAACAGGAGCGCAAACGCACCTAGCGAGACACAAACAGTGCCGATGGCAAAGGGCAGCGAGGCCAACAGTTTGCCTAACACCAGCTCCCGGCGCTGGATAGGATTGATCATCAGCGGCTCCAACGAGTTGCGCTCGCGCTCGCCCGCCGTCGAGTCGATGATGACCGTCGAGCCACCCAGGAACACGGCCATCACCAAAAAGTAGGGGAGCATGTTGAGGAAGGCGAACGCCTGGCTCTGCGGCGTCGAGACGTCCACCCGTTCCATACTCACCGCGTTGATGATCGCCGGGCTGATTCCCCGCGCCAGCAATCGCAGCGCGCCGATTTGCCCGCTGTATTCGGCCACCAAATCGAAGGCGCGTTGCGCGTTGGGCGACGCCGAGGTGCGCGAGCTATCCACGACGACCTGCACTCTGGCCGGGCGGCCCGCCGCGAAATCCTCGCCATATCCCTCGGGGATGATCAAGACCACGTCCACGTCGCCGTTGCGCACGGCTTCGCGCGGGTCGGCGGGCGCGTCCTGCACGATGACGTTGCGCTGTTCCAAAAACTGCACCAGCGCCGGAGCGTTCTCCCGCCCGCTGATGGGCAATTCCAACGGTTTCTCCATGCTGTCTCGAAAGAGGCCGCCCATAATGATAATGATCAGCAAGATCATACCGGGGCCGATCAACGCATAGCCCAACGTACCGATCAACGAGCGGTCGTCGCGGAGATTGTCGATCAATTCCTTGAGAAAAACAACTTTTATGCGCTGCATCATTCCAGGCCCTCCTCGGCGCCGATAAGGTCAACGAAGGCATCTTCGAGGTTTTCCATACCGGTGATCCGGCGCAGGTCATCGGGAGCGCCCGCGCCGACCACCTGCCCTTTGGCAACGATGACGATGTAGTCACACAGCGCGGCGACCTCCTGCATGATGTGACTGGAGAAAAGCACGCACTTCCCCTCGTCGCGCAGACGGCGGATGACGCCGCGCATAGCGCGGGTGCTCATCACATCAAGGCCGTTGGTCGGCTCGTCGAGGAGCACGTTGGCGGGATCGTGGATCAGCGCGCGGGCAATCGCGACCTTGAGGCGCTCGCCCGTGGAGAAGCCGTCGGCGCGCCGGTCGGCAATATCCTGCATATCGAGCATCTGGACGAGCGCGTCGATGCGCGGTTCCAGCGCGGCATTGTCCAGCCCGTGGAGTCGACCGTAGTAGCGGACGTTCTCACGCGCGGTCAGCCGTGGATAGATGCCGCGCGCATCCGGCAGTGCGCCGATACGGCGTTGCACCTCGAGCGCCTGCGTGCGCACGTCGAAACCGTCCACGGCGGCGCTGCCCTCGTCGGGTGCGAGCAGGGTGTAGAGCACGCGCAGCGTCGTCGTCTTGCCCGCGCCGTTAGGGCCGAGCAAGCCCGTAATCTGACCATCCGGCGCGCTAAACGTCACGCCGCGCAAGGCTTTGACCTCGCCGAAGGATTTGTGTAGGTTTTCAACGTGAATCATAGTAACTCCTTTCGTATCATCTCAATAAAAAGGGGAGAAGTGGGGGTTTGGGGCGGGCTGCGCCCCCAAACCCCCACCCCCAGATTTTCGAGAAGATAACTTCTTTCTACGGTTGCGGGCCGGTAGGGCTGAGGAAGAAGGGCGGCGGAGCGAGCTGCTGAACGCACGCAGCGTCCAGGTCGGCGACGGAGCCGTCCGTGATGAAGTCGAAGATTAACGTATCGATGCAGCCGCGTCCGGTCAAGCCGTGGCCCATCCCCGGCCCGATGACGTGCAAGCTGTTGGGCAAGGTCGCGGCGATACGCTCGGCATAGTGCGGCGGCGTCACCGGATCGGCCTCGCCGGAGAGCAGCAGCACGGGCGCATCGGAAACCACCGGCGCATCCCAACCGGGCGACAGCTCCCCCTGGGGCCACGCGGCGCAAATCTCGCGCAACATCCTGGTGCGGTCGCCGAAGAGCGTGCCTTCTGCCAAAGCCGCCGCTTCCGCCGCATTGACGAATGGCGCATCTTCCGTGCAGGCGACGGCGTACATCATACCCATATACAAGCCCGCATCCATCATACCGGCTTGCGCCAGCAACGGCGCGAAATCCCCTCCCACGGCCTGTTGCACGTTCAACGGCAGCAAGGCCGCAATTTCCGGCGTGTAGAGCAACGCAAAAGTCAGATTGCGCACGATGTCGCCGGTCAGTGTCACGGCGATGGGTTCGGCAGTCAGCGGGTCGGCGAGCGTCGTGGTGAGCGGGTCTGTTTCGAGGCGCGCGAGCAATGCCGCGAAGTCGGCGCGCGCCGTGGAGAAGGCTGCGCGGCAAGCATCATCGCGCTCGCAACGGTCGAAGAGCAGGTTCATGGCGCGGTCGGCATCCTGCGCCGTGTTCAGGTACAAGCGATAGTCCGGACTGACCACAGCATCCAGCACCACACTCCGCACCCGCTCAGGGAACAACCGCAGGTACGTGAGGGCCGCGCGCGTGCCGTAAGACGCCCCGTAGAGGTTGATCGTGGCGTACCCCAGGGCTTCACGCACGGCGTCGAGGTCGCGCATGGCAATCTCGGTGGTGTAGAAGCGCAGGTCGGCGTCGAGCGTGTCCGGGCAGGCGCGCAACGCGGCGATGAAAGCGTCGGTGTCGATGTCGGCGTCATCGTCGTCGGGCAGGTCACATTCCAGCGGATTGGACTGCCCGGTGCCGCGTTGATCCACCAGCACGATGTCGCGCTGCTCGCGGACCCGGCGCCAACTCTGCGCCATCGCGGGATAGGTCTCCACTGCCGCCTGGCCCGGCCCACCCACCAGGATGAACAAGGGATCGGGCTGCGGGGTGCGACTTATCGCCGGTACAACGGCCACGTTGAGCGCGATCTGTCGCCCGGCGGGATCGGCGGGGTTCTCCGGGACCGTAAGCGTGCCACAACGCGCGCGCGCGGTCACGTTGACGTCCCGCCTGGAAAGCTGGCACTCGGTCAAAGGTAATGCCGGGCCGGGAACGCCGGTTGTGGGCGTCGTCGTTCCACAGGCCGTTGCCAGCAGCGCCACCACGAGAAAAACCAAGCATACTTTGGTTCTATTCATATCTGTTCCTTGGGAAATGGGTTGAAAGTTACAAAAATCCGCCAAAATCCTTTCGATCAACAAGGTTCTATCCGAAGAATTATGCCTGCGAGCGTTTCTCATATGTCAACGGCGAATTTTAGGATAGGTTCTCAACACATAAATCACCTTGACTTTTGACGGTTGTTACATAAACTCTGGTTTATATGACAGTTCAAAATGCTTCGGCTGTGTTTCCCACAGGTCGAAGTCTTACCATTCTATGCAAAAGGAGGTCGTCTACTGCCTATTATACTCAATAAATACGTTCAGTATACCCGGATGGTGGTTCGATAAGTCACATTACCTTTTTAGCAAGGAGGGTTAATATGGATCGCAAGTGGTGGTTAGCTGTGGCACTGTTGTTGGTACTGGCTCTGGCGTTGACCGGCTGCAAGAGAGAACAGGCCAGCACCGAGCTTAACGTGCTTTGTACACCGCAGGAGGAATGGTGCCAGGGCATGAAGCAGGAATTCGAGGCCAAATACGGCATCACGGTGAACTACGTCCGTATGTCCAGCGGCGAAGCGCTGGCCCGCATCCAGGCGGAGAAGGACAATCCCCAGTTCGACATCTGGTGGGGCGGTCCAATCGACAGCTTTGTCGCCGCCAAGGAAGCCGGCGTGCTCGAGGCTTACGATTCACCCAACTATGGGAACCTGCTCGATATCGCAAAGTATAAGGACCCCGACAATTATTGGGTCGGCATTTACGTGGGGTCGCTTGGTTTCGCTACGAACGCGAATTGGCTGGCCGATCATCCCGGCGTCGAAGCGCCACGCTCGTGGGATGATTTGCTGCGCCCTGAGTTCGAGCGCCAGGTGATGGTCGCGCACCCGTCCACATCGGGCACGTCGTACACGGCGCTGGCGACGGTGTTGCAAATCCGCGGTGAGCAGGCCGGTTGGGAATATCTGCAGAAGTATGCCGGGCAAATCGCGCAATACACCAAGAGCGGCGCTGCACCCGCCAAGTTCGTAGGGCAGGGTGAGGCGGCGGTCGCCATCGTCTTCTCCCACGACATCGTGAACGAGATCGACAACAACAATATGCCCCTGGTGTTGACCTTCCCCGAAGAGGGCACGGGCTACGAGATCGGCGGCATGGGGATTATCAAAGGCGCGCAACACCTGGACGCGGCGCAGAAGTGGTTCGACTGGGCCATCACTGCCGAAGCGCAATCTCTGGGGCCAAAGTACAAGGCCTATCAAGCGCCCACGGTCAAGGGCGTGGAGCTTTCGCATCCCGAATTGCTCCAGGTGAACCTGATCGAGTACGATTTCCAGTGGGCGGGCACCAACAAAAAGGCCTTCGTGGACAAATACACCAACGAGATCGCGGCCGCGGATAATCTCAAGTAATATAATCTCACTATGGGTTTTTCGTGTGCGGTACGCCCGCACACGAAAAACCCATTCACAATGAAAGTGCGCACACCCTGGGAACGCGTTCGTCTCGCCCGCGCTCATGCGGGCCAGAGGTTCGGGAACGATTTTGAGGATGTTTGCGCGTTCGTCTCGCCCGCAGAGTGCTTACGCCGGATTGTGATCCGGCGTAGTGAGGACGGCGGATTGTGATCCGCCTTAAGCGTTGAAGTAAGGCTGTTTTCGAGGAGGGACGTATGGCCCAATTTGCCGATCGTGAAGCGCGCCCCGCACGGGTGCAACTGCGGCGGCGCTTGCGCGAGTTTGCCCTCATCGCGCGCGACCCGGTGCTGTTGTTGAGTCTCGTTTTTTGCGGACTTTTTCTATTTATCTTTGTGTTCTACCCCATTTACAAAACCACCGCCAACGGCTTCGTCAACCCGGCCGGAGAACTCGATCTGAAATACTTTGGCCGCTACTTCGACAGCTACTACGGCCCGCTCTCGCGTCGCATTTTCCGCGACACGATGATCATGGGATTGCTCACTGCGACGGGCGGAACGCTGGTTGGCTTCATCTTCGCCTACGCCGTGGTGCGCTGCAACATTCCGGGCCGCCGTCTGGTGCACATTCTGGCGCTGGTGCCCACCGTCTCGCCGCCCTTCGCCATCGCCCTGAGCACGATTCTGCTGTTTGGGCGCAACGGCTTGATCACCCGCCGCTTGCTCGGCATCACGTTTACACCCGGTTCCAACGACATCTATGGCATGGACGGGTTGGTGCTGGTACAGGTGATCACCTTCTTCTCTGCGGCCTACCTCATCCTTAAAGCGATGTTGGAACGGGTGGAGCCGTCGCTGGAAGAAGCAGCGGAAAGTATGGGCGCCAATCGTTTCCACCTCTTCCGCACCGTGACGATCCCCTTGCTCACGCCCGGTCTGGCGGCCTCATTCCTCCTGCTCTTCGTGGAATCGCTGGCCGATCTGGGCAATCCGCTCTTCATCTCCGGCAACGTGATGGTGCTCTCGGCGCAGATTTTCCTCGCCGTTTCGGGCGAATACGACTTCCAGAAAGCCTCGGCGCTCTCGCTCGTGCTGCTCCTGCCGACGCTCATCATCTTCCTGGTGCAGCGGTATTACGTCAGCCGGCGCTCCTACGTCTCCGTGACCGGCAAGCCCACCGGCGGGCATATTGTGGAGAAGTCGCCGCTGATTCGCTGGGGCTTCATCGGCCTGACCTACCTGTTCTGCGCGTTTATCGTGCTGCTGTACGCGGCGATCTTCTACAGTTCCTTCGCCAAAGGTTGGGGGGTGGATTTTTCGCCCACGCTGGACTGGTGGAAGCTGATGATCACACGCGGCATCGAGCCAATTATGGACACGACCTTCCTGAGTGTGGTGGCCACGCCGGTCGCAGCGCTGATCGGTATGGTGATCGCCTTCCTCGTAGTGCGCAAGGCGTTCACCGGCAAGGACGTGCTCGACTTCGGCTCGAACCTGGGCGGCGCGGTCCCCGGCACGATTCTGGGCATCGGGTTTGTGCTGGCCTTCAACACGCCGCCGATGACGATTGTGGTGTTGATCTACGCGCTGTGTGCGGCGCTGCTGGCCCGCAACGCCTTCAGTGGACGGCGGGAACAACTGATCGTGCTTAGCCTGGGCACGGCGGCGGGGGTGGGCCTAAGCCTCCTCGACGACGTACTGGGACTGGAAGGGCTTTATTATCTGCTCGGCGCGCTCTTCATCGGCTTTGGGCTGTACACCTGGTTCAAGCGCCATCGGCGAGGATTGGGACAGGCGTATGCAGCCATCGGCCTCTATATGCTGATGTACGATCTCATCACCTACATCGCCGCGCCGATTGCGTCGTTCAGCCGCAGCCTGCCGCGCGGGTTCTGGAGCAACGCCGTCTTCCAGGTGGCGGATCACGTCAAGGTGTTGTTCCAACTGCCGCCCAGTCTGCTCGGCCTGGTGTTGCTGCTCGCGGCAGTGCTCTTCCTCGGGCAGGAACGGGGGCGCGGGCGGCTGCCGTTGGGCATCGGCTTGCTCGCCACATCCTGCGCGTTGATCTTCACCGACGCGCCGCTGACGCTGGTGGGCGGGCCGTTCATCATCATCGCGGCCTTTGCCGTGCGCAGTCTGCCGGCTTCCGTGCGTGCGGGGGTGGCGGCGCTGCAACAGATCGACCCTTCCATCGAGGAGGCATCTAATATTCTGGGCGCCGACGCGCAGACGACCTTCCGCAAGGTGACGCTGCCGCTGATTCTCCCGGCGCTCCTGGCGGGGCTGATCTTCAGCTTCACGCGGCACATGACGAGCTTATCGGCCATCATCTTCCTGGTGAGCGCCCGCTGGCGTGTGGTGACGGCAGCCATTTTGAGCGAGTGGGAGCAAGGCGGGGTGAGCATCGCCGCCGCCTATTCCACCACGATCATCCTGTTCGTCCTGGTAGCGATTGGCGTGTTGTACTACATCACCAATCGCGTATTTCGTAGCCGCGGTGACGTCGACCTATCGATGGGCATGTAGCATCATGAATTACGAATTACGAATTACGAATTGCGAATTGCGAATCATGAATCATGATTCGTTTTAGGAGGGGCGAATGTATCTCACACTGGAAAACATCGTCAAAGTCTTTCCCCCGCGCGGGGGTAGCTCAGAAGTCACCGCCGTCAACGGCGTCTCGATTGCCATCGAGAAAGGGGAACTGGTGACGTTGCTTGGCCCCTCGGGCTGCGGCAAGACCACTACGCTGCGTCTCATCGCGGGCTTCGAGTTCCCCACCGCGGGCAGCATCCGGCTGGACGGCCGGGAAATCAACGTGCTGCCGCCCCACAAGCGGGAGATGTCGATGGTCTTTCAGAGCTATGCCATCTTCCCGCACCTGAAGCTCTACGAGAACATCGCCTACGGGCTGAACGTGAAGCGCGTACCCGGACCAGAAATCAAGGCGCGGGTGGCGCAGGTGATGGAACTGGTGCAACTGACCGGCCTCGAAGTGCGCGCGCCCAATCAACTTTCGGGCGGCCAGCAGCAGCGGGTGGCGCTGGCGCGCGCATTGGTGATGGAGCCAAAGGTGCTGCTGATGGACGAGCCGCTCTCCAACCTCGACGCCAAGCTGCGCGAGCAAATGCGGACGGAAATCCGCCACATCCAGCAGCGATTGGGCATCACCAGCGTCTACGTGACGCACGACCAGATCGAAGCGATGACGCTTTCGGACCGGGTGGTGGTGATGCACGAGGGCGTCATCGAGCAAATCGGGCCGCCGATGGAGGTCTACCGCCGCCCGCGCACCCGTTTCGTGGCCAATTTCATCGGGCGGGCAAACTTCGTCGAGGGGCGCGTCGCCGGCCGCGATCCCGGCGTGCTGCACGTGAACGCGCTGGGAACCAGCTTCCACCTCACGGACGTGACCGAGTTCCCGGCAGTGGATACACCGGTGACGATGATCGTGCGCCCGGAGATGATCAACGTGCGGAAAGCAGGTGGGCATCTGCGTGGCATCGTGCGCCGGGCCGCGTATCTAGGCGACCGCATCGACTACGACATAGCAGTCTGCTGCGGCGAGGTCAACGGGCAAGTCCTTATGGCGGTCGAGACCGACCCTTCCCATCTCGAGTTGTATCCCGAAGGCAGCGCGGTGGAACTCAGTTTTAGCGAGGATTGCATCCATATTTTGCCGGAGACGGATGGCTTGCCGACCACGAATTTCAAACGAATAAGCGCCTCAACTGACGCGAGTTTTTTTGGTTTGGCCGGAGCCTAAATTCGTTTATTCGTTGCCCCATTCGTGGTCGGCCTACGTGCCTGAATGGTTACAGAGAAACTTTTTCATCCTGTGACTCGTATAAATCTTGTCAAACAAATAACCGCAAACCACGAATGGGGGGGATGACAAAATGGCCGAAGAAGAACGCAAATTTTACGAACAAGCTGAGGAACCGGCACAGGCGCAGACACAGGATCCGTGGGCCGAGGTAGGCCAGGAGTTCGCACACTTGGGAGAGAGCATCGCGGACGCTTTCAACACCGCTTTGAAGGATGAAACAACGCAAGGGTTCATGCAGCAGATGCGCGAAGGCCTGGAGAAAATGGCCGGGGCCATCGCCAAGGCAGTGGATGATGCAGCCCACTCCCCAGAAGGGCAGAAGTTCCGCGAGGAAGCGGAAAAAGCCGTAGCCTCTGCGGCTACAGCCGGCAAGCAGACCGTGGAGACCATGCGCCCGCAACTGCTTTCCGCGTTGGAACAGCTCAACGTCAAGATACGCGAGATGCTCGACCGGATGGGCCAGGCGCAACCCAAGACCCCGCCGGCGACAGCGCCCAGGGCCGAGGAGTCGTCATCGGATGAGATGAGCGATCCAATGCAGGTGTGGTAGTTTATCCCCCCGGCGTGATCGAGCCAATCGCCATAAACGAAAAGATCAACACGTCCTGCAAAAAGTGGATGAACCAGGCCCAGAAGAAGCCGCGCGTTTCCAGCATCGCCTTGCCCATCACCCAACCGAGGAAGCTCGCCATCACCACGCCGATCACGCCGTAGGGCACGCCGAAGTAATGGCCGATGCCGAAGAACACCGCCGTGAGCCACAACGCCTGCTGTGGGCCGATGATGTGCTCCAGCCCGGCGAGCAGCGACGCGCGGTAGGTCAGCTCTTCGTTGAAAGCGTTCAGCGCGGCGAAAAGCAGCACGGCGGGCAACACCGGCAATGCGCCGAGCAGCGCCGCCGGAGAAGGCCGCCCGCCGAGGATGAGGAAGAGCAGCGTCCCCAGGCTGATGTAGAGGGCGAACTGCCCGCCGAATTTGGTCCACGGATCGGGGTTGGGGAAGCCGAGCCGGCGCACGGGTTCGATGGGAGCATCCAGCTTACCGCGCGTGAGGAAGAAGTCGGCGCGCCGGTAGCCGAGGAGCAGCAGCACGCCGATCATCAGCAATGAAACGATCAGCCGTCCCAACTGGATGCCCAGCATACTCGACGTGAAGGGCGCGTCCGCACCACCAAACCATCCTTGCCACAGCGCGGAACCGGTCAATAGACCGACCAACATCTCGAGGCCGAAAATCGCCAGCAGGAGCAGGGTGAAATTGCGCAACGGGCGCAACGCTTGCCAAAACAGCGTCGTCACGGCCAGCGCTGCCAGCAGGCCGATCTTGGCCCACCCCAGCCACGCGGGAGCGCCCCCGGTCAATTCGTGCAACAGCGCGTTGGGCAGGATACTGACCACGAGCATGATGGCCCAGGCTGCGGTGATCAAGAAACGATTGGACAAAATAGGTTTTTCGGTCATTGTTTACCCTCTTGAAAACAGTCAGATCGTCTTTAGTCTCAGCAGATCATAAATTGCTCAACCGCATTTGCTGGCGTAGGCAATCAATGTCTTTTCGACCATAGCTGTATCTCCTTTACATTGCATTTGGATAAGTTCAATTTCTGGCTCCCGAGTTGCCAGAAAGCCCAACCCGGAGCACGCTAACACCGTTCCACCGAGCGCGAAGCCCGCGATTTTCAAGAAATTCCGCCGCGATACCGGTTGCTTATTCATCCACCTTACCTCCTTCTCTTCGTTTCAACAGTTGACGGAAATGCCCCCCTCTACGGCCCCGTCTGCCTGATATATGCTTGCACATCCGCATTGTACACGACTTCTTCGACGTTGAAGACCGCCCACGGCTTCCCCTGGTCGAACCACGTCACCCGCCCCTCCGCCGGAAGGGTGTAGCCGGCAATCGTGGTCCACCCCAGTGCCTCGCAAATCCACAGGATTTTGCCCTCGTCGATAGATTCCCGGTAGCGCATAGCCTCCAGAAAACGTAACATGCCGGTCTGCGGATCGAAGCGCAGCACCAGATGTTCCTCTTCCTCGCCAAACGGGACGACCATGATAGCCGTCGTATCGTCCACGGCTTCCCACCGCACGCGCGAGTCGGTGAGGAAGATGGCGGGCAACCAGATCGACTCGGCCCACAGTCCCAGATTGCCGGCCTGATCCACGTGCGGCCCTTCATCCACGCCAACCGGCCCCAAATCCAGATGGCCTTTGCCGCCCAAAAAGTGCTCGTTACCCTTGATCAGCGGCCGGCCGAACATGGTGATTTCGAGATAGTGCCGGTAGTCCTGCCCGGCGATGTGCGTGAAGCAAAAGCGCGACGGGAACGCCGGAAAGGCCATCACCGGGCGCAACGTAGCGCGTCCACTCAACACCGCCGAGGTGATGACCGGCACGCGGTCGCCGTAGACCTGGCGATAAAAACGTTCCACGGGTGCGGGTAAGTCTCCCGGCAGCGGCACAGTCTCCACAGCGCCCGGCGCCTGGGGAAATGCCGCGAACGGCGCGGGCTTGATACGCAATCCCAGCCAAACCAACAGAACCAGAACCGCCAGTACACCAAAAAGAATCAAGATAATTTTGCCCATAGGTTTACCTACCAAAACTTTGATTATCCAGTCATCGTCACAAACCACCGTCTGTCTTGCTTAGAGAGATCGGCGAGCAATCGCCGCGCGTTCCAGTTGGCCGACCCTCATCTTGCAATCTACAACACTACTACGTCGAATCGCTGCAATAGTTTCGGGATTGAGGTCATTATAACACGAGTGAAAGTGTGAACTAGGCAACACAGCATTTTCGGGTAAACTACTGATTTGGTCACAACAACTAAAGCTATTCCAGTGTCTTGTAGACGCATAAGAGTTTAACAAATACGACCGAATCAGCAGATTACATTGTAACCGGCTTCTAAATTACATCGCACGGAAAGGAACTAAGGGATGGCTAAAGTCGCATTGGTCTACAATCTCATCCACCCGGAACAATTAAATGGACTGCCCGTCGACATTCTGGCCGAATACGATTCTGAAGAGACTATAGCAAGCCTGCAGGCCGCACTCGAAAGCGCCGGGCACACCGTCACCTTATTAGAATCCGACGAAACCATCGCACCGCAGTTGAAGGCCGTCGCGCCGGACATCGTGTTCAACATCGCTGAAGGACGGCATGGCGAGAGCCGAGAATCCTACATCCCCATCGTCTGCGAGATGTTGAAACTGCCCTACACCGGGTCAGGGCCATTGACACTGGCGTTGTGTCTAAACAAAGCCCGCGCGAAGGAAATTCTGCTGCACTACGGCATCCCCACCCCGCGTTTCCAGGTGATGGAGCACCCGGACGCGCCGCTGGACCCGGCGCTGCGCTTCCCGCTAATCGCCAAACTGCTCCAGGAAGGGTCGAGCATTGGGCTGTCCGAGAACTCGGTGGTGGATGACGAAGCCGCGTTACGGCAGCAAGTCGCGTATCTCATCGACACCTACGACGAGCCGGTTCTCGTCGAAGAATTCATCGAAGGGCGCGAATTCACCATCGGCATCCTGGGCAACCATCCGCCGCGTCCCTTGCCAACCACCGAGGTCGTTTTCTCGCAGCCGCGCGGGATCGTGCTCTTCGAACCGGATCCGGCAGTCATCGCCCGTTTCCCGGAGTTGTGGGGCAATTTCACGCCCAAAATCCCGCACCAATCCGTCTGCCCGGCCAACGTCACGCCTGAACTTCAAGCCGCCATCGAGCAAACGGCGCTGCGCGCATACCAGGCGTTGGGTTGCCGGGATTGGTGCCGTATGGAAATGCGCCTGGACGCCGAAGAGACGTTGTACGTGCTCGAACTCAACCCCATCGCCGGCATCGACGCGAGCTACTGGTTTGCGCGGTCGGCAGAAGTCGCCGGAGAGACGTATCAGGAATTCGTCAATGAGATTCTGAATTACGCCCTCGCGCGCTACAATCACCGGCCATCCGGCTAGAGAAGTACATAGGGCTTTATCATGCTCGCTCACTGCCCCCGTCCCCGGGGGCAGGTGAGCCAAAGTGCATCTGGTGCTCTTTCTCTCTCAATATCTATCGCTCACTGCCCCCGTCCCCGGGGTCAGGTGAGCCAGCAGGGTCTTATCATTCTCGCTCCGAGGGGAACGCCAGTTCCCCGTTTTAAGCTGAGATGGGTCATAAAACGCGGATCTGGCGATCCGCTCGAAGCCAAATAAGGGAACTGCGACGAGAATGATAAAGCCCTGGGTGAGCCAGAGTGCATCTGGTACTCTTGCACTCTCGGTATATAATGGGTAAGAATCATTCAGGCAAGAAACAACTGCGGAGGTACACCTGTGGAGAAAGTCAAAAAGATTCTGGTGGCGATCGGGCGTTTCATCGGCATCGTCCTGCTCGTCGACCTCGGCCTTTTCATCATCGTCAGCATCTCGTGCCTGTTCGGCACGCGCTGCACAGGCGCCGTATGGAGCGAGCGCATGTTCTGGGCAGGGATCATCGCCCTGGTCACGGCCATGCCGGCCGTCCTGGCGATGCTGAACACCAGCCGGGGCTATTTTGATAATCCGCTGACCGCCGGGATGGACCTGCAAGTCGCGGGAACCATCGTCAAGGATGGGCGCAAGGGACTGGACAAGCGCACGGCCTACGCCCTCAAAGCGGGCGCTGTCGGCGCGGGCGCCATTGCCATTAGTGCATTGATTGACATCTTGACGAGATAAGTTGCGAGTTAAGAGTTAAGAGTTGCGAGTCGAAAGCCTATCCCCCCAACGACTATCCGACTAACAACTATCAGACTATCCAACTAACCACTACCGGACTAAAAAACTATGATGACTGCGACTGACCGAACGACTTTACGCGAATTGGCCCGCCAAGTGGCCGAAATTGCCGCATTGCCCATCCAGGCGGAGCGGCGCGAATGGTGGAAGCAGCACAACAGCCTCAAGACGACACGCCCGATGATCCTCGTCTTCCCCGAAGGCTCGTGGGAAGAACTTCTCACCGGTAAAGACCTGGTCTGCGAGGATGACGTCGCCCGGCGCATCGAGTGGCAATTGCGCAACCGCATCTATTATCACGAGCATTTCCAGGACGACACCGTGATCGAAAAGACCTGGGTGGTCAACAAGGTCATTCACAACTCCGGGTGGGGTCTGGAAGCGCAGCACATCCCCAGCCCTGAAGCGCGCGGCGCGTGGCGCTTCGATCCGGTGATCCACACGCCCGCCGACTTGCACAAGCTGCGCTTCCCCGAAATCGCCTACGACGAAGCCGCGACGCAACAGGCGCTCACCGAGGCGCATGACCTCTTCGGCGACATCCTCGACGTGCAACTCAAGGGCGTGGCGCACATCTCCTATCACCTGATGGCCGAATACACCGGTTGGCGCGGCCTGGAAGAAGTGATGACCGACATGGCGCTCAATCCCGGCTGGGTTCACGACGCGATGGCTTTCCTCACCGAAGGGCACAAGCGCATCTTGCAGCAGTACATCGATCAGAATTTGCTCTCGCTCAACAATGACGCCACCTACCAGAACTCCGGCGGCAACGGCTATACCGACGAGTTGCCCGCGCTCGGAAGCGTCAGCGGCTCCGGTTTCGACCCGGAGCGCGTGCGGCCCTGCGATCTATGGGCCAGCGCCGAGGCTCAGGAGATGGCCGGCGTGTCGCCCAAAATGCACGCCGAGTTCATCCTGCACTACGAGAAGCAACTACTCGAACCCTTTGGGCTAACCGGCTACGGTTGCTGCGAAGACCTCACGCGCAAGATGGGCGACGTCCTCACCATCCCGCACATCCGGCGCATTTCCATTTCGCCGTTTGCGAGTGTGGACAAGTGCGCGCCGCAGCTCAAAGGCGACTATATTTTCTCGTGGAAGCCCAATCCCGCACACCTGGTCGGCCACTTCGACGAAGCGCGCATCCGCACGTACATCCGTCACGCCGTCGAAGTCGCCCAGGAACACGGCTGCGTGATGGAGATGATCCTGAAGGACACCCACACCTGCGAGCACCATCCGGAGCGGTTCGACCGCTGGCTCACCATTGCCCGCGAAGTGCGCGCCGAATTCGAGTAATTGGTAATTGGTAATCGGTAATCAGGGTGATGCATAGTCCCAATTACCCGTTACAGATTACCAATCACTTTATAAGGAGACCGAATGCTGCACAAGTTCAAACGCTATCTGGTCGCTCCGGTTTTCGAGAACGACGAGGAAAAAAGCCGGGCGGCGCGCGTGCTCAACGCGCTACAACTGGCCCTCATCGCCGTGACGACGCTGGCCGGCCTGGCCTCGGTGTTTATCTTCGCCGAGAAAGTGGGCAGCCTTATGGTGGTCGCGGGGATGGCGGTCGTGCTGACGATTTCACGGGTGTTGATGTACCGGGGGCGTATGCGCAGCGCCAGCATCCTGATTCTGGTAGGAATATGGGTCGTCGTCACCGGATTGGTCGCGTTTGCCGGCGGCATGAACAGCATCGACGCCGTGTACTACCTCTTGCTGACCATCATCGGCGGGTTGCTCCTGGGGTCGCGCGCGATGGTCATCATCGCCGTGGCCAGCGGCCTGGCAGGCCTGGTCATGGCGTTGACCTCCCCACCGCAACTGTTCCCCGTGCCCCCCATCGCCGGGTGGATCAACTTCAGCTTCAGCCTGTTTCTGATCGTCATCACATCTGATATCGCCCTGAGCAATCTCTACGACGCGCTGGCGCTGGCCCGGCGACGGCTGGAAGAACGGCGCAAGGCCGAACAGGAAACCCAGCGACTGCTCGTTCGCGTGCAAGAGCAAGCGCGCCAGGTCCAACAGGTCATGGACACCGTGCCGGAAGGGGTGGTGTTGCTCGATGAGGAGGGGCGCGTGCTATCGGCGAACCGCCTGGGACGGGGAGACCTGCGCACACTCGCCAGCATCGACGTGGGCAGTGTGCTCACACATCTGGCAGATCGCCCGCTGGCGACACTGTTGACTTCGCCGCCACGTGGACTGTGGCACGAGTTAACATTGGACGCGCGCAGCTTTCAGGTGCTCGCACGCCCAATCCGCAGCGGAGAGAAGGCCGAAGGGTGGGTCATCGTCATTCGCGACGTGACGCAGCAAAAGTTGATCGAACAACGCAGCCAACAGCAAGAACGGTTGGCAGCGGTAGGCCAACTCGCTGCCGGCATCGCCCACGACTTCAACAACATTATGGCGACGGTCGTGCTGTACGCGCAGATGTCGATGCGCGCGGAGGGTGTGCCGACCAAGGTCCAGGAGCGCCTCATCACGATCTACCAGCAGGCGCTACACGCCACCCAGTTGATCCAGCAAATCCTCGATTTCAGCCACCGGGCCATTCTAGAACGCCATCCCTTCGACCTCCTGGTGCTGTTGAAAGAACAGGTGAAACTGCTGCAACGCACGCTGCCGGAAAACATCGAGATTACGCTCGATTTCAAGGAGAACGATTACGCCATCCACGGGTCGCCTTCAGCGTTACAACAAGTGATTATGAACCTTGCCGTCAACGCGCGAGACGCCATGCCCAATGGCGGCGTGCTGAACTTCGAGCTGGCGCGCCTCCACATCGCAGAAACGGAAGATGACCCGCTCAACGGAATCAGCGCCGGAGCATGGATCAAACTTACCGTTACCGACACTGGCACGGGCATCCCCGCCGACGTATTGCCGCACATCTTCGATCCATTCTTCACCACCAAAGAACCCGGCGCGGGCACGGGATTGGGGCTAGCGCAGGTCTACGGCATCGTGGGGATGCACGATGGACAAATTCGCGTCGAAGCTCCGGTAGGCGCAGGCACAACCTTCACCATCTATTTGCCGGCGATAGTGACTGCGCCGGTGGAGAAGCCCGATACCGGGGCCGTCGAACTTGTAACCGGACAAGGCCAGACCATCCTCGTCGTCGAGGACAGCCCTCCAACTCGACAGGCATTAGCGGACAGCTTGAGGGCGCTTGACTACCGGGTCGAAGTGGCCGAGAACGGTCACCAGGCGTTGACGATACTCGAGGAACACCCGGAAGAAATTGCGCTGATCCTCAGCGATGTCGTCATGCCGGGGATGGGCGGTCTCGATCTAGTCGAAGCCATACAACAGCGTGGCATCGACACGCGCGTCGTCCTGCTCACAGGCCATCCGCTCAAGGAAGATTGGACGCACCTGAAAGTCGATTGGCTCCTCAAACCGCCAAGCCTGGAAGCGCTGGCCCAGGTGATCGCGCAAGCGCTAACCAAATCGTAAGTATGGAGACTATCGACGCCCGCTATCTGCTCGCCATCTGCTTCGATTGCGGCGACACGCTGGCCGACGAAGGCAGCGAAGTCAAGGATGCGCGCGGCGTGACGCTGCACGCCGACCTCATCCCCGGCGCGGCGGATGTCGTCCACGCGCTGAAGTGCCAGGGCTATCCGCTTGCGCTAGTCGCCGATGGGCCGGCGGCGACCTTCACCAATATCCTCACCCACTATGATCTGTACGACTGCTTCGACGCTTTCGCCATCTCCGAGGAAGTGGGCGTCGAAAAACCGCATCCACGGATGTTCACCCACGCACTGGATCGACTCGGCATTCACCAGAAGGATTACGGGCGCGTGGTGATGGTGGGCAACAACCTCGCCCGCGATGTCAAGGGCGCGAATGCGCTCGGCCTTATCAGCGTGTGGCTCGATTGGGCGCCGCGCCGGTCCAAAATCCCCGCCGATGCCTCAGAAGTCCCTCAGTACACGATCAAAACCCCGGCAGCATTGCTGCCCCTGCTCCAAAGATTGAACGATTGTAACTGTTCGGATGCGTAGGCCGACCACGAATTTTCAACGAATAAACGACTGGGCGCCTGGCTAACGCGTGTTTCTGGTTGAGCCGAGGCCTGAATTCGTTTATTCGTTCCCTGATTCGTGGTCGGCAAGCCCTACACCTGAATAGTTTCCGACTCCCGTGATTTTCTGTGCGGTCAATTTATGCTATATTTGACATTTTTATGATAAATATATATAATATTAGGATAAATACACATCTTCATGAAGTGCATAGAGACCGCGAAAGAGAGGGAGAAGAAATGAAAAAGTTCATTCGTGTGCTGATTATTGTAACGTTCCTTATCGTAGGCGTGATCACCATATCACCGCGCGACGTGGAGGCCGATCGATATATACCGCCGGGCCTAACCGGTGATGACCCGTGGTTCTACCCCGAGATGCGCCTGCAAACATACACAGCGCCAGATGGTCGCATGACTGTAGCAGCGCCGATTACCGATACCACGGCCTTCACCACCACCCCAACGATTGACATGAAGATATTGATCGTTCACGGAAAAGGCTATACAGATACCAACGCCTCTCCAATCACGGAACATCCGTACAATATGGTCAAGTCATTCCTGGACATCGTGGGCATTCCATACGATACTGTGAACGTAGATGCCGGCGAGACCATCAATGAGGCAGATTTGTGGGACGGTGTGAGTCATGGCAACTACTACGCGATCTTCTTCACCACCAGCGAGGATTGGTGGGCCTTGCCGTTCGCCACGCACGAGGTGATCGCCGCTTACGAGCGCAATTTCGGCGTGCGGCGGGTCACGTGGTACAGCATCCCGAATCCGTCACTCAACGGGATGGAATGTGCGCTCGTCAACCCAAGCTGTGGCGCAGGTGGCGTCAGCTTTACCGAACCGTTGGAGATTTCGATGACCGCAGCAGGAGAAGAAATCTTCCATTATCTACAACCTGACGCCGGGCCTGGAGGATTGAAGTTGAGTGCGTTTACCTATGGCTATCCGGCCACCACCACCGTAGGTATGGATGTTACTCCGCTCTTCCTTGACAAAGACGGGCATATCGCTATGGCAATTTTCCGTTCCAGCGACGGGCGCGAGCACCTGGCCTTCACCTGGTCATCGTATTACCCGGCCAAGCCGCCGATCCATATCCACGCGCGGGTACTGCCGTATGGCATCATCAACTGGGCCACCAGAGGCATCTTTCTGGGAGAACGAAAGGTTTTTTTGTCCCCCAGCCTGACGATATTTTTGCCTGGGGAGACGGGTGGGATTCCGAGACACAAACCATCATTACCGATAAACAAATCCACCGGCTCACACCCAATGATCTTGACAGTCTCGTAGCGTGGATGAACACCCTCAGGGCAACCGTGCCCAATGCTGCGGATTTCAAGATAGAAATGCCGTTCAACGGCATAGGCACTGAAGAGGACCGCGAGGTACACCCTGGCGGTCCATTCGGTGACGCCTTGTCCAACACGCTCACTGCGAAAGCTCTGGAAGTGGAGAACGAATTCATCTGGCTCAACCACACGTATACCCACGCGAACCTTGACGAGGCCGATTACGCCTTGAGTTACGAAGAAATTGCGAAGAACAATGACCTGGAGGCAGACTTCTTGAACTTTACAGACTACACGATCACGACTTTGCTAACGGGCGCCTACTCAGGCTTGACTAATCCGAACGTGATTACCGCCGCCTACGACCTGGGCGTGCGCTATCTGCTTGCCAATGCGTCTGTCGTGCCGACGTACACCAACCCTTCGCCCAACACCGGCATCCCGCACCCACTCAATCCTGAGATCCTGCTGATTCCACGCCATGCGAACAATATCTTCTACTTCGCAGTGACGCCACAAGATGAAACCGAATATTACAACAGCGTTTATACCGATACGACAAGGACTTATGAACAGATCATTGATAGAATCACCAACCAGTCGCTTGAAAATCTGTTGGACTTCAGCATCAATGCGACGATGTTCCACATGAATAACATCATCGTCTACACGACGACCCACACCGGCACGATTCTGGCCGACTTCGTGGAATCGCTCTACAGTAAATACAACGCGCTCTACAACGACAACGTCCCGATCCTCAGCCTGCGCACACAGGACATCGGCGCGAAGATGTGGGAGCGCATGGCCTACGATGCTTCCGGCGTCAGCGCCGTGTGGACCTGCGACGATGCCATCACGCTCACCGCGACCAATCCGGCGCGCATCCCCATCACCGGCCTCAACTCACCTTTGGCCGTCTACACGGAAACCTACGCCGGTCAAACGATTTCCTACTTCGACCTGGAAGCGGGCGAGAGCCTGTTCATCCCCGGCGCGCCGCCCTCCATACCCGCACGGCTCGGCGGACTGACCGTCGCTGTGGCGGACGGGCAGAACGTACTCACCTGGGACGCCGTGACAACCGACACCAACGGCGACCCCGTGCAGGCGCGCCACTATCGCGTTTACCGCAACGGCGCGTTGCTCGCCGACGGCCTCACGACCGCGACCTACACCGACGCAGACCTCGCAGCCGGCGACACCTACACCGTCACCGCCATCGGTGACAACTGCTGGATGCGCGAATCGGCGGATGCGAGCGCCACGCCGACCACGCTGCTCGATTTCTCCGCCAGTGTCCTTGCAGGTGAGGTCACGCTGACCTGGACCACAGACGTCGAAACCAACACGACCGGCTTCAACCTGTACGTCTCGACCGACCCCGGCGACCCATCGTCGTGGACAGCGGTTAACACCGGAGTCATTGGGGTCTCGGCAAGCCGCGTGTACACCTTCACCGACCCCAACGACCGGCGCGGTGGAACGTTCTTCTACCGGCTTGAAGAAATCGAAACGGAAAGCACCGGCAGCGCCAGGGTATGGTACCCTGCGATTTCCATCGGCATCGGGCCGAACGCCGTCTCGCTGGTGGGAGTGCAAGCAGAGGCGTCTGCTGGAACCGCTTTGGCGCAGCTTGGCGCGACCGTTGTGCTCGTGAGCGCTGTGGTCGGCATCAGAAAAAGACGGCGCGTCCGGTAACGCGAAAGGCGACAGGCCATGAACTTCCGCTTCTGGAACCCCATCGCACCACCCACCATCCTGCCGGCATATTCGGAGGAACCCGGCGTAGAAACGCGCCGCATGACGGTGTGCCTCGTCAACGAGGGTAGCTATCCGCACTACAGAGGCGGCGTCAGCACGTGGTGCGATATGCTCGTGCGGGGTTTGCCGGAGATTGATTTCGTTCTCGTCAGCCTGGTCGCGGATCCAAGCGCCAGCCGGTCTTTGAATTACCAGAGAATGTCACTAAGCTGATTACGGTAGCCTTGTGGGGCACCGGCGAAGTGCTGGAATTGCAGCGCGATCTGAGCCTGGCGCAAGTGGTGCAGCGCAAGTTCAGCGCGCCCCGCAAAGCCATTGAAACGCAATTTGTGCCGCTCTTCGGCGACTTTCTGGACGCCATCTGGACCGACGAAGCCACGCCGCTGCAACTGGTCGAAATCCTGCGCGCGCTCGCCGTCTACTTTCAATTCTACGACTACGATGTGACCATGCGCTCGCGGGCGGTCTGGGATTGCTTCCGCGCACACAGCATCAGCGGCTACCAGAAAGGCGTCGGGACGTTGTCCCCGCCACAGCCCGTGTCGCTGCTAGAAGTGACCACTATGATGCAGATCGTCTACCGCTGGCTGACCGTGCTCGCCATCCCCATCCCCCAGGTCGATATCGTACACGCCGCCGCCGCCGGTCTGTGCAGCATCTTCGGGATCGTGGCTTCCCGCAACCCGCGCACGGCCTTTCTGCTTTCCGAGCACGGCATCTACCTGCGTGAACGCCTGCTGGCGCTGTCTAGCTCCGAAGAGAGTCACTTCGAGCGCGTGTTCCAGGCGCGCTTCGCGCAACGGATCACGGAAGCGAGCTATGCGAGCGCCAACAAAATCGCCCCCGGCAGCGATTACAACCACCGCTGGGAAATTCACAACGGCGCAGCGCCGGAGATCATCCAGACGATCTACAACGGCCCGGACCCGCAGCAGTTCGCTCCTTCCACGCACCACAAACCGGCAGACGCCCCGCCCACTATCGTCTGGCTGGGACGCATCGACCCGCTCAAAGACCTGGAAACGCTCATCCGCGCCGCGGCGATCGTCAGCGACGCGCGCCCCGACGCGCGCTTCATCCTGTACGGGAAGCCACCCAAAGGCAACGAGGAATACTACCAGAAATGCCTCGATTTGCGCGACCGGCTCGACCTCCAGGATACCGTGATCTTCGCCGGATTCGCCGCCAGCGCCGCCGCCGCCTACAACGAAGGGGATTTCGTCGTCCTCTCCAGCATCTCGGAGGGCTTTCCCTACAGCGTCGTCGAAGCGATGATGTGCGAGCGTACCGTCGTCGGCACGGACGTGGGCGGCGTGAGCGAGGCTTTGGAAGGCTGCGGCCTGATCGTCGAGCCACGCAATCCCGCTGATATGGCGCGCGCGTGCCTGGAATTGATCGAGGACCCCGAAAGGACGCGCGAGCTGGGCCGCCAGGCCAGAGAGAAAGCGCTCAGCCACTTCAGCCTGCAACAGTGCAACGCCGGCTATCTCGCCACCTACCAACGGCTGCTGACGGAAATCCGCTATCGCCACCCGGAACTGGACTTCGTGTACGAAACAACGCCGGAGCGCCAGGAGGTCGCCGCCCTATGACCACCTTCGACGCCCCGGCCATCGACGCGCCGCCTGTCGTTTACGAATCGCCCGACGCGCTCATCGAGGAGGTGCGCAAGGCGTGCCCCCAGCCGGTCAACGTGCTGCACGTCACCGCACTGCTGGAAACATCCGGCGTGACCGACGCCATCGCCCGGCGGCGCTACGGCTACCCCGACGCCTTCGCGTTGGCCGCGTCCCTCGTCGACGCGATGCGAGACACACCCGCACCCGCCCCACCCGCCGCCCGCGACGTCCCGCGCGAGGACTGGAAGACCGCGCTTTTGGATTACGGGCGCGGACCAATGGGCCTGCTGCCGCTGATCCTGCTCGGCGTGCTGATCAACCTGTACCAGAATTTCGGGCAGTGGGACAGCTCGCAGGTGTTGACGTTGAGCATTTCGACCATCGGCAGTCTGCTGGTGACCGGCGGCTTCGTGCAAATCGCAGCGCGCAAAGGGTCCGGCTACCTCAGCCAGGGTTACATACGGGCCGGTGGGCGCATCATTATGCAGATTATGGGCGTGTGTCTCGCCGTCGTCCTCGTTTCGGCAGGCATCTTGACGTTGAGCCTGCGCTCGGCGGCCTGGTTCGATCAGAACGACCACGGGCTATTGTTGATCGCCTACATCACCCTGTCGTGCCTGTGGATGTTCTCGGCGATCCTTTCGACCCTCAATATACTACACTGGTTCGTGATCGCGCTGGGCGTGGGCGTAGCCGCGGCCTACGCCGGCATCGAACTGCTATCGTGGCCGGGCCTGCCCGCGCAGACGGTGATGCTCGTGGCGACGGCGGCGGGCCTGGTCATTATGGCCGGGCTAATGGCGGTGGTCATCGCGCGCACGCTCAAACAGCGCGCCGCCGCTTCACCTGTCGGCGACCAGCGCGTGGTGCTCGCGCCACTGCCGCACTTGACGGTCAATCTGGTGCCCTATTTCGTCTACGGCGTCACCTACAGCGTGTGCGTGCTGGTGGGACACGCCGGCGGCTTGATCGGCAGACTCCCCACCGGGATGACGCGCATCCAGGGGCTGGCGCAGAGCGAACTGGCGCTGACGCTCGCCCTCACCGGCTACATCCTGGGGGTCGGCATGGCGGAGCGCACGATGCGGCGCTTCTGGCAACGGGTGAAGGTTTACCAAAAGCAAGTGTCAGCCGAGACGCCCGGCCAATTTGTGGCCGTCCTGCACGACTTTCTGCGCCAGGAGCGCACACAGTTCACGCGGGCGCTCGGCGTGTCCAGCGCGGTGGTACTGGTCGCCGTGATCGGCGCGGTGAGCGCATCGGCAAATCGCGTGTTGTTGGGGCTGTCGTGGGATGCGACCACCCTGCTGATTTTCATCTCCGGGCTGGGCGGCTACGGCTTGCTGGCGATGGGCGTGTTCGACAGCATGTTCCTCATCACCCTCTCGCGCCCACTCTACGCGCTGAAGGCTTTGGGCATCGGCGCCGCGACCACGTTGCTGGTCAGCGTCGTTGCCGGACTGCTAATTTCCTACGCGTATGGCGTAGCAGGCATTATTACAGGGAGTGCGATATTTTTATGGTTTACGAGGCGCGCTTTAATGCGGATTATGAAGCACGCGGATTACTACTACTATGCATCTTTTTAGCGCCAGGGGCGCACCGTTGGCCCTGCGAGGGCCATCAGAAGGCAGACTCACAAGAAAAGGATAAAGGAGAAAGAACAATGAACTGGAACGGATATGAAGTGCTTATTACCGGCGCGAGTGGCTTTATTGGAAGTCACCTCGTCGAAGAAATGGTGCACCGTGGCGCAAAGGTCAAGGCCTTTGTGCATTACAACGCGCGCGGAGACATCGGCCTGCTGCGTTACGCCGACCCGGGACTGCTCGATCAGGTCGAATTGTACTTTGGCGATCTGAAGGACCCCGTCGCCGTGCGGCAAGCGATGGAGGGGACGCGCACCGTGTTTCACCTGGGCGCGCTCATCGGCATCCCCTACTCCTACGTGAATCCCTACGACGTGGTGCAAACCAACGTTATGGGCACGCTCAACGTGCTCACCGCGGCCCGGCAACTGGGGCTGGAACGGGTGATCCACACCTCCACCAGCGAGGTCTACGGCTCCGCGCGCTACGTCCCCATCGACGAAGCGCACCCGCTGCAAGGGCAATCGCCGTACAGCGCCAGCAAGATCGGTGCAGACAAACTCGCGGAGAGCTTCCACCTGGCCTTCGGGCTGCCGGTGACGACCGTGCGGCCGTTCAACACCTACGGGCCGCGCCAATCGACGCGCGCCGTGATCCCCACGATCATCGTCCAGGCGCTCACCCAGGACGTCATCAAGCTGGGGTCGCTCGACACCACGCGCGACTTCACCCACGTCATCGACACGGCACACGGCTTTATCGCCGCCGCAGAAACCGAGGCCGCCATCGGCGAGACCCTCAACCTGGGCGTCGGCGAGGAAATCAGCGTCGGCGATCTGGCGCGCCTGATCATCAAGCTCGTCGGGCGCGACGTGCGCATCGAGAGTGAAAGCGCCCGTATGCGCCCCGCAGGCAGCGAAGTCAACCGGCTGCTGTCCAATAACAGCAAGGGCCGGCAACTCACCGGTTGGGCGCCGCAATACGACTTCAAACGCGGATTGACAGACACCATCGCATGGATATCGCAGCATCTCGATATCTACCAGGCCAAACGTTATGCCATTTAACGATACCAATCCAATCACAAGAGCACGACCTGGATCAAGAGAAGGAGGACGACGATGAAAGCTGTCATTATGGTCGGGGGAAAGGGGACGCGGTTAGCGCCGTTTACGCGCGTGCTACCCAAACCGCTGATCCCCTTTGGCGACTATCCGATTCTGGAAGTCACTATCTGCCAGTTACGCGCAGCCGGGTTTACCGATATCACGCTCACGCTCGGGTACCTGCCGCACCTGTTCGAAGCCTACTTTGGCGACGGGCAAAGACTAGGGGTCAACATCACCTATTCTTACGAGAAAACCCCTTTGGGCACCGCCGGGCCGCTGACGCTCATCGAGGGGTTGAACGAACCATTCCTGCTGATGAACGGCGACCTGTTGACCAGCCTGAATTTTGCCGATCTCTACCGCTATCACATCGAGCGCAACGCGACGGTGACGATGGCGCTGTATCCCAAAGAGGTCAACATCGATTTCGGCGTCATCGAAGTCGATGCCGAGTCGCGCATCCTCGGCTCCCGTGAAAAACCGCACTTCACCTACCTCATCAATATGGGCATCTACGTCGTTTCGCCGCAAGCCGTCAATTTGATCCCGCACAACCAGTTTTACAGCTTTATGGATCTTGTCGAAGACCTGCGCGCGCGCGGCGACCCGCTCTACGGCTACCAGTTCGAGGGCGATTGGATGGACCTGGGGCGCATCGATGATTTCACGGCGGCTACCGAGAAGTACCAATACCTGACATGCCCCGCCGAAGAGGCATACGAAATCGAACAACAAAAGCGCGTTACGGTGCTGGAACAACGGCTAGGGGTGTACTAAGATGAACGGCGCGGCGACCGTCCTCGTCACCGGCGCAACGGGCTTCGTCGGGCAGCATCTGCTTGCCTGGCTGTTGGCGCAAGGTTACACCGTGGTCGCCCACAGCATTCCGGGTGATCCATTGGCAGCGACGTTGCCCTTGTCCGTGCGCTACGTCGCGCGGGACGTGACCGACGCGGAGGCTGTCCGGCAAATGGTGGAAGAAACGGCGCCCAGCGCTATCTTCCACCTCGCCGGGCTGGTGCAGAGCCACGACGTACAACGGCTGTTCACCATCAACGTGCTGGGGACCGAGGCCGTGCTGCACGCCGCCCGGAGCCTGGCATCGCCGCCTACCGTGGTGATTCCCGGTTCGGCCTCGGAGTATGGCGTTCTCGACAACGGGGTATTCATCACCGAGGAAACCCCGCTGAAGCCCATCTCCGCTTACGGCGTCAGCAAAGTCGCGCAGACGCTTACCGGGTTGGGCTACGCCTGGCGCGGCGAAGTGCCGGTGGTCGTGGGGCGCATCTTCAACATTGCCGGGCCGGGGGAACCGGACAAGATGTTGGGCGGGGCGATGGCCGGCCAGATCGCGGCCATCGAAGCCGGCGACAGCCCGCCGGTACTGCGGGTAGGCAATCTCACTCCCTACCGCGACTATGTGGACATCCGCGATGCGGTACGTGCGTTGGGGATGCTTTGGGAGAAAGGGAAATCAGGGGAGGTCTACAATATCTGTAGCGGGCAGCCGGTGCAAGTCCAGCACGTCGTCGATACACTCATGGAATTGTCGCGCTGCCCGATTGCGGTCGAACCCGACCCCGAGCGGCAGCGGCCTTCCGACATCCCGTTCTGCGCGGGCGATCCGGCGCGCATCCGTGATGTCATTGGCTGGACACCTGTTTACACACTGAAACGCACGCTGGCAGACACGCTCGACGGGTGGCGAGCTGCTTATGGCAGGCGTTAAGGGTCTACAAGAGTACAACTTCCCGAAGCTGTGGCCGGTCTCCGACGGTTCGCCTGAGTTCACCGCAGGCCGCGCCACCGCAGCGCCAGACGTGGGCGGGCACGGTCAGAGTCCGGCCCGAGCGGGAAATTGTTTGTTCATAGGCGCTAAGGTAACGTATCAAGATGGCCGACACCGACGAACGGGATAAAGCCATAGGTCTGGGCGCGGCGCTCTGCGTACAATCGCAGGGTTTCGTCGTCGGGTGGGGCGTAGTCAATCGTCAGAATGGGGCGCGTCCCCAGCTTCTCCTGTAAGCGAACGGCGGCCTGCTCCGTCCACTGCAAATCGGCCCCGGTCCAGGCTGCGTAACCCTCCTCATCGTAATAGGTGCTAAAGGATTCGAATACCACGCCATCCACCGTCTCGGCGACCGCCTCCAGCACCGAGAAACCACGATTCGCCAGCAGCGCCAGATCAGGATATTCCCAGCGAATACGACGCAGCAGCTTCGCCACGCCGGGCCAGGTCTCGGCGAACCGGCCATCGACGTCCACCGTATCGAGAAACAGCCCGTAAATCCCACGTTGGACGAGTTTGGGGATGCACTCATCGATGACAAAACGCTGCCAGGCCGCGCTGCGACAATCCACAAGCACGGTTTGCCAACGCGGATTGCGCGCAACAGCCCCGGTGGTCGCCTCGCGCAAGGCCCAGGGCGCGGTTGTCTCGGTGTCGGCGACCTCGCTCAACGACAGGTAGCCAAACGGCAACGTGCCGCGTTCCCGCAAGGTCAGCAAATCGGCAGCCGCGTAGTGCTCGGCCTGCACGATCACGAGATCGTATTCTGCCAATTGTTCGAGGCGATTGAGGCCATAATAACACGCGAAACGCGAAGGTTCTAGGATGTACATAGCCGTTCTCCTTGGAAATAGTCTTACTCCTTGGAAATAGTCTTACTGCAACGCTTAAGGCGGATCACAATCCGCCGTCTCCGCAGCGCCGGATTGTGATCCGGCGCAAGCCTTTTCGTGATGGTGAAATAATGATGAATCTATGGCAAAGCTTGATCAAAACCCCATCCCCATACTGTGGCTACTGATCGGACTGGTTGGATTGCTGGCCGCTGGCTGTCAACCGGCGACAACATCCTTACCACCATCACCAACGATCACGGTGGAATCTGAGATGTTACCCGCAGCAACAGCTACACGTTCAGCTACAGTACAACGCCCCGACGCACCGGCCTGGGACGCCGTGACAACCTGGGCTTACCAACTTACCGGCTACCAGAACGACCGCCTCGACGAAATCGCCGCCTCCGGCTATGACCTCGTCGTGATTGATTTGGCACGGGATGGTTTCACAGATTATTTCACATTTGAGGAAATTCGCAACATCCAGGCAAGCGGCAAGATCGTGCTCGCTTATTTCGAGATCGGCACCATCGAGAAATACCGCCCCGAATGGACCACAATCCCCAAAGATCTCAAGCTCGGCCCCGTGGCAGACTGGCCCGACGAGCGACTGGTGCGCTATTGGGATCCGCGTTGGTGGCCTGTGGTGCAAGGGCGCATCGACCGGGCGCTGGCTGCCGGGTTCGACGGCGCGTATCTGGATATGGTGGTCGCTTACGAGCAAATCTCCACCCGCGCCGCCGGTATGGGAAGCGACGCCCGCGCCCAGGCGATGGTCGATCTCATCGCCGAGGTATCTGCCTATGCCAAAACACGCGATCCGGCTTTCAAAATCGTCCCGCAAAACGCCCCAGAACTGCACGTCTGGCCCGGCTATCTCGATGCCATTGACGGCCTGGGGATAGAAGAGCTGTATTTCCGCGCCACCGATAAACCCTGTACCACCCGATGGTGCACCGAGAACCGCGCGGCGGCACTGGCGATCAGGGCTGCCGGAAAGCTCGTCCTGACCGTGGATTATGCGGCACAGCCCGACAACGTCCGCGCCACCTACACCCAATCCCGCGCCGACGGGTTTGTGCCCTACGTCGCCACGGTCAAACTGAACCGGCTGTCAAACCAGCCCTAATCTCATACCCCATACCCTTGCGAAGGTGTGCGAACCAAAAGTTCGCCTGAACCTTCGCAAGGGTTTTTGATCAAACCAGCGCGCCGGCGTCCTGCAACGCCTGGCGCAGCGCCGCCACATCGACGGCGCGTGGATTAACGCTATTTTGCACTGCCATCGCCGCCGCCGTCCCCGCCGCCTCGCCAATCGCCATACACGTCCCCATCACGCGCGCGCCGGCCATGCCGTCGTGCGTCGCGGAGATGCAGCGTCCGGAGATCAGCAGGTTGTCGATTTTCTGCGGCGTCAGGCAGCGGTAGGGGATGTCGTACCAGTCTTCGTCGGGCGGGTGCAGGGCGTCGATGGAGTGCATCGTCCGGTCGTACTCGGCGACCCAGTAGGGGCAGGCTTCCTGGCGCGGGCACTCGATAATGCACATGTGCACGGGATAGGTGTGTCCCAGGGGACAGTGGATGTCGATGTACCACGAGCCGCGCGCCACGGCGTCGGGGAATTTGCTGCCGTTGAGGACGTCGTCGCCGGTGAGCACGTAATCGCCGGTGACCTGGCGGCTCTCGCGCGGCCCCACCTGCGGCGACGTGGCCTGGATGTAGCACTCCTCGAAGCCGGGCTGCGTCTTGAGGAATTCCCACAGCTTCCACACCTGCTCGCGGATGCCCAACTCGGCCTCGGTCAGCACGCGGGCGTTCGTGGAATCGCCGGGCCAGCGCGTCATGTTCGGCGAGAAGTGGGTGAGATGCATGTCGTTGGTCCCGGTGAAGCCGTTGGTGTAGAAGCGGAAGCGACCTTCGGCCATCGCCGCGAGCAGGTTGTCGCGCGCGGCGGCCTTCTGCGCCTCGGTGACGTGCCCCACACCGCCGATGTGGATGAACGACCCCATCGACTCGCCCTGCCCGTCGAAGTCGCGCCCCTGCACGGTCGGCGCTCCGGCGCGGAAAGCCACGTCCGCGTCGCCGGTCGCGTCGATGAAGACCTTGCCCAGCACCGCCTGCCGCCCGGACTTGCTCTCGACGATCACCGCCTCGATCGCACCGTCTTCCACCACAACGTCCGTGGCGAAAGTGTGCAGCAGCAGTTCGACATTGGCCTCACGCACCATCCGGTCCGCCACCACCTTGAACGCCTCGGCGTCGAAGCGCACGCCCCACTCCTGGCAGGCTTCGTCCCACGTGGGCGCGCCGCCGAGCGCGTGCATCCGTCCGGTCATCTCCTTGAGCAGCCCCTCGACGATCGGCGTGTGGCCGTTCGACGCGGTATGGCCCAGGATCGGCGCGACCAGCCCCGCCGTCGCCAGGCCACCGAGGAAGCCGTACCGTTCGATGAGCAGCACACGCATGCCGCACCGCGCCGCCGCAATCGCCGCGGGAAGCCCGCCCGGCCCGCCGCCGACCACGACCACGTCGGCTGCGGCGATAATGGGAAGTTCGCGTTGGGGTTCAAGTATTGTTTTCATCGGTTTTTCTCCTCGTTACGGAGT
>OMKS01000752.1_pt1 | contig 29853 bp, 24 predicted proteins | sample 1674721 | NCBI WGS metagenome assembly OMKS01 (sample SAMN06264996, study PRJEB25208) | sediment metagenome | isolation source: hot spring sediment | place: USA: California | collected 2014-09-02 | reverse complement strand
ACAGCCGGTTCGCGACGATCAGCGAGCGGTTCGAGAAATGCGTCAGCCGCGCATCCTCGAACACGGCCTCAAGCGTCGGCACGCGGAAATCGAAATCGTCCGGCGTGGGCAGATAGGCGATGTCGTCCTGCCCCCCGCGATAGGCCGGGTCGGTATAGCGGATCAGCCCGAAGACCGAACTGTTCAGCGCGAAATCGCCGCCCGTCTGCGGCGCCACATGGTTGACGAGGTCGCCGATATGATGCGCGGCGAACAAGCTGTCGTCGATGCTGGTCAGCAGCGCCTCGATCTCGGGGGCGAGGGCGGCGGGATCGACGCCCACGTTCAGCGCCAGCACCCCGTTCCAGTCCGGATCGTCGATCAACGCGCAGAAGGCGCCAAGGCTTGCCACGCCGCGCGCGCCGTCATGGATCCGGCGTGCCTCGTCCAGATAGGCGGTCAGCCAGGCCGAGAGATAGGCGCCCTCGGGCTCGGCCTCGCTGTTGAAGACCGCGGTTCCGGTCCAGAGGTCCGGCGCAGCGGCCAGTTGCGCCAGCGAGGCGCTGGCCGATTTGAAGATCAGCACGTTGCGATAGCTGCCGATCGTGGTGTTCCCCGACAGGTCGAGGTCGAATTCCCAGCCGCTCATGCGGATTTTCGGGGAGAACCGGCCGAGATTGCCGCAGTCCTGCGTCATCACCACGAATTGCTGGTTGGTCAGGAACGCATCCTGCAAGGCATCGGGCAGGGCCTTGCCCGGCTCTGCCTCGAACCGGATCGCGACCTGGGTATCGGGGCCCTGCATCGCGGCCACGTCAAGCGCGCTCCAATGCCCGTTCCGGAACGTCGCCTTGTGGCCCTGCGGCGTCACCGCGCAGGTGGTGGCCCCGGCCATCGCGGCGGCCTGTCCCGTCGCCGCCTAGGCGATCGCGGCGCGGCGCGTGGGTTTGAGGTGGTGCAGCTCGAAGGCGCGGACCAGCGCGGGATCCTGCGCGGCGCCGAGCCCCGGCATCGCCGCATAGGGCGGGGCGGGGAAGAAGGCCGATGCCGCGCCCGGTGCCAGCGCGATGTATTCGACGCCCCACAGCCCGCACAGGAACGCGCTGTCGCCCGCCCCCGGGGGTGGCGAAGCGACGAACGGGCCGTCGCGCGTGAGGTAGCGCATGGCCCCGTCACCGCGGTTGAAGACAAGCTGACTGCCGCCCCGGGATCGGGGGCAAGGGCGATGGTGCCGCCGCCCCGGGTGCGGAAGGCCGACCCAAACCCCGCCCCGGCCGGGTCCAGCGCGAACCCGCTGCGCGCGGGGTCGAGCACCGCGTTGGGCGAGAGGCAGAGCGTGGCCGGGTGCCCGTCCGGCCCGTCGGGCGCGTTCAGCGCCGGAGTGGCCAGCAGCCCGCGCGCGCCAAGCTCGTAGCGGAACCCGACCACAAGATCGGAAACCGGCGTGGCCAGCGCGCCCGCCGCCCGCAGGCAGCCCGCCGCGGCGCCCCGCGCGTCGATCCGGACCGAGGTGCCGGGCGGCACGCGGAACAGGGGCGGCGCGGGCTTGCCCTTGGGCGTGCCGCGCAGCAGGCCGAAACCGGCGTCGCAACTCAGCACGAGGCCGTCATCGGCGGCGCTGGCGTCAACCTCGATCCTGGCCTGCCCCTCGGCCGCCAGCCGCAGCGAGCCAGGTTGCGCGCCGTCCTCCAGCAGGACCAGCGGGCGGGTCTCGGGCGCGTCCAGCAGAACGGCGAAGCGCTTGGTCCGGCGGTCGACAAGCGGCACCATCGGCAGGGCGGCGACCGGCGCGATCTCGGGCACCCAGGCCAGCGATGCCACGCCGATGGCGGACCAGTCACAGGCCTCGGGTCCCGCGACGACATCCTTGATGTTGCCATCCCCCAGCCCGGTCTCGAAGAAGACGAAGCTCTGCACGAAATAGAGCATCGGGTTCTGGAGCATCTTGAGATTGTGCGAGAGATAGGCCAGCCGCGTGGTGTCCTGCGGCGCGGGGGTATGGATGAAGATCCCGAACCAGCCCCCCGTCCGCGACACGACCCGGTCCGGCGTCAGCAGGTAGAAATAGGATTTGGGGGCGCGTTGTTCCCAGAAGGCGATCGCGAGCTTCACCTTCGCCCTCTCTCGAAGGCCCGGGGCGCGAGAGACCGCCATCCGGGGCAGGTGTGGCGGACAGGAAACTTGGGCGACGGGAACAGCACGCGCCCCGCCCTTTGCGGGCGTGTCGTCACCCCCCAAAAGACGCAATTATCTTGCGTATTTCGCCTGCGAGGAACAATTCATGAGAAGGATACGGAGCCATTGGCACAAGTCAAGGGAGTTGCCCGGTCCCTTGCGCCCGGAAAGGACCGCCGCAATGATCCGTATGTTCCCGGCCGTTCTTGTCGCTTTCGGCATGGCCTGCGCGGCCCCTGCGCGCGCCGGGCCGGACTGGCTGCAGGTCCGGCGCCGGGGGTGCAGGATCGGGCCGCGGGGCAGGAGCGGGCGTTGACGTTCCGGGGCCTTGGCGCGGCAACCGATCCGCGCAACACGGCGCTTGCCACGGATGCCGAGGTCACGCTGAGCGGGTCGATCTTGCCCTGACGACCCGCCCGCGGGACGATCAGCGCCTGATGTTCCGCCTTGCGGCCGGGCGGTCCGATGTCGCGTCTCAGCAGATCTTTCAGGATCTTCGCGCCGACAGCCTGGGCTTCGGCGTCGATCTGTTCCAGATCCGCGAGGATTATGTCGCGCAGGTCGGCTTCAGCGTCAGCGGCCAGCGGTTCCGCAACAGCTTTCTGGGCAATGTCGACCGATGGGACGGCCATATGGTCGAGATCCACGCGCGGATCCATGCCCCGCTGGTCCGCCAGCCGGGGCTGAGCGTGGGCCATTTCGGCGGCGGCCAGATCCTTGGCCTGACGCAGCAGGCGCATACGCAATTCGCCACGATGCTCGACCGGGAGACCCGGGTCAGCCGGAGCCTGTTCCGCGGCATCGACGTTTCGGGCGAGGTCGCGATCGGGCAGGGCCGGACGATCACCCCATGGGCCTTTGTCGTGCTGGTCCACGAGTTCGGGAAACGCCCGCCGCAACGGCCCTCGGCGCTGGTGACGGGCTTTGCGCCGGGGAACGCGTTCACCCTGTTTTCCGACCAGATCGCGAATATTCCCGACCGCTATCCCGAGGCCGATACCGCCGTCTTGAGCCTGGGCCTTGCGCGCCAGATGCAGGGGGGCGGCATGGCCAATCTGGGGGTCTATCTGGAACGCAACGGCGATTTCGAGACGCGATACCTGCAACTGGGCGTTGCCTTTCCGTTCTTACATCGGCGGGATGCAAGGCGCATCGCGTCTTGTGCCCGGGCCTTGCATCTGGTCTTGATACCGGCCACGGGGCGGCGTGGCGTGCCCCGCAGAATCCGCCCGGCAAGGGCGAACGGACAAGACGGAGGAGTTCCATGAAGGCGATCACTCTGGGCAGGGGCGCGTTCGCCGCCCTGGTCGTGGGCGCGATGATGCTGGGCACGGCCTCGGCCGAGACACTGCGGCTGTCGCACAATGTCGGCGACACCACCACCTGGCACAAGGGCGCCGAGAAGTTCGGCGAACTGATCTCCGAGGCGACCGGCGGCGACATTTCGGTGCGGGTCTTCCCCAATGCCCAGCTTTCGGGCGGCGACCAGATGAAGCAGGCCGAGATGATCGGCCGCGGCGCGCTGGACCTGGTGCTGACCTCGGCGATCAACGTCACGCCGCTGGTGCCCGAAATGGCGGTGTTCTCGCTGCCCTATCTCTATTCCTCCTATGACGAGGTCGACGCGACCACGCAGGGCGCGCCCGGCCAGATGATGGCCGACATCCTTCTGGAAAAGGGCATCGTCGTGCTGGCCTGGGGCGAGAACGGCTTTCGCGAGATCACCAACAACACCCGCCCGATCACCAGCCCCGACGACATGAAGGGGCTGAACATGCGCGTCGCGGGGCCGATGTATATCGACGTGATGAACGCGCTGGGCGCCAATCCGCAGCAGATGCAGTGGTCGGAAACGCTGACCGCGCTGCAACAGGGCGTGGTCGACGGGCAGGAAAACCCGATCGGCGCGGTCATCATCCCGCAGCAGGTCTACGAGATGCAGAAATACCTGACGACCTGGCATTATTCCTATGACCCGATCTTCCTTGGCATCTCGAAGGCCAAGTGGGACAGCTATGATGCCGGGATGCAGGACAAGCTGCGGACCGCCGCCATCGAGGCGATGGAATACCAGCGCCAGATCACCCGCGACGGCACCGCCAGCGGCATCGACTTCCTGCGCGAGAAGGGGATGGAGGTCACCGAACTGAGCCCCGAGCAGCTGGCCGCCTTCCGCGAGGCGACGCAGCCGGCCTTTGACACATGGGCGGCCAAGGTCGGCCCCGAGATCGTCGAGGCGTTCCGCGCGGCCATCGCGGAAGCGCAGTAACCGATGAAACGGCGCAGGTCCGCCCGGCGCGGGCCTGCCCTTCGTTCGGCATAGCGGGAAAGCCCGATGCGTTTCCTTCTCGACGAGGCGGAAAAGATCGTCTGCGCGGTCCTGTTCCTGGGCATGACCGCCATCGGCTTTGCCAATGTGGTGGTCCGCTACGGCACGAACTACTCGCTTGCCGCGACCGAGGAGTTGCTGACCAACGGCTTCCTGCTGCTGACCGTGTTCGGCGCCGCCATCGCCGCGCGGCGGGGCGAGAATCTGTCGGTGACGCTGGTCCATGACCTGCTGCCGCGCGCCTTGCGCAGGCCGCTTTTCGTGCTGGCCGCCGCGCTGTCCGTGCTGCTTCTGGCGCTGTCGGCCTGGTTCTCGTGGCAGACCCTGACCAACCAGTTGTCCAGCGGCATCCGCTCCTACGCGCTGGGCCTGCCCGCGTGGTATTACCAAGCGGCGGTGCCGTTCGGCTTTGCTCTGATCCTGATCCGCTATCTGCAACACGCGCGGGATGTGCTGCGCGGCATGGGCGACGGGGGATCCGATGCCTGATCTGTTCCCCGGCCTCGGCGCGGGCACCGGGATGGTGATCCTGTTCTTCCTGCTGATGGCGCTGCGCGTGCCGGTGGCCTTTGCGCTGGGCCTGTCGGCGATCCATGCGATGTGGCAGATCGGATTCGGGCTGGAGCTTGCGGGCGACCTGATCGCGGCGGGCGTCACCAAGTTCTCGCTGCTGGCGATCCCGTTCTTCATCCTTGCGGGCACGCTGATGGGCACGACGGGGATCGCGGAACGCATGATCCGCTTCTTCCGCGTGCTGATCGGGTCCACCCCCGGCGGCATGGGGGTTGTGGGGACGGTGGTCTGCCTGTTCTGGGGCGCGGTCAGCGGGTCCGGTCCGGCCTCGGTCGCGGCCATCGGGCCGATGATCGTCAAGGGGATGGAGGAGGACGGCTATTCCCGCGCCTATGCGGCGGGGCTGGTCTGCACCGGCGCGGCGCTGTCCATCGTGATCCCGCCCTCGATCGGGCTGGTGATCTATGGCGTGATCGCGGAAACCTCGATCTCGCAGCTGTTCATCGCGGCGATCATCCCCGGCCTGTTCATGGGGCTGATGATGCTGGCCACCCTGCCCTTCGCCCGGCGCGAGGGGCCTGCGACAAGCCCCGCGCTGGACGCGCTGAGCCCGATGCCGCATGCCGCGCTGCCCTATGGTCGGCGGCTGTGGCTGTCCTTCCGCGAGGCGTTCTGGGGCCTTCTGACGCCACTGGTGATCCTGGGCGGGATCTATTCGGGCATCTTCACCCCGACCGAGGCGGCGCTGGTCGCGACCGTCTATGCGCTGGGCGTCGGCGCGCTGGCCTATCGCACGCTGACCTTGCGCGGGCTTTACGAGGCGCTGGCCAATGCGGCCGCGTCCTCTGCGGTGGTGATGCTGGTGGTGGCCTATGCGGGGCTGTTCGGCTGGGTGGTCAATGTCGAGGATCTGATCGGGAGCTATTCCGGCGCGCTGCTGGGTCTGAGCGGCAATGAATGGGTGATCCTGCTGGTCATCATGGTCGTGCTGCTGGTCGCGGGGATGTTCATGGACCCGGTGACGGTGATGTTCATCTCGCTGCCGATCTTTCTGCCGGTGATGCGGGAAATGGGCTGGGATCCGGCCTGGTTCGGGGTGGTGGTGATGGTGAACCTGGCCATCGGGCTGTTCACGCCGCCGGTGGGCATCAATCTTTACGTCGCGGCGAATGTCACGCGCCTGTCAATCGAGCGCATCGCGCGGGGCGCCCTGCCCTTCCTGATCGCAAGCCTTCTGGGGCTGGCCGCGATCGCCGCCCTGCCCGCATTGTCGCTGACGCTGGTGGGGATGCTGCGCTGATCACTCCTTGCGCGTCATCGCCGCGCGCAGCGCATCGCCCAGCGCGCCCCGGCCGGACCCTTCGGGCGCGCGCGGCTTGCCCGTGCCCCGGGCGCGCGCGGGGCTGGCGGGGCGCGGGTCGGCGGCGGCGGCTTCCTTGCGCATCGACAGGCCGATGCGCTTGCGGGGAATGTCGATCTCGACCACGCGCACCTTGACCACATCGCCCGCCTTGACGACCTCGTGCGGGTCACGCACGAAGCGGTCGGCAAGCTGGCTGACATGCACCAGCCCGTCCTGATGCACGCCGATATCGACGAAGGCGCCAAAGGCGGCCACGTTGGTCACGGTGCCTTCCAGCATCATGCCGGGTTTCAGATCCTTGATGTCCTCGACCCCGTCGGCAAAGGCGGCGGTACGGAATTCGGGGCGCGGGTCGCGGCCGGGTTTTTCCAGTTCGGCAAGGATGTCGCGCACCGTGGGCAGGCCGAAACGGTCGTCTACGAATTGCTCGGGTTTCAGCCCCTTGAGCGCCGCGCCGTTGCCCATGATCTCGCGCAGGTCGCGGCCGCAGGCGGCGACGATCCGACGGGCCACGCCATAGGCCTCGGGGTGGACGGAGGAGGCATCCAGCGGCCCGGTGCCGCCCTGGATGCGCAGGAAGCCCGCCGCCTGTTCGAACGCCTTCGGCCCCAGCCCGCCGACCTTGAGCAACGCCTTGCGCGAGGGAAAGGCGCCATTGGCATCGCGATGGGCGACGATGGCCTGCGCCAGCGACGGCCCCAGCCCCGCGACATGGGCCAGCAGCGGCGCGGACGCGGTATTCAGGTCCACCCCCACGGCGTTCACCGCGTCCTCGACCACCGCCTCCAGCGTCTGGGCAAGGCGGCGCTGGTCCACGTCATGCTGGTACTGGCCGACGCCGATGGATTTCGGCTCGATCTTGACCAGTTCGGCCAGCGGATCCTGGAGCCGCCGCGCGATGGACACGGCGCCGCGCAGGGACACGTCCAGATCGGGAAATTCGCGCGCCGCCAGTTCCGAGGCGGAATAGACCGACGCGCCCGCCTCGGACACCACCACCTTGACCGGGCGCGGCCCGGCGTCGGGCAGAAGGCGCAGCGCCTCGGCCACGAAACGCTCGGTTTCGCGGCTGGCGATGCCGTTGCCGATGGCGATCAGCTCGACGCCATGGCGGCGGACCAGTTCCAGCACCGTCGCCATGGCCCCGCGCAGGTCGTTCTTCGGCTGAAAGGGATACAGCGTCGCCGTCTCGACCAGCTTGCCGGTGGCGTCCACCACCGCGGCCTTTACGCCGGTGCGGATGCCGGGGTCCAGCCCCAGCGTCGGGCGCGCCCCCGCAGGCGCGGCCAGCAGCAGGTCGCGCAGGTTGCGGGCAAAGACGGCGATGGCCTCCTCATGGGCGCGGCGGCGCAATTCGCCCAGCAGGTCCATATACATCGTCAGGCCCAGCTTGACCCGCCAGGTCCAGCCCGCCGCCGCGCGCAGCCAGGCATCGCCCGGGCCGTCGCCCGCGATCCCGATCTCGGCGGCGAGCATGCCGATGGCGCGGGGCGTGCCGGTTTCGGGATCGGGGGCGATCTCGATGGTCACGACCTCTTCCTTGGAGGCGCGCAGGATCGCCAGCGCCCGGTGCGCGGGGATCGTGGCCCATTTCTCGCGATGGTCGAAATAATCCGAGAACTTGGCGCCCGCGACCTCCTTGCCGGGCACGACGCGGGCGGCGATGAACGCCTCGTCCTGCATGAAGGCGCGCAGCCGACCCAGAAGATCCGCATTCTCGGCCAGTTGCTCGGCCAGGATGTCGCGTGCGCCCGCAAGCGCGGTCTTGGCATCGGGCACGGCGTCCGACAGATAGCCCGCCGCCAGCGTCTCGGGCGCCGCGCCCCGGTCGTCCATGATCGCGCGCAGCAGCGGCTCCAGCCCGTTCTCGCGGGCGATCATCGCCTTGGTGCGGCGCTTGGGCTTGAAGGGCAGGTAGATGTCTTCGAGCGTGGCCTTGGTCCCGGCCCCGGCGATGGCGCGGGCCAGCGCATCGGTCAGCTTGCCCTGCTCGCGGATCGAATTCAGGATCGTTTCGCGCCGCGCCTCCATCTCGCGCAGATAGGCCAGCCGGTCGGCCAGCAGGCGCAACTGGGTATCGTACAGCCCGCCGGTCACCTCCTTGCGGTAGCGCGCGACAAAGGGCACGGTCGCGCCCCCGTCCAGCAACTGGACCGCGGCCTGAACCTGCGCGGGCGCGGCGGCGATCTCGGTGGCGATGGTACGGGTGATGCGGTCCTGGGCGGTCGTCACGGCAAGATCCTTGTCTGCGGTTGGACGGCCTTCCTAGCGGAGGGCGCGGGCCGCGCCAAGCGGCAGCCCGCGCCTTGTCCTGCTCAGTCCGCGCCGCGGGCAATGTCGCGGGCGGCGACCTGCCGACGCTGAAGCAGCAAGACGATCAGCGCCGCGCCAAGCCCGATGCCATCGGTCAGCCAGCCGCCGTCGATCATCGCAAGCGCCGCGGCGCCAACAAACAGGCGCAATGCCGGATTAAGCGTGCCCATGAACCAGCCCTGCACCGCCGCCGACAGCAGGAACACCCCGAAGGCGGCCGAGGCGGTGACATGCACGACCTCGGTCCAGTGCCCCTGCATCAACAGCGCGGGCGAGGCGAAGATCATGAACGGCACGACAAAAGCCGCCAGCCCGAACTTGAATGCCTCGACGCTGGTCTTCATCGGGTCGGATTGCGCGATGGCCGCCCCCGCATAGGCGGCCAGCGCCACGGGCGGCGTGATCGCCGACATCACCGCGAAGTAGAAGATGAAGAAATGCGCCAGAAGCGGCTGGATGCCCATCTGCACCAGCCCCGGCGCGATGACCGAGGCCGCCACCGCATAGGCCGCCGTTGTCGGCATCCCCATGCCGAGGATGATCGCCACGATCATCGCGAAGAACAGCGCGACAAGCTGGCTTTGCCCGGCCAGCCCCAGCAACAGCCCCGAGAACCGCGTGCCGATGCCGGTCAGCGCGATCACGCCCACGATGATGCCCGCCGCGGCGCAGACCGCGATCAGTTGCAGGCTCATCTTGGCGGCCAGCTCGAACGCGCGCAGGATCGCGACCGGCCCCATGCGATAGGGCGTCAGCCAGCTGACCACCGTGGCCGCCGCCATCGCCCAGACGCCCGCCCGGATGACCGAATAGCCCGCGAACAGCGTGGCGATCAGGATGATGATCGGCAGGAACAGGAACGTCTTGCGCGCCAGCACGTCGAAGCGCGGCAATTCCTCGCGCGGCAGGCCCTTCATGCCGTATTTGCGCGCGGCCAGATCGACATTGAACAGCACGCAGGCAAAGTAGAGCAGCGCGGGGATGATCGCCGCGATCACGACCTCGGTATAGGCGATGCCCGTGATCTCGGACATGATGAAGGCGCCCGCCCCCATGATCGGCGGCAGGATCTGCCCGCCCGAGGAGGCCGCGGCCTCGATCGCGCCGGCGGTCTGGGGCTTGTAGCCCACCTTCTTCATCAGCGGGATGGTCAGCGAGCCGGTGGCCACCACGTTGCCCGCCGATGTGCCGTTGATCATGCCCATCAGGCCCGAGCCGAACACCGCCACCTTGGCCGGTCCGCCGCGCAGATGCCCGGCCGCGGCAAAGGCGAAATTGACGAAATACTCGCCCACGCGGCTGGCCTGAAGGAAGGCGGCGAAGGTCACGAACAGGATGATGTAGGTCGATGAAATCGCCGTGGTCGGGCCGAGGATGCCCTGGTCGGTATAGACATAGGTGAAGAAGCGTGTCGCCGAGTAGCCACGATGTTCCAGGATGCCGGGCAGCCATGGCCCGACAAAGGCATAGATCACGAAGATCCCCGCGATCACCACCAGCGCCAGCCCGGCCAGCCGCCGCGTCAGTTCGAGGATCAGCAGAACGCCCGCCGCGGCGGCGAACATGTCCGCCTGCTTGGCCAGCGCGGTGCCCGCGCGCAGCCGCAGGAAGGGCGCGTGGTGGATGATGTAGAGCGCGACCGTGATCGCGGCGACGGCCAGGAAGACATCCGCAAGGTCCAGCCGCTCGCGGCTGCGGTCGGGCACGAACCAGCCCAGCCCCACCAGCCAGATCGAGCCCAGCAGCAGCGGCCAGCCGAAGGACAGCACCATCGCATCGCGCGCCGCCGCCTGATCGACGCCGCCGATGCCGAAATGAAAGCCCACCGCCTGAAGGAAGGCCGCCGTGATCGCCGCGGCCCCGGGCGCGATCAGCGCAAGGCGCAGCCGGTTCAGCCCGCGCGGCCCGGGCTCCTCGCCGAAGGTGGCGGTCGAGAACAGCAGGAAGCCGATGGCCAGCCCGCCGCCGACATGGATCAGCCGGTAGACCCAGGGTTCAAGCGGGTAGAGGTAAAGCACGCCGACATGGAAGATCGTGTAGCCCGCGCAGATCAGCGCCAGCACTCGACCGAGCAGGTATCCGGGGCGCCGCTGGTTCGACGCATAGGTTTCGGCGTCGACGCCTCTTGCGATATCGGGCCCCGCCTCGTCCGCCGCGGCGGCCGTCGGATTGGATTGCATGGCCTTCCCCCCCTCGGTCGGCCGGAGCGGTTGCCGACCCGACCGGGTCAGGTGGTCCGCGCCTCTGATGTTCTTTGCACGAGACGGCCGGCCCGCATCGCGCGCCGACCGGAGCGCGGCTCCCGGTCCCGCGCCCGCCCTTGCAAGGCAGGCGCGGGACCGGGTCAGCTTACTTCAGATCGTCGGGAATCTCGATGCCTGCTTCCTCGTAGAAGCGCACGGCGCCGGGATGGAACGGCATGAAGGTGTTCTTGTCCCAGTTCTCGATCAGCGTCTCGCTGGCCGCGGCATGGATCTGCAGCATGCGGTCATGGTTTTCCATCGCCAGCGTGGTGATCTCGTAGGCCAGGCTATCGGGCATGTCGGAATGCGCGACGGCGAAGTTCCACAGTGCGACGGTGGGCTGGTCGTAGTCATGGCCCGCATAGGTGCCCGCCGGGATCGTCAGGGGCGCCATGGCCGGGAAGGCCTCGAGGATCTTCGGCATCTCTTCCTCGTTGAAGCCGAACATCACCACGTCCTGGCTGGCCGCGAGTTCCGCGAAGGCCGAGATCGGCACGCCCGCGGCAAAGGCGAAGGCGTCGATCAGGCCGTCCTGAAGCTGGCCCGCGGCATCCGCGGCACCGGCATTCGAGACGCGGGCATTCACGCCGAGCACCTCCATGAACAGCGGCCAGTAGGTGCCGGGCGTGCCGCCCGCCGGGCCGACCGAAACGCGCTTGCCGTCCAGATCGGACACCGAGGTGATGCCCGACGAGCGCAGCGCGACGACCTGGAACGGCGTCTGGTACATCGGGAACAGCGCGCGGATCGAGCGGTGTTCCAGCCCCGGCGCCAGTTCCGACTTGCCCATCCAGGCGTCATAGGCCGGGCCCATGGTCACAAGGCCCATCAGGTGGTCGCCGGTTTCCACCAACGTCACGTTCTGCACCGGGCCGCCGGTCACCTCGCCCGTGGCATTCACGCCGAGCTGCTCGGAGATGAAGCTGGCAAAGCCGTTGCCATAGACGAAATAGGTGCCGCCCTGGCTGGCGGTGCCGATGGTCAGGCTGTTGGGCCAGTCCGCACGATCCTCGGCGGCGGCGGGCAGGGCAAGCGTGGCGGCGACCGCAAGGGCCGCGATACGGGTCATCAACATTGGGGTCCTCCCATGAACCTGGTTGGCGATTCCGGCGCGGCAGGCAGCCGCCCCGCCGGAGCACGCGGCATATCAGGGGGCGACGGGCGCCGCTGTGCAACCTTACAGATGCGATCGAGGGAAGAAAACCGCCGCACGCGGCGCGAAATGTGTGGATTTCGTAACATCGGCCGCCGGGGCATGGGGGGAATTCCCCCCATCCGTTTACTCGTCGTCGTCCGCGGCGCCGAAGGCGGTCTTGTCGATGCCGTGCTTCTGCATCTTCTCCCACAGCGTCTTGCGCGACAGGCCCAGCGCCTCGTAGACCGGCCGGATCGCGCCCTTGTGGGCCGCCAGCGCGGCCTCGATCTCGCGCTTCTCGAAGGCCGCGACGCGGGCGGCCAGGCGTGAGGGCGACTCGGTCTCGCCCGGCATCTCGGCGATGCCCAGCCCCAGCGCATAGCGGTCGGCGGCGTTCCTGAGTTCGCGGACATTGCCCGGCCAGTCGCGCGCCGCCACCGCCGCGACCAGCGCGGGCGGGGGGCCGGGCGGCTCGACCCGGTGGCGTTGCGCGGCCTCGGCCACCAGCCGCAGGAACAGCGGCGCCACATCCTCGGGCCGCGCGGCCAGCGGCGGCACGGTCAGCGTGACCACGTTCAGCCGGTAAAGCAGATCGGCCCGGAACCGGCCCGCGGCCACCTCCTCCTCCAGCGGCATCCGGCTGGTCGCCATGAAGCGCAGATCGAGCGGCACCGCCTCGTTCGAGCCGAGCCGCGTGATCTCGCGCCGCTCGATCACATGCAACAGCGTCCCCTGCGTCTCGATCGGCATCGAGGCGATGTCGTCCAGCAGCACCGTGCCGCCGCGGGCATGTTCCAGCTTGCCCACCCGCGGCCGCAACGCCCCGGCAAAGGCGCCCGCCTCGTGGCCGAACAACTCGCTTTCGATCAGGGCGGGCGGCAGCGCGACGCAGTCGATGGCGACAAAGGGGCGTTGCGCGCGCGGCGACAGATCGTGCAGCGCGCGGGCGACCAGATCCTTGCCGGTGCCGGTCTCGCCGATGACGAGCACATCCGCCTCGGACGGGCCGATGGTCCGGATCCGCCGCCGCAGGTCGATCATCGCGGTCGAGCGGCCGACCAGCCGGGCCTCGAGATCGTCGGCCTGACCGGCCGCGGCGCGCAGCACGCGGTTCTCGACCACCAGCCGCCGGTAATCGGCGGCGCGGGCGACGATCTCGGCCAGTTGCGAGGCGGAAAAGGGCTTTTCCACGAAATCATAGGCGCCGTCGCGCATGGCCCGGACGGCAAGCTGCACATCGCCATGGCCGGTCACGAGGATCACGGGAATATCGCGGTCGATCTCGTGGATGCGGTTCATCAGCGTCAGCCCGTCCATGCCGGGCATCCGGATGTCGGTCACGACGACGCCGGGAAAGCCGAAGCTGACCAGATCCAGCACGCGGCCCGCCTCGGCCAGTTCCTGCACGGCAAAGCCTTCGAGATCCAGCACCTGCGCGGTCGAGGTGCGCAGGTCGGGCTCGTCATCGACCAGAAGAACGCGCGCCCCGCTCACGCCGCCTGTATCCCTTCGTCCGCGGCGCGCCGCAGGTCGATCCGGAACTCGGCGCCGCCGCCTTCGGGATCGACCAGCGTCAGTTCGCCGCCGAAATCCTTGACGATGTTGTAGGAGATCGACAGCCCCAACCCCAGCCCGCGACCAACGCCCCTGGTGGTGAAGAACGGATCGAAGATGTGTTCGCGCAGCGCGTCCGGCACGCCGGGGCCGAAATCGCGGACCCGGATACGGGCGCCCGTTGCCGTCGGTTCGGCGGTCAGCAGGATGCGGCGGTCGGCCCGCCCGTCGACCGCATCCGCGGCATTGGTGATGACATTGACCAGCACCTGTTCCAGCCGGAGCGGGCCGCCGGCCACCGCGGGCAGGTCGGGGGCAAGCGTCACGGCCAGATCCGCGCCCACCGCGCGCAGGCGCGGGCCCGCGATCTCGGAGGCCGCGCGGATCACCTCGGGCAGCGAGGCCCGGCCAACGCCGCGTTCGGGCGTGCGGGCGAAGTTGCGCAGGTCGCGACCCAGCGCCGCCATCCGGTCGACCAGGGCGAGGATGCGCCCGGCATTTCGCCGCGCCTCGTCGGTGCGGCCGCGCTCCACCAGCGCCGGCAGGGTCTCGGCATAGTTGCGCACGGCGGCCAGCGGCTGGTTGAACTCGTGGCTGAGCGCCGCCGACATCTGGCCCAGCGCCGCCAGCTTGGCCGCCTGGATCAGGTCGGCCTGGGCCTGGCGCAGGTTGGCCTCGGCGGCGGCGCGTTCGGCCACCTCGGCGCCCAGCCGGGCGTTCAGGGCAGCCAGTTCGGCGGTGCGCGCGGCCACGCGGCGCTCGAGCTCGGCCCGGGCGGCGGCCTGCATGGCGAGGCGGTCGCGCAGCCGCGCGCGCCGCTGCCAGAGCGCGGCGGCAAGCGCCATCAGAAGCCCCAGCGCCAGCATGACCGCGAGCGTGAAGACGATGGCCTGGCGCCTGGCCAGAGCGGTGTCCAGAAGGACGGTCACCTTCCAGCCCGCCGTCTCCATCCATTCGGACAGCGCCAGCATAGCGCCGCCTGTCCCGGGCCGGGCCAGCCCGTCCGGGCCCGGCAGGCCGGTGAGCAGCGGCGCGCCCGTGATCGCGCGGTCGGCATAGCGCCGGGTCGCCCGGGTGCGGTCCGCCGCATCGGCATCCGGCCGGACATAGGGGCGGAACAGCCAGTCGGGCCGCGAGGACAGGAAGATGATGTTCTCGGGATCGGTGACCAACACCTCGTCATCGCCGCCGCGCCAGGTGTCCTCGATCGCGTCGAGGTCGATCTTGACGACCATCACCCCCGCGATCCGGTCATCCACCCGCACCGGTGCGCCGAAATAATAGCCGCGCTTGCCCGAGGTCGTGCCCAGCGCGAAGAACCGCCCCTCGCCGCCCGCCAGCGCCTGCGTGAAATAGGGGCGGAAGGCGAAATTGCCGCCGATGAAGGAGGTCGGCTGATCGAAATTCGAGGCCGCGCGGGTGATCCCGCCCGGGTCCATGAAATAGATGTCCGACGCGCCCAGCGTCACCGCGATATGGCGCAGCGTCAGGTTCGCGGCGGCGATGCGGGCGGGATCATGGGGATGGGCGGCCAGCGCGCGGATCACCGGCTGTTCGGCGACCAGCCGGGGCAGCCGCTGGAACCGGTCGAGCTGCGCGGTGAGCGTCGAGACCGCCAGCCGCAACGTGGTATCGCCCCGCCGCGCGGTATCGTCCAGAAAGACGCGCTGGGCCTGGGCATGCACGAAGACCCCGGCCAGCAGCACGACCAGCAGCCCGAAAAGCGCAAGCGCCCCCTGCGCGGCGTGCCTGCCGCGGGCCGTCGCTGCGGCGATCCGTTCGGGCATGTCGGTGCCGGTCCCTTTCTCGCTGTCCAAGACCGCGCGACGCTAGCATGCCGGACTGACGCGGGCAAACCCGCCCGCCGGGGCGGCGGCCGGGCTTTGCCGGGGCGGGGCGGATCGCTTATGCAGGTCACGGGCCGGCAAGGGAGGGACCGATGAGGATCACGCGACGCAGTCTGACGGCATGGCTTGGGATCTCGGCGCTGGCGGCCTGTTCGGGCGGGGTCGGCAGCCCGCCGCCCGCCAGCCGCGCGACGGCGCGGCCGGTGGCCAATCCGGCCTATGACGCCTGGCTGGCCGGGTTCCGCCAGCGCGCCGCGACGCAGGGCATTGCGCCCGCCACGCTGGACCGCGCGCTGAGGACCGCGGGATTCCTGCCCGATGTGGTCGAGCGCGACCGCAGTCAGACCGAGTTCACCCGCACGCTGGAGGACTACCTGGCGATCGCCGCCTCGGACGAGCGCATCGCCAAGGGCCGCGCCCAGCTTGCGCGGCGGCAGGCGGTGCTGCGGGCCATCGAGGCGCGCCATGGCGTGCCGCCCGAAGTGGTGACGGCGATCTGGGGGCTGGAAAGCATGTATGGCGAGCGGCGGGGGGATATTCCGGTCGTCGCCTCGACCTCGACGCTGGCCTTCGACGGGCGGCGCGGGGCGTTCTTCGAGCAGCAACTGATCGCGGCGCTGCGGATCCTGCAACGCGGCGACGTGACCCCGGAACGGATGACCGGAAGCTGGGCGGGCGCGATGGGTCATACGCAGTTCATCCCGACCTCGTATCTGGCCTATGCGGTGGATTTCGACGGCGACGGGCGGGCCGATATCTGGTCGGACGATCCCACCGACGCGCTGGCCTCGGCGGCGGCCTATCTGGGCCGGTCGGGCTGGCAGGCGGGCGGGCCCTGGGGGATGGAGGTGCAACTGCCGCCCGGTTTCGACACCGCGCGCGCAGGGCGGGGCAACCGGCGCGAGGCGGGCGCGTGGTCGGCGATGGGGGTGCGGGACATGAACGGCCGCCCCCTGCCCGATCATGGGCCGACGGCGATTCTGGTGCCCGCCGGGCCGGGCGGCCCGGCCTTTGCGCTGTTTCGTAACTTCGACGTGCTCCTGCGCTACAACAACGCGCAGAACTACGCGATCGGGGTGGGCCATCTGTCCGACCGGCTGCTGGGGCGGCCGCCGATCCGGGGACGCTTTCCGCCGGATGCCACTGGCCTGACGCTGGACGACCGCAAGGAGTTGCAGCGCCGCCTGACCGCTGCGGGCCTTGACACCGGCGGCGCCGACGGGGTGATCGGCGCCCGCACCGAAGCCGCAATCCGCAACTATCAGCAACGGGCGGGCCTGCCGGTCACCGGACAGCCCTCGGCAGAGTTGTTGCGGCGGCTGCGCTGATCGCGGGTTGCCAACCCTGGCGGCTTGGATAGGTTGCTCTCTGCAATACGGCTGCTATGGATCTCGGCCACTTGCCGAATTTCCCGCATCCGCGGGAACAGTTAACGCCCCTGAAGGGGCTTGGGAGGAAAGACATGTCCGAACAGAAATCGCTCGACCGCCGCTCGTTCCTGAAGAAATCGGCGCTGATGGGCGGGGCCGCCGCCGGAACCGCGCTGGCAGCGCCGGCCGTGCTGGCCCAGTCGCCGCTGGTGGTCAAGATGCAGACCTCCTGGCCCGCCTCCGACATCTGGATGGATTTCGCGCGTGAAATACGTCACCCGGGTCGAGGAGATGTCGGGCGGCCGCCTGCGGGTCGACCTGCTGCCCGCGGGTGCGGTCGTCGGCGCGTTCCAGGTGATGGATGCGGTGCATGACGGCGTGATCGACGCCACGCATACGGTGCCCGTCTACTGGTATGGCAAGCACAAGGCGGCGTCGTTCTTCGGCACCGGCCCGGTCTTTGGCGGCAATGCCAACACGATGCTGGGCTGGTTCTACCAGGGTGGCGGCGCGGAACTTTACCGCGAGCTGACGCAGGACGTGCTGCGGCTGAACGTCTACGGCTTCATGGGCTTCCCGATGCCCGCCCAGCCCTTCGGCTGGTTCAAGGGCGAGGTGAACACCCCGGCCGACCTGCAGGGCTTCAAGTATCGCACCGTGGGGCTGGCGGCCGACCTGCTGCAGGCCATGGGGATGAGCGTTGCGCAGCTTCCGGGCGGCGAGATCGTCCCGGCGATGGAACGCGGCGTGATCGACGCCTTCGAGTTCAACAACCCGTCCTCTGGCCTGCGCTTCGGCGCGCCGGACGTGGCCAAGAACTACTACCTGTCGTCCTATCACCAGGCGTCCGAATCCTTCGAATTCGCGTTCAACAAGGATTTCTTCGACGATCTGGACGAGGATCTGCAGGCGATCCTGAAATACGGGGTCGAGGCGGCCTCCACCTCGAACACCGCGCTGTCGCTGCGCGAATATTCCAACGACCTGGAGCGCATCCGCGAGGAGTTCGGCGTCACCGTGCACCGCACCTCGAAAGAAATCCTGGCCGCCCAGCTGGAAGCCTGGGACCAGATCATCGCCGATCTGGAAAAGGACGATCTGAACAAGCGGATCATGGACAGCCAGCGCGCCTGGGTGGAAAAGGTCGCCTATTTCGAACTGATGAACGCGCCCGATCTGACGCTCGCCTACGAGCATTTCTTCCCGAGCCGCCTGAACCTCTGACCCATCGGCAAGAGTTGAAAGACCCCGGCGGCCAAAGCCGCCGGGGTCGTCGCGTGACAAGGGGGAATGGTCGTGGTCGGATTCATCCGTTTCGCCGACAACCTGTCGGCCTGGTTCGGCAGGGCATTCGCCTGGCTGATCATCCTGATGGCCGTGGGCACGGGCTACGAGGTCTTCGTGCGCTACGTCATGAACAACCCGACGCCCTGGGCACTGGACGTGTCCTTCATCATGTATGGCACGCTGTTCATGATGGGCGGCGCCTACACGCTGTCGCGGGGCGGGCATGTGCGGGGCGACTTCCTGTATCGGCTGTGGCAGCCCAGAACCCAGGCCAAGGTCGATCTGGTGCTGTATATCCTGTTCTTCTTCCCCGGGATCCTGGCGCTGATCTTCGCGGGCTGGAAATATGCCTCGCGCTCCTGGAGCTATACCGAGGTTTCGATCAACAGCCCGGCGGGCATTCCGATCTACCAGTTCAAGTCGGTTCTGGTGGCGGCGGGGCTGTTGCTGTTCGTGCAGGGCATCGCGCAGGTCTGCCGCTGCATCCTGGCGATCCGCACCAATGAATGGCTTCTGGCCAAAGAGGACGTGTTAGAGACCGAGGACATCCTGATACGAGAGGCCGACAAGGCCGAGAGGGATCATCACATATGACGGACCCCCAAATCGCCCTGATGATGCTGGGGCTGTTCATCCTCTTCGTCTTCCTGGGCTTTCCGATCGCCTTCACGCTGATGGCGATGGGCATCGGCTTTGGCTATTACGCCTATTTCGACGCGGGCCGGATGTGGCGAAGCTTCAACCGCCTCGGCGAGGACGCCGACATGTGGGAGCGGTGGACCACCTGGATCGAGGGGTTGTTCAACAACCGCATCTTCGACCTGTTCGTGAACCAGACCTATACGGTCATGTCGAACGAGGTGCTGACCGCGGTGCCGCTGTTCCTGTTCATGGGCTATATCGTCGAGCGCGCGAATATCGTGGACCGGCTGTTCGGCACGCTGAACATCGCCGCGCGCAACGTGCCCGGCTCGATGGGGGTGGCCTCGCTGATCACCTGCGCGCTGTTCGCCACGGCAACCGGCATCGTCGGCGCGGTGGTAACGCTGATGGGCCTGCTGGCGCTGCCCGCCATGCTCAAGGCGCGCTACAGCCCGTCATTCGCCAGCGGCATCATCTGCGCGGGCGGCACGCTGGGCATCCTGATCCCGCCCTCGATCATGCTGATCGTCTATGCCGCGGCCTCGGGTGTGTCCATCGTCCGGCTTTATGCCGCGGCGCTGTTGCCGGGTCTGACGCTGGTCGGGCTTTACCTGATCTACGTCATGGGCCGGGCGATCCTGCAACCGTCGGTCGCGCCGCGGCCCACCGAGGACGAGGTGCCGAGAGTGCCCTTCGGCAAGCTGGCGGTGATGATCGTCACCTCGTTCCTGCCGCTGGCCTTCCTGATCGCGTCGGTGCTGGGCTCGATCCTGTTCGGCCTGGCCACCCCGACCGAGGCGGCCGCGATCGGCGCGCTGGGGGGCATGCTGCTGGCGGTGATCTACCGGGCGATGAGCTTCAAGCGGCTGCGCGAAAGCGTCTATCTGACGGTGCGCACGACGGCGATGGTGTGCTGGCTGTTCGTCGGGTCCTACACTTTCTCGGCGGTGTTCTCCTATCTGGGGGGCGAGCATCTGATCTCGGAATTCGTGCAGGGCATGAACCTGACGCCGCTGCAATTCCTGATCCTTGCGCAGGTCATCATCTTCCTGCTGGGCTGGCCGCTGGAATGGTCCGAGATCATCATCATCTTCGTGCCGATCTTCCTGCCGCTACTGAAGTTCTTCGAGATAGACCCGATGTTCTTCGGCGTGCTCGTGGCGCTGAACCTTCAGACCAGTTTCCTGACACCACCGATGGCGATGTCGGCCTATTACCTGAAGGGCATCGCGCCGCCCTCGGTGCAGCTGACGGCGATCTTCCGCGGGGTGATGCCGTTCCTGTTCTGCGTGATCCTGGCGATGGCGCTGATGTATATCTATCCCGAGATCGTCTACTACCTGCCGAGGCTGTTCTATGGATAAGGCGAACCCGCGCGCCCGGTCGGCTGCGGCGGCCCTGTCGCTGGGCGCGGTCGCGATCCGCGACAGGCTGGCCGCGGGCGAGTTCCGCGCCGCCGACATGGTCGAGGCCTGGCTTGCGCGCATCGCCGAGGCCGAGCCCGAAGTGCAGGCCTGGGCCTGGCTCGACGGCGATCACGCGATGGCGCAGGCCGAGGCGCTGGACCGTCACCGCGAAACCGGCCGCGCCATCGGACCCCTGCACGGGCTGCCGGTAGGGCTGAAGGATGTCATCGACACCGCCAAGATCCCCACCAAGAACGGCGCCGCGCTGGACCGGGGCCGGGTGCCGCAGCGCGATGCCTTTCTGGTGGAACGGCTGCGCGCGGCGGGTGCCATCGTGATGGGCAAGACGGTGACGACCGAACTGGCCCTCCTGCATCCGGGCAAGACGCGCAATCCGCACAACCCGGGGCACACGCCCGGCGGGTCCTCCTCGGGTTCGGCCGCGGCGGTGGCGGCGGGCATGGTGCCGCTGGCGGTGGGCACGCAGACCGGCGGCTCGGTGATCCGGCCCGCCTCCTTCTGCGGGGTGACGGGGTTCAAGCCCAGCTTCGGCGCGATTCCGCGGCGCGGCGTGCTGATGCAATCGCCCAGCCTGGATACGCTGGGCGTCTTTGCCAACGACCCGCTGGGCGCCGCGCTGCTGGCCGAGGCGCTGTTCGGCCATGACGCGGCCGATCCGGCCACCGCACCCGGCCCGCATCCCCGCCTGTTCGAGGTCGCGCGCGCCGCCCCGCCGGTCAGGCCGGTCTTCGCCTTTGTCCGCCCGCCCGGCTGGGACGACGCCCATCCCGAGATGCAGGCGGGTCTTGCCGAACTGGTCGAGGCACTTGGCGATCAGGTCTTCGAGGTCGATCTGCCCCCCGCCTTTGCGGGTGCCGAGGCCGAGCGGCGGCGCATCAATTTCGCCGAGATGGCGCGCTATTATCACCGCTATAGCCGCGACCCCGACCAGCTGGCCGAGGAAACCCGCGCCGCGCTGGACGAGGGCAACGCCATTTCCGCGCGCGACTATCTGGCCGCGCTCGACTGGAAACCGGTGCTGAATGCCGCGCTGGCCGAGATCTTCAAGCGCTGCGACGCGATCCTCTGCCCCGCCGCCCTTGGCCCCGCGCCCGAGGGGCTGGGCTCGACCGGCAGCGCGATCTTCAACGGGCTATGGACGCTGTGCGGCACGCCCGCGGTCACGGTGCCGCTGATGACCGCCGGAAACGGGCTGCCGATGGGCGTGCAGCTTGTCGGACAGACCGGCAATGACGCACGGCTGTTACGGACCGCGCAATGGCTCTGCGACTGGGCCGATGCATAACTGACGACGGAAAGGACCGGCCATGATCGACCGCCTGCTTGCGATTTTCGCCTTCGCCGTCTTCGCGGGTTTCCTGGGGATCCTCGCGATGGGCGTGCCCCGGCTCGACCTGTGGCTGGTCATCGGCGTGACCGTGGTGCTGGTGGCCTGGGATTTCATCGCCTCGAGCGGCAAGCCGCGGGGCTGACGGGCACGGGCGCGCCTTGCGCGCGGGTCAGGCCTCGACTTCGCCCCGCAGAAAGACCGGGCGGTCCGGTTCGGACAGATCGGGGATGTGGCGATAGCCGCCCGTGTCGAACTCCAGCAGCGCCTCGGGATCGGTCAGCCGCCGCTCGACCACGAAGCGCGCCATCGCGCCGCGCGCCTTCTTTGCGAAGAAGCTGACGATCTTCGGCCCGCCCGGCCGATCCTCGAGGAAGACGGGCGTGATGACCCGCAGGCGCAGCGCCCCCATGTCGACCGCGCCGAAATATTCCTGGCTGGCGCAGTTCACCAGAATGTCGGTGCCCGCCGCCTGCGCGGCCTCGTTCAAGGCGAGGGCCAGCCGGTCGCCCCAATAGGCATAGAGGGTTTCGCCCCTGTCGGTCCTGAGCCGGCTGCCCATTTCCAGCCGGTGCGGCTGGATCGCGTCGAGCGGGCGCAGAAGACCGTAAAGCCCCGACAGGATGCGCAGCCGGTCCTGGGCAAAGCGCAGATCGTCCGAATCCAGCGAGGCGGCCTCGAACCCGGCATAGGTGTCGCCCGCGAACATCAGGATCGCGGGCTTGACCGCCTCGGGTTGCGGCGCGGCGGCGAAATCGCGGAAACGGTCGGCGTTCAGGCGCGCGAGCTTGTCGCTGATATGCATGAGCTTCGAGAGGTCCGCGGGCGCGAGTTCGGCCGCGACGGCCGCCAGATGCTCGGCATCCGCGTGAAAGGCGGGCGCCGTGGGCGTGATGCCGTCCACCGGGGCAAGGTCCAGCCGTTTCGCGGGCGATATGACGACAAGCATGCGGGTTCCTTCGGATTTGTCGGGCGGACAGATAGCAAACGAGCCGGGGCCGTCCAGCCTTACTCCCCGGCCAGCACCTGAAGGAAGGCGGGGCCGAAGCGGTCGGCCTTGGCTGGACCCATGCCGGGCAGGCGGGCCATGTCCTCGATGCTGGCGGGGCGGCGTTCGGCGATGTGGCGCAGCGTGGTATGGGTGCAGGAGAGGTATTTCCCCGTGCCGTCCGCGCCGCGGCTGAGATCGCGCTGCACCTCCATCAGCCGGTCGAAGATTTCGCCCGCTTCGCACCCCGCCAGCCGCAGCCGCGCCGGGTGGGGCCGTTCGGCCGCCCCGGCGATCACCTCGAGGAATGCAGCGCCGTAGCGGTCGAGCTTGGTTGCGCCGACGCCGCCGATCCGCGCCATCTCGTCCAGCGTCGCGGGGCGCGTCTCGGCCATCTCGATCAGGGTGCGGTCGGTGAAGATGATATAGGCGGGCACGCCCGCGGCCTCGGCCAGCGCGCGGCGTTTCGCCTTGAGCGCGGAAAGAAGCGGCGCGTCCTCGTCGGAGACCAACGCCTTGACCACGGGGCGCGATTTCTCGGCGGCGATGGTGTCGCGGCGCAGCTCGATCACGGCCTCGCCCTTCAGGATCGGGCGGGCGGCGTCCATCATCCGCAGCGCGCCGTGGCGGTCGGGATCGGGGCGGACCAGATCGCGGCCCATCATCTGGCGGAACACCGCCTGCCAGCCGCGCCGGTCGAACTCGCGCCCCACGCCGAAGGTGGGCAACCGGTCATGGCCGCGGGCGCGGATCTTGTCGGTTGCGGTCCCTGTCAGGATGTCGACCAGGTGCTGGGTGCCGAAGCTTTCGCCCGTGCGCAGCATGGCCGACAGCGCCTTGCGCACGGCTTCGGTCGCGTCGAACCGTTCGGGCGGGCTGTCGCAGAGGTCGCAATGGCCGCAGGGTTCCAGCGCGGCCTCGCCGAAATAGCGCAATAGCGTCTGACGGCGGCAGAACGGTGCCTCGGCCAGACCCAGCAGCGCGTTCAGCCGGGCGTGATCGGCGGCGCGGCGTTCGGGCGGCGCGGGGCTTTCGTCGATCTGGGTGCGGCGCAGGCGGATGTCGTCGGCGCCATACAGCGTCAGCGTCTCGGCCGGTGCGCCATCGCGACCCGCGCGGCCGATTTCCTGGTAATAGGACTCGATGGATTTCGGCAGGTCTGCATGGGCCACCCAGCGGATATCGGGCTTGTCGATACCCATGCCGAAGGCGACGGTGGCCACCACGATCAGCCCGTCCTCGGTCTGGAACCGCGCCTCGACATCCCTGCGCGGCCCGGCCTCCATCCCGCCGTGATAGGCGCAGGCGGCGTGTCCGGCCTGCGTCAGCGCGGCGGCCAGGCTTTCGGTCTTGGCGCGGGTCGCGCAATAGACGATGCCCGACTGGCCGCGGCGGGCGGCGGCAAAGGCCAGGATCTGGCGGCGCGGCTGGTCCTTGGGGGCAAAGGCAAGGTGGATGTTCGGCCGGTCAAAGCCCCTCAGGAAGGTTTGCGGTGCGACCCCGTCGAACAGCCGGGCCACGATCTCGTCGCGGGTTTCGGCATCCGCCGTCGCGGTAAAGGCCGCCAGCGGCACGCCCAGCGCGCGACGCAACTCGCCGATGCGCAGGTAGTCGGGGCGGAAATCGTGGCCCCACTGGCTGACGCAATGGGCCTCGTCCACGGCGATCAGCCCGACGCCGATCCGGCGCAGCAGGTTCAGCGTGCTGCCCGAGGCCAGCCGTTCAGGCGCCATGTAAAGGAGTTTCAGCGCGCCCGCATCCAGCGCGGCAAAGACCTCGCGCGTCTCGTCCTCGGTATTGCCGGAGGTGAGCGCGCCCGCGGCCACGCCCGCCTCGGCCAACCCGCGCACCTGGTCGCGCATCAGCGCGATCAGCGGCGAGATGACGACCGTCACGCCCTCGCGCAGCAGCGCGGGCAACTGGAAGCAGAGCGACTTGCCCCCGCCGGTCGGCATTATGGCCAGCGTGTTCCGCCCCGCAGCGACAGCCGCCACGATCTCTTGCTGGCCCGGCCGGAAGGCGTCGAATCCGAACACGGACGACAGAAGGTCGTGGGCTGAGGCCATTGTCCCCTTGGGATGCTCGGATTACCGCTCGGTTTTGCCCGACCTTCCCATAGAGGGGCGGCCGGGACAAGCCCAAGGGCGCGGCGCGGCCCTAATAGAAGGCCGAGGCGAGCGTGGGCAGAAGGATGTCGCGCAGCGCGATCACGATCACGAAGACGACCAGCGGCGACAGGTCGAGCGCGCCGGTATCGGGCAGGATCCGCCGGATCGGGCCATAGACCGGTTCAAGCAGGCGCGACAGCCCGTCCCAGATCTGCATCACCACCGGCTGGCGCGTGTTGAGCACCTGAAACGAGATCAGCCAGCTGAGGATGATGTGGACGATCATGATGAAGAACACGACGTCCAGGATCAGTTTCAACAACGCAAAGATCGCCAGCATCATGTCAGGGCCTTCCGGATCGGGTTTTCCGACAGGTAATCCGGGCGGGCGCCCGGCGCAACCGCCATGACGCCGCGTTTTCCCTTGACGCCCGGCGCCCGCCGCGCGAGGCAACCCCCGCCCGACCGGAGCCTGCCGATGTATCCCTTTCTGCGTCTCGCCAAGGAATTTTACGTCCACCGCAACGCCCCGCCCCTGCCGCTGACGGGCACCCATGTCTCGCATCACATGTGCTGGCCCTGGGATCTGGACCTGTGGATGGAGCTGAACAACGGGCGCACGCTGACGCTGCTGGATCTGGGGCGGCTGCCGCTGGCGAAACGGGTGGGGCTGATCGGGGCGCTGCGCGAACGGGGCTGGGGGCTGACCATGGCGGGGGTGACGGTGCGCTACCGGCGGCGCGTCCGGATGTTCGACCGGTTCGAGATCCGCTCGCGCTGCGTCGGCTGGGATGCGCGGTTCATCTATATCGAACAGGGCATGTGGCGCGGCGAGGAATGCTGCAATCACGCGCTCTACCGCTCGGCCGTGACGGATGCGAACGGCATCGTTGCGCCCGCCCGCGTGATGGAGGCGATGGGACTGGACGCAGCCTCCCCGCCCTTGCCGGGCTGGGTGGACGCGTGGATCGCCGCCGAGGCGCACCGCCCCTGGCCGCCGATGGCTGATTGAGGCCGATCAGGGCGGTTGCACCCCCGCCGAAAGCCATGTCTTATTCCGCAAAGTCACGGAACGGGGCAGGCAGAATGGACGGGGCGGCCAAGCGGCGCATCTGGGGCTGGTGGTTCTTCGACTGGGCGTCGCAGCCCTATGCGACACTGTTGCTGACCTTCATCTTCGCCCCCTACGTCAAGGAGCTGCTTGGCGACGGCACCGCGGCGCAGGCGGCCTGGGGCTACGGGGTCGGAGCCGCGGGCATCGTGATCGCGGTGCTGGCCCCGATCCTCGGCGCCGTTGCGGACAAGAGCGGCCACCGCATGCCCTGGATCGTGCTGTTCTCGGCCTGTTATGTCCTGGGCGCGGGGGGGCTGTGGCTGGCCCATCCCGAGACCTTCAGCCTGCCGCTGATCCTGTTCCTGTTCGGGCTTGGCATTGTGGGGATGGAGTTCGCGACGATCTTCACCAACGCGTTGCTGCCCGATCTGGGGCCGCGCAACCAGCTTGGCCGCATCTCGGGCACCGGCTGGGCGTTCGGCTATGTCGGCGGGCTGCTTGCGCTGGTGGCGATGCTGGCGCTGTTCGCAGAGAATGCCGAGGGCAGGACGCTGCTGGGACAGGCGCCCATTCTGGGGCTTGATCCCGAGACGCGCGAGGGCACGCGCTTTGTCGGGCCGTTCGTGGCGCTGTGGTATGCCCTGTTCATGGTGCCGTTCTTCCTGTGGGTCCGGGTGCCGCGCACCCCGCCCGTGGCCACACTGCGTGAATCGCTGGCCAGCTGCCTGCCCGAGTTGCGCAGGACGGTGATGCTGCTGCCGCGCACGCCCAGCCTTCTGGCCTATCTGGGCTCGTCGATGTTCTACCGCGACGCGCTGAACGGCATCTATGTCTTTGGCGGCATCTATGCGGCGGGGGTGCTGGGCTGGTCGGTGGTCGATGTCGGGATCTTCGGCATCCTGGCCGTGATCTCGGCGGCGGTGTTCTCATGGGTGGGGGGCGTTGCCGATCAACGCTTCGGGCCGAAACCCGTGATCGGTTTCAACGTGGTCCTGCTGACGCTGGTCGCGATCGGGGCGATCCTGATCTCGCGCGAGAGCGTTTTCGGCATTGCCGTGCCGCCCGGCTCGAACCTGCCCGACATCGCCTTCTATGTGCTGGGGGCGATCATCGGGGCGTCGGGCGGGGCCTTGCAGACGGCCAGCCGCACAATGATGGTTCTTCAGGCGAACCCGGCGCGGATGACCGAGTCCTTCGGCCTTTACGCGCTGGCGGGCAAGGCGACCGCCTTCGTTGCGCCGCTGGCCATCGGGATCACGACGGACCTGACCGGAAGCCAGCAGGCGGGCATTACACCCCTGGTTGTGCTTTTCCTGATCGGCCTTGGTCTGCTAGTCTTCGTGCGGGCAGATGGCGAACGGGAGGACAGATGGCACGCATCCTGACCGGGCTGATCCTGGGGCTGGCGCTGGCAGTCCCGGCCGCGGCCGAGCCCAATGCAAGCGCGCTGTTCGGTGCAAAGGCGCGCCCTTCGAAGCAGCAGCCCGCGGCAATCGGCAGCTATGCGCGGGGCTGTGCGGCCGGGCTGGTCGAACTGCCCGAGACGGGGCCGACATGGCAGGCGATGCGTCTGTCGCGCAACCGCAACTGGGGCCATCCCGAAACCATCGCCTTCATCCGCCGGTTCAGCGCCGAGGTCACGCGCCATGGCTGGCCGGGGCTTTACATCGGCGATATCAGCCAGCCGCGCGGCGGGCCGATGACATCGGGCCATTCCTCGCACCAGATCGGGCTGGATATCGACATCTGGATGCTGCCGCCCCGGCGGCTGAACCTGAGCCGGGCCGAGCGCGAGAAGATATCCTCGATCTCGGTGCGCAGCCAGGATCAGCGCAGGGTGAACGGGAACTATACCCGCGCGCATGCCGCGATCCTGCGGGCCGCGGCGATGGATCCGGCGGTGGACCGCATCTTCGTGACGCCCCCCGTCAAGATCGAGCTGTGCAAGACCGCGACCCGGGCCGATACCCCCTGGCTCCAGAAGATCCGGCCGCTTTACGGGCATGACACGCATTTCCACGTCCGCCTGAAATGTCCCGCGGGGGATCGGCATTGCGAAACCCAGCGCCCCACGGTCGCTGACCTGTCGAGGGGCGGGAACGGCTGCGACGAGACGCTGACATGGTGGGTGACAGAGTATCTCGACCCGCCCAAGGCGCGTCCCGGCACGAAACCGCCCCCTGCCCGGAAACAGCGGCACCCACGGGAATACACCCTCGCCGATCTGCCCGCACAGTGCCGCAACGTGCTGGCCGCGGACTGAGCCCGGCGCCGGGGCCATTGCTGCGCCTTGTGGGCTGGCAGAGGCGATTGTCGATGCGGGTGGCGGGCCGGTTTGCCGCTTCGTGCCGCCGCGGCGGATCGGGAGGCACGGAACGGCGGTGGACGCGCATGCGGGCAAAGGCCGGGTGCATTCCTTCAGCCTGATCGGGCGCGACCGGGTCAATCCCGTCGCGGCGGGCTTCGGACCGGCTGGCCGGTTCCACCTTCTCGAAAGGGAGGCCGCGGCAGCGATCAGATTTCGCAGCGGGGCGGTGCTGCCGGAGTTATCGGCGGGTCGGCAAGAAAGCTCTTTCGGCCTGGGGGCGCGGATGGTGCGGCCCGGCTGATGCTGGTGGCCGACGCACCGGCCTTGCCCTGCGGCGCAACGAGATCCTCGAATACCGGATTGTCAGAGCGCCGGAAGAGGGCTAGGAAACCGCGTCCGCCGCAGACCGGCGGGCCAAGTCTCCGCGACCTTGCCAAAACGGAACACATGCCCATGACCCGCCCGCTTCCCGGCATCCTTGCCATGGCCGCCATCGTGGTGGCCTCGAACATCCTCGTGCAATTCCTGTTCGGCCAATGGCTGACCTGGGGTGCGTTCACCTATCCGCTGGCTTTCCTGGTGACCGACGTGATGAACCGCGTCTACGGGGTGGCGGCGGCGCGGAGCGTGGTGTTCACGGGGTTCGTCGTGGGAGTGGCCTGTTCGTTTGTCGGCACCCAGATCACCGGCGAGTTCGGCCCGCTGGTGACGCTGCGCATCGCGCTGGGCTCGGGCCTGGCCTTCCTCACCGCGCAGCTTCTGGACGTGGCGGTGTTCGACCGGCTGCGCGAGGGGCGCTGGTGGCGTGCGCCGCTGGCCTCGACGCTGATCGGCTCGACCGTGGACACGGCGCTGTTCTTCACCATCGCCTTCTCGGCCTGGCTGAGCGTGATCGAGCCCGCGAACGATGTCGGCTGGGCGAACGAGGCGCTGCCGCTGCTGGGGCTTGGGCCGGTCGTTCCGCTCTGGATGTCGCTTGCGGTGGCGGATTGGACTGTCAAACTTGCCCTCGCCTTGATCGCATTGGTCCCGTTCCGCCTTATTGTTGGGCGGCTGATGGCACAGATTGCGTGAATTAACTGGACATACACCAAATCTGTGGCAGGCTGATCTCGACGGCAACAGCAGAAGGGAGGTGGTCCAGTGTCTGGAGTGAGATTGGAGAGAGGTGTTGGAACAGTCGGGAGGGCCGTAGCCTGAGGGCAGCCCCGAAGGCTGGACGCTTCCGATTGGGCCGGTCGCTCTAACCAGCCCATCTCCTTGGCTCTCGGGGCCGCCTGCTATGGCGGCCCTTTCCAATTCCGGGGATCTGCCCCACTCTTGCCGCATGCTGCGCGTCACCGACGAGATCGCGATCGAGGATTGGGAACTGACCGAGGTCTTCTCGCGCGCGTCGGGGTCGGGCGGGCAGAACGTGAACAAGGTCTCGACCGCGGTCCATCTGCGCTTCGAGGCGGCGCGCTCGCCGAACCTGCCCGATCCGGTCAAGGCGCGGCTGAAACGGCTGGCCGGGCGGCGCTGGACGCTGGAGGGGGCTGTGCTGATCCGGGTGGAAGAGACCCGCAGCCAGGCGCGCAACCGCGAGATCGCGCGCGAACGGCTGGCCAAGCTGATCCGCACGGCACTGGACCCGCCGAAACGCCGGGTGCCGACGCGGCCCACGCTGGGCTCGAAACGACGCCGCGTGAAGGCCAAGAAGGAGCGCGGCGAGGTCAAGACGCTGCGCGGGCGGGTATCGCCGGAGGATTAGAGTTGTTTCCGATCAAGTTGAAGCATATCCTGCGTGCCGGAGATAGCGCGCACATTCCTTCGGCTTGAAGGCAGTCAGTGCGGAAGCGATGGCGCTGCAGAGGCTGTCAGCGCATCTCGGGGCGGCGCTTCTGACGAGGGC
>OMKS01000750.1_pt1 | contig 29912 bp, 33 predicted proteins | sample 1674721 | NCBI WGS metagenome assembly OMKS01 (sample SAMN06264996, study PRJEB25208) | sediment metagenome | isolation source: hot spring sediment | place: USA: California | collected 2014-09-02 | reverse complement strand
TTTCAAGCAGAAGACGGCATACGAGATCTAGTACGGTCTCGTGGGCTCGGAGATGTGTATAAGAGACAGGTATAATACCGTGCGGCTGTTTATCCATTGTTATGAGGCCGCGAATGTAGTATTCGTGTAAGGTGTGAGGTTCATAAGGGAAACCGTCCAGTTCAAATCTCTCGGAGATGTCATTACCGGCATGCTCTTCCTGCCGGAGACCGATATACCCTCAATCGCCCTGATAATCTGTCATGGGGCCATGGATTTCAAAGAAAACTACTATGAACTCTGCGAGTTCATGGCGGATAAAGGGATCGCGGCACTCGCTTTAGATATGCATGGAAACGGTGAGAGCCAGGGGAAACGTTTTCATGTGAACATCTCTTCGTGGGTCGCCGATATCTCAGCGGCAATTGATTTTCTTGAGGGTCACCCGGATATCGACAGAAAGAAGATAGGAGCATTCGGGCTTTCTTCGGGCGGCACCGCTGTTCTGGAATGTGCAGCGAAAGACACCAGATTGCACGCCGTCATAACCCTTGACGCAACAGTCAGGCCCACTGTGAATCTGCAGGAGAAGATAGGGTTGGAGATCCTGGTTCTCCTGGCAAAGGCAAAGCATCTCTTTACCGGGAAAGAGCTGAGGCTGTCCATGGTAAATGCCTTCAGAAAGATCGAGGTTGCCTCTGACCCGGAAGTCAACAGAAACTGGGGCCAGAACCCGAGAGTCATCGAGATGTGGTCATCCTGGCCCATACCCGGCGCCATCGAATCGGTCATTGTCAATACAATCGATCGCGTTCACATGATATCGGCCCCTACCCTCGTCATGCACGGGCAGGACGACAAGATTGATCCGCCTGAGACCGCCACAGCACTCTTTGAAAGGCTTACCTGCGTAAAGCAGCTCAACATAATCCCGGGCAACGGCCATCTGGGTCATCTCGACAGTAATAAAACTGCAGTGTTCAATCTCACTACAGAGTGGGCGCTCAGGCACCTGGACTCAAGCCATATGCAATAATCTGCAAGAAAAACCATGTGCTGGACGCTGAAAACAATCTTTTTATCGCATAAAGGATCAGAAGGAGGTACTCATATGAAGAAATGTGCAGGAAATCTTTTTGCAGCCATTGTCCTGGCATTGGCATTATTGGCCTCAACAGCCCTGACCGGCTGCGAAGGAAGTGACGCCAGGAAGTCGATCGATGATGCTGTCGAGGAAGTCAGCGGGGCCAAGATTATCAATAAGGGTGAAAACATCAAGAAACAGATCCAGGACTTGAATGCTCAGGATATCGAGCGGATTCAAAAAGATATTGAAAAGGGTGTATACAGCGAAGAAGACTGACGGGTATTTCATCTCAATACAGGAGGCCAGTTTATGGATTGTTCAGGAAAGATCGTATGGATAACCGGTGCATCCTCAGGTATCGGAGAGGCGCTGGCCTATGAATTCAGCCGCAAAGGCGGCCAACTGGTCCTTTCCGCACGCAATGTGTCAAGGCTGGCAGAGGTCAGGAATGCATGTGTCAATCCCGGAGCACACATGGTGATGGGGCTTGACTTAAACCAGCCAGATTCATTCGGGAATGCCTGTAGAGAAGTACTGAAACATTTCGGCAAGGTCGATATCCTGATTAATAACAGCGGCGTTTCGCAGCGCTCACTTGCAGCCCAAACCGGCATGGATGTAGACAGAGCGATAATGGAGACCAACTACTTTGGAACCATCGGCCTTACCAAGGCGCTCCTGCCTTCCATGTTAGAGAGAGGATCCGGGCATATTGTTGTCATCACAAGTGTTGCAGGCAAGCTGGGAACCCCTCTTCGGTCATCATACTCCGCATCAAAGCATGCCCTGCACGGGTTCTTCGACTCGCTCAGGGCTGAAACCTGGAGGCAGGGAATACGCATTACCATGGTGTGTCCGGGCTTCATCAGAACCAATATCTCCATAAACGCGCTTACCGGAAACGGCACACCGCAGGGAACAATGGACAATGCACAGGCATGCGGAATGCCCGCACATGTATGTGCGGAAAAGATCGTAAAGGCCGTTGAGAAAAACAAGGCAGAGGTCAATATAGGCGGCAAAGAGGTAATCGGCATCTATCTCAAGAGGTTTGTACCGGGAATATTCAACATGATCATCAAAAGGGCCCGGGTCACCTGAGAAGGCATGGCCGTCAATACGCAAACACCAGGTTCATGTGGATATCAAAAAGACAATAACTTTTCTTTATTAGGCATTGCCTCCAGCCCATCTCATAAGATTGCGAATAATCAAAAGGGTTTTTTACATTAATTTTTCCGGATACATGATCCGATATAAATAAAGGGCGTTGTGCTTACCTTAACATCATCAGTTTTAGTTGTGCGCACCTTTGGCTTTCGGTAAGATTCGGGAAATGAATTTTGCACCTTACAAATGAAACGGGATAATGATTTGAGTATAAGGGAAAAAGTAGTTGATCTTATTCGGAACAAATCAACCTCATTGCCGACCCTGCCGGTAGTAATCAACAACATCATTATAACAGCCAAGAACGATAAAACAACAGCAGCTGATCTGGCAGGGTTCATTGCAAACGATCAGACCCTGTCCGCCCGTATCCTGAAGATTGCAAACTCGGTGTATTACGGCCAGCCCAAAGAGATCGATTCCATTACCAGGGCAATAATAGTGATCGGGTTCAAAGAGATCGTCTCCATTGCCCTGGGATCGGAGATATTCAAAACCTTTTCGACAAAGAATTCATACAACATGATTGACATGAATGAACTGTGGAAACATTCTATCGCTGTCGGCTTTGCCTTCAGGCACCTGGAAAAGAAGACGAGGATGTCCTTTACCGAATCGGCCATGCTCTCGGGTCTTCTCCATGATATAGGCAAGATTATATTTATCCTTTACTTCCCGAAAGATTACGAAGCGGTGTTGGAGGAACAACGCAGGGCAGATGATGTCCCGCTCGATGTCATGGAACGCAAGATGCTGGGAATCGATCATTCGGAAATGGCGTACCTGCTTATGAAACAGTGGAATTTTCCAGCAAACATCAACCTTCCCATACGTTTTCACCATAACCTTTCCGAATGCCCCTTCGAACACCTGAATATGGCCACAATGATAAACATTGCAGATTACCTGTGCCACCGCTGCGGGATCGGTTTCAGCGGGAATCTCGTAATAGAAAGGCACGATTCGGCAATAACAGGGCTCGGGCTCTCAATCGAGAGTATCGACACAATCGTACATGAACTCGAAGAAGACAGGCCCCAGGTAGATGGCTTCCTGGAGGCAATGGCATAACTCATTATGAAAGAACCGGATATAAACAACCCGCTCACAGACCTCCTGGACGGAGAAGACAATCAGCTTCTTCTGGATAATATCAGAACTGTCTACAATAAGTTCCAGGACAAACTCACCCAGCTTTCCATGCTGCGGGAACTGGGCAATATCCTTAACCATATTAACAACTTTCAAGAGGTCTGCAGGACCATCATGGACATCACCATTGCCACTACTGTTGCGAGAAACTGCTCTATCATGCTCATGGACTTTGAAAAGAATCAGTTGTTTCTGGTTGCAGCAACAAACCCTGAAGGGGACAGCTATATCATCGAACCGAGAAAGATCTTCTCGAAACAAGATCTTACCTATACCTTTTCCTTCGGTGAAGGAGCTGCCGGAAAGGCTCTGCTGACAAAACAGCCTGTTCTCATCAACGATGTGAGCCTCTCCGATGTCTTTCACACGCACAAAGATACAAAGGTTGCCATAGGGACCTTGCTTTCGGTCCCCATGATCATAGAGAACATCGCCTGCGGCGTGTTCACCCTGAGCCATCCAGACAAAGACATCTTCAAGACAAACGATGTCAACCTGTTCACTATCGTATCGAACACGGTTGCCATGGCATTGAACAGCGCACTGAGCTACGAAACCCTTAGATATTCAGAAGAGAAATATCGTGCCCTTACGGAATATTCAAATGACGGTATTACGATAATCCAGAACGGCACGCACAGGTATGCAAACCAGAGCTATAAAGCCATGTCCGGATATACATTCCGCGAACTGAAGAATATCCCTCTCGACACACTGATCACGCAGATAAGCGACCATAAAGGCTGGCCTAATAAAATGAACCCGCTGCACAGTGATATCCCGGGGACCTATGAAGCGATTCTGAAAAACAAGAACGGCAGGGAGCTGGATGTGGAGATATCCCATGCATCCTTCCTGTATATGGGAAATCACGCAAAGATACTTTCGGTACGCGACCTTAAAGAACGCAAAGAGCTCGAGTTCAAGCTTGCACAGGCACAGAAGATGGAAGCACTCGGAGTAATCGCAGGCGGAGTTGCACATGATCTCAACAATATCCTTGCCGGCATCACGAGCTACCCGGATCTTCTGCTCATGGACCTGCCAGATGACTCTCATCTGAGAAAGCCTCTCTCCACCATCAGAAAGTCGGGGGAGAAAGCGATCGCCACTGTACAGGACCTGCTGACACTCGCACGAAGAGGTGCATCGGTCATGGAAACTGTAAATCTCAACAAACTTATACAGGACTACCTGGACAGTCCTGAACATAAGAAAATCAAGAATCACCATGAGAACGTCTCGATCATAACCATGTTCGAGGCTGAGGAACTCAATATCAAGGGTTCTCCCTATCACCTGAACAAGACACTGATGAACCTTGTACTCAATGCTGCAGAGGCCATGGATAAAGGCGGCTCGATCTCCATAATCACTGAGAACCGCTATATGGACAACCCTGTACAGGGGTATGAATTCATTAAAGAGGGGGATTTTGTAACCCTTTCCATCACTGACACTGGCTCCGGGATAAAACGTGATGACATGGAAAATATCTTCGAGCCTTTCTATACCAAGAAAAAGTTCGGCAGAAGCGGTACAGGCTTGGGTCTGCCAGTGGTATGGGGAACGGTCAAGGATCACAATGGTTTTATCGATATTCAAAGCACAGAAGGAAAAGGCACGACCTTTACCCTGTATTTCCCGGTTACCAGAGATGAGATCCTGCCTCAACACAGATCGATGTCTCTTGATGAATACCGGGGCAACGGAGAGAATATCCTGGTGGTAGACGATGTGGTGGAACAAAGAGATATCGCCACCATGATGCTGCAGAAACTGGGGTACAATGTAACAGCCGTGTCCAGTGGAGAAGAGGCAGTGGAATATGTGAGCGGTCATGCCGTGGACCTGCTGATCCTCGATATGATCATGAACCCCGGGATCGACGGTCTTGAGACATACCGCAGGATACTCAAGATCCGTCCTGGCCAGAAAGCCGTCATCACCAGCGGATTCTCCGAGACGCAGCGGGTAATAAAGGCACAGGATCTGGGCGCCAGTGCATATATCAAGAAACCATATTTCCTCGAGAAACTGGGTACTACCGTAAAGAGAGTCCTTAACGATTAACCCGGTTCTTATTGTATGGACCGGCACCAAAGAAAGGCTGGACCCGGACATTCTCACCATGTATAACCAATCTGGATTACCTGTTTTCATGTTCGTGCAAAGGGGGTTGTTATGGCTATTCCAGACATCCTGATCATAGGGGCAGGGGCAGTAGGGTCTTTTTGTGCCGCAGTCATGGCACGAAAACAGCTTGGCACCATTTATCTGTACGATATCATCGAAGATCTTGCTGTTGGAAAGGCACTCGACATCAATCAGGCCTCACCCTATCTGTACACAGATACCAGGGTAATAGGATGCAACAGGCTTGAAGAAGTGCCGGGCGCAGATGTCATTGTCATCACGGCAGGACATGCGCGCCATGCCGGCATGACCCGTCTCGATCTCTTGAACAAAAACCTTTTAGTTGCTACAGACCTGGGCAAAACGATCATGGCAAGATTCCCGAAGGCAAAGGTACTTATCGTTACTAACCCTGTGGATGTCCTTGCCTGGTTCTTAAAGACCAGGTGGCCGGACATGAACGTCTTCGGCCTGGGCTGTTCTCTGGATACCATGCGTTTCAGATATTTCATCGCTGAAGAGGTCGGGGGCTCGGTCGACTGCGCAAGGGGCATGGTGATCGGAACACATAACGATGACATGATTCCACTGGTCAACCATGCAACCGTGGGCGGGGTACCCATGCGACATCTTCTCCACGATAATGACATAGAAAAGATCGTAAGCAGGACACGCAGCGCAGGCACAACCATCACGCAGAAGCTCAAAGAGCACAGCGGGTTCTATGCAGCAGCCCATGTGGTCACTCAGATAGTGGAGTCGATAGTATTCAACCGTCTCGGGACATTCCCTCTGAGCGTTTACTGCAGGGGTGAATACGGGTATACCGGCATCAGTCTCGCCCTGCCCTCAGTGGTCGGCAGCGACGGCATCACAAGGGTCCTCGAGATCGATCTCGACGATAATGAGCGCATGGCACTTAACGTGTGCGCTTCCGCAATGACTGAGATCACACGCTCGATCCAATGATCTCATGGAATTCTATACCTGTAATGAAGGAGATATCCCATGTCGAAGCTCTTTGAATCCGCACGCATCAAAACGATGTATCTGAAAAACAGGATTGTGAAATCGGCTCTCTTCGAGAGTATGGCAACCCTTGACGGTCTCCCCACCGATAAAACCTTGCATTTTTATGAAAGACTTGCCCGCGGCGGCACAGGACTTATCATCACGGGTTATGCATATGTCAACAAAGACGGCCGGTCATATCCCCTGCAGAACGGCGCACACTCAGATGCAATCATCGAAAGATGGAGGCGTGTAACCGAAAAGGTCCATGAGCACGGATCACGGATAGCCCTGCAGATCGTTCACGGAGGCAGGCAGACAAAGCCAGTGGCATCTGATAATAGGAGACGGCTTGCACCTTCGGCAATTCCGAATCTTGTTTATTTTACGTGGCCCAAGAGTATGAGCGAGGAAGAGATATGGCAGACCATAACGGATTTTGCAGATGCTGCCGAACGGGCAGTAAAGGCAGGGTTCGACGCGATTCAGATCCATGCAGCGCACGGATACCTGATCTCGAGCTTTCTCTCTCCTGTTACCAACAGGCGGACAGACAGATGGGGAGGCAGCATCAGAGGCAGATTCCGGTTTCTGGAAGAGGTGTACAAAGCTGTCAGGTTGCGTGTGGGAAACGATTTCCCTGTTCTGGCAAAGCTCAACATCATAGATTTCGTACCGTTGGGCCTCAGCCCGAATAACAGCTTTCCTGCTGCCATGCTCCTGGCAGAGCTAGGGCTCGATGCCCTGGAAATAAGCGGAGGTATTGCCGAGACATCACTTGGCATGAGCCGCGGCGATTCACCGGCAAAGGTCATTACAAGGAATCGGTCACCTCTGCTCAGGCTATATTTTACGCTTTCACTGGCAGGGATGAAGGCAGTACTTCCTTTCAGGGAAAATTACTTTCTTGACTATGCAAGAAGACTCAAACCGGCCCTTACTATTCCCCTGATCCTCGTCGGAGGCATCAGAAACCCTCTTGCGGCCGAGCAGATCCTTCAGGCCGGACATGCAGACTTCATCTCCATGGCACGCCCGCTTGTCAGAGAGCCTTCCCTGCCGAACAAGTGGCTCAAAGGGTCAACCAGACCTGCCACCTGCACCTCCTGCAACCGCTGCCTGGGCGAAGTGGAACAGGGTAATATACTGAAGTGCTACCTGTTAAAGAAAACCGCTGATCCGGCCTGATAATTCACACCAACAAAGAGACCGTGGTGCATCGCCATATTCTTTGTTGAAATACAAATATTTTGCAAGGCAGCATGAAAACAAGGAGAAACGATCATGTTCGATCCGAGCAAGCCGATAACCTTTGACCGTCTGGTCCGCATCACGATCATCCTGATCATCATAGTCGCGCTGGTGGGGCTCATGGGATATTTAAGCGACGTACTCATACCCTTTGCCATTGCTCTGCTTCTTGCCTATCTCATCAACCCCATGGTAAACTTCATCCAGACAAGAATACACAGCCGAACTGCAGCAGTGTTCCTGGGCCTTTTACTGATCCTTGCAGCTGTAACCCTTGCCGGGATTCTCATCATTCCCATGATTGCACGGGAGATTACCGCCATGGGCCATGTGCTGAGCGCCATGGTGGACAATGCCGACATAGCCCAGCGTGCAAGAAAGACGCTGCCTCCCGAGATCTGGAACATTGTAATGAAATTCGCGTCCAGGCAGGAGGTTCTCGACTTCTTCTCGTCGGGCAACCTCATGCAGATTGTCGAGACCATCGCGAAAAAGGTCCTGCCCGGCCTGTGGAACGTCATCAGCGGAACTGCGAGCTTTCTTATCGGGCTGCTTGGCCTGACTGTCATCGGGCTCTATCTCGTGTTCCTGCTCATCGATTTTCAGAAGGTGCAGGAGGAATGGAAATATCTGGTACCCGGAATATACCGCAGGCAGGTCGTCGAGTTCGCAGAGGAATTCCAGAGCGCCATGAGCCGCTATTTCAGGGGTCAGGCTGCAGTCGCTTTCTCTGTGGGTGTGCTGTTCTCCATCGGATTCGTCATCATCGGCCTGCCGCTTGCAATACTTCTGGGGCTCTTCATCGGACTGCTCAACATGGTACCCTACCTTCAGCTCGTCGGCCTCATACCCGCTTTTTTCCTCGCCATGATCCACGCACTGGAAACAGGGACAAGCATCTGGATCAATCTGGGGCTTACCACGCTTGTCTTTGCCGTTGTACAGACCATTCAGGACACCTTCCTCGTACCAAAGATCATGGGCAGGGTAACAGGGCTCAGCCCTGCAGTCATCCTCCTTTCCCTTTCCGTATGGGGCAAGCTGCTGGGCTTTTTCGGCCTGGTCATCGCAATCCCGGTAACCTGCCTTGCCCTGGCATACTACCGGAGACTGCTGGCGATGTCGGAGACCGGCGGGGCTTGAGCGGGAGGACGAATCCATGGAGTACGAGAAAATGGAGTGCTGGAGTATTGGAGTGATGGATAAAAGAACCGGATAGCAGAACATAAGATTTCGGAGTTCGAATCTCGGATTTCGGACTTAAAAGATCATCATTTCTCTTTGTGGAAATAACAAACAATGTCACCGGGTTTATGATAGGAAAGCCGCTCACACATAACTATATCACGAGTCAGTTCAATCGCGGAAGGCAGTATAACATATCTCAACAAAGAAGATTCCTCACCATGTTGTATATGCTTTCGTTTTCATGTAAACTCTTATTGAAAGACACTATTCGAGGAGGCAAGACTGTGAACCGGGAACCTATTGCTTTTGATTCATTTATTATCCAGGCACATACCCTGTGGTCAAAAAAATGGCTGGTGCTTACCTGCGGTGATTTCAAGGAGAAGACCTTCAATTCCATGACAGTGGGCTGGGGGAGTTTCGGGGTCATGTGGAACAAGCCCTTTGCCCAAGTGGTGGTTCGCCCGACAAGATATACCTATGAATTCATGAACCGTTTCGATACATTCACCCTGTGTGCCTTTCCCAGGGAGCACCGCAAGGCCACTCAGATAATCGGCACGAAAAGCGGCAGGGATGGCGACAAGATATCAGAAGCAGGACTTACGCCCATCGCATCTTCGGTTGTCGCATCCCCCGGTTTTGCAGAGGCGGAGCTCATCGTGGAACTGAAAAAGATGTACTTTTCTGATCTCGAACCAGGGCATTTCCTTGATGAGACAATAGAGAAGAACTATCCGCTAAAAGACTACCACAGGGTGTTTTTCGGTGAGATCCTTGCGATCTCAGGCACACAGCCATACAGCAGCGCCACAATGCATCCTTGAGGCGTAAGCAGTGATCGAGATCACCTGGACCGGGGCTGCAGGCCTGATCATATCAAATGGTGAACACACCGTCTGCATTGATCCGTTCGTGACAAGGCCGGGCAAGATGGATGTCTTGTTCAAAAAGCTCCATCCGGATGAAACCGCGATCGAGAACTATACAAAAGGTCTCAAAGGGAACGTACATGCAATCGTTGTTGGCCACACACATTTCGATCATGCACTCGATGTGCCGGTAATCGCCAGCAGACTTGCCGGCAGGGTGTTCGGCAGCACAAGCCTTGAAAGTCTCATGGAGATATCGGGCCTGCCCGGCCGTACCCGGGTGTGCAAATACCACGAACACTTCAATCTGGCAGACACAATATCGCTCACCATGTTCCCGTCAATCCACGGCAGGGTGTTTTTAGGCCGGGTCCCGTATGAAGGCGAGATCTCACAGGATATGCACCTGCCGTTTAAGGCCCGGGATTACCGGCTCGGCGATGTCTATATGCCGAGGATCGAGATCGGCGGGATATCCATCATGCACGCCGGCAGCGCGGGCTGCAGCGTCAAAGACCTTGCAGGGCAGAAATGCAACGTTCTCTTCATGTGCGTTCCGGGATGGAAAAGATGCCCGGATTATACTTCCGCCTTGTTGGAAACCCTTCAACCAGGGATCATCGTGCCCTTTCACTACGATGACTTCACAACACCACTGTCTCCAGGCATAAAGCCCCATAAAATACCGTTCTCGGATATGAAAGGCTTCATAAAACAGATCGCTTATGTGATGCCCAGGGCTGAGATTCGCATCCCTCTTCCTCTGTCTCCCATGTTGTTTGGATGATGAAACAGGTAAAGTGGTTTAGGGTCTAAGGTATTGGATTCAGGGTTTAGGTTGAATAGGTGAATAGGTCTGGAGACAGGTAACACATTTAGGACATGGGGGAAGAAGTGATGAAAGGAAGCTCGATCGGATGGATCGGCACAGGTGTGATGGGTATATCCATGTGTGCTCACCTGATGAATGCGTTGTAAGGAGGTCATACCATGAACGTGGTCGTAGAGAAGAAAGACAGGGTTTTCACCATCATCATCAACAGGCCTGAAGTAAGAAACGCCGTGGACGGACCTACTGCCAGAGAACTGGCCGATGCATTCAGGGCCTTCGACGCTGACAGTTATTCCGACGTGGCTGTTTTGACAGGCGTCGGCGGACACTTCTGTGCAGGTGCGGATCTGAAGGCTGTAAGCACAATCGAGAATGCGAACCGCCTTGACGAAACCGGAGACGCACCCATGGGCCCTTCGCGCATGATGCTGAGCAAACCGGTTATCGCTGCTGTTGCAGGCTACGCTGTTGCAGGAGGCCTTGAACTTGCCTGTTTCTGCGATCTGAGAGTCGCAGAGGAAAATGCCGTATTCGGAGTATTCTGCCGCAGGTGGGGGGTTCCGCTCATAGACGGAGGAACGATCCGCCTTCCCCGTCTTATCGGAATGAGCCGGGCCATGGACATGATCCTGACCGGCAGGCCGGTGCATGCTGACGAGGCTCTTGCCATCGGCCTGGCAAACCGGATTGTAAAAGACGGAACTGCGAGGCATGAGGCGGAGGAACTGGCCCGGTCTCTGATAAAATTCCCTCAGGTCTGCATGAGAAACGACAGGCTCAGCGCATACGAGCAGTTTTCCCTGGACACAGAAAAGGCATTCATCAATGAATTCCGCCACGGCATGAAGGTCATCGGCAGCAATGAAACGTTAGAAGGCGCACGGAGATTCTCCGGCGGCAAAGGCAGGCACGGCTCGTTTTGACGACTGAACAGGGCATGTTCATACTCAAGCCTTACTCAAGAAAATACCAATAATAAAGAGTTCTAGACTCTTATTGCCATACGGGCAACTTCGATGTGGAAAGACGCGGTATCTGATATTATAATAAATCTATACAAACAACTGTTTATAACCCATGTATGCTGCGGGGCACTCCAGCATACGGGAAGATACGGTCAATCTTTTTCTTCTTATAATGGTAATATTTTTCTCATCAGTAATATCTTCTACATTTACCTGCTTTTCCTTGATATATTGTTTTTATTAGTTTTATGACTTATCATACGAGTTCTTACCTGCCATTCTACTGTCATTTTATTGCTTATAGAGACGTGGTTTGCCCTGGCACGATTTTTGAATGTATAAGAAGAATATCATTATTTTATTGTCTGATATGTCGGAAATGACTTGATGGTATTATATTCTAAATTCACACAGGGGGCCACCATGGGAAATACAACAAAAGAGTCTGGTCTTGTATTGATACACGGAACATCTGAAACCAAAGGTCACATTTCGATTCCCCCGATCATCATGAACCGGATCTATTCTTTAGGCAGCATGAAAAACCTTGAAAACGGCCTGACATTCAACATCAAGAACCCCATGAAAGACGCTTTGCTTACAGGCATATCAGGCATCACCATCAATGCTGAAGCAATCCCTCTCGATACTGTTACAGTGAAAAACAACGGGTCTCGGCTCAATGCCTGCGAAATAAATTCAAAGCAACCGCTTGATTTTCCCATGGGACAGAATATAGAATTCCACTTGTCGGGAATGGCGCTCTCCAGGAACACTGAGCATTCTATCTCGATCTCCTGCCATACGGATCCTTACGGTTTATTGACCTTGGAGGCAAAGGATTCGGTTACCGAGACACGGGCCGTGGGTAATAAACTGCCCTATGATAAACAGAACAACTACGACAAGGATATCGTCAGGCAGCGGCAGGATTTTCTGGAAGACTACACAGGCGTTCATTTCCATCATATCAAGCAGCATTCTTTCGATCCTGCTCTCACCCAGGGAAATATCGAGAACTTCACCGGCGTGGCGCAGGTCCCTCTGGGGTTTGCAGGGCCTTTAAAGGTCAACGGCGAGCACGCCAAAGGTGAATATTTCATCCCCATGTGCACGAGCGAAGGAACACTCGTAGCATCGTACAACAGGGGAATGAAGCTCATCAACATGTGCGGCGGTGTAAAGGTAACGGTTGTCGAGGACCGCATGCAGAGATCCCCTGCATTTGCCTTTGATTCTGCCCGTGAAGGCAGAGACTTCATGCTGTGGATAGACGAGCATATGGATGATATCCGCGCTCAGGCCGAGACAGGATCAAGGGTGGCAAAACTCCTGAGCATAGACAGCTACATGGCGAGCAGGCTGGTATACCTGAGATTCAACTACTTCACCGGCGATGCAGCAGGGCAGAACATGGTCAGCATGTGTACCTACACGGCATGCAACTGGATTCTCTCTCAGACCAATACCGTCCGTCACTTCTATCTGGACGGGAATATTTCAACGGACAAGAAGGCATCCTTTATCAACAACCTCAATACAAGAGGCAAAAGGGTGATCGGCGAAATCCTGATCCCCAAAGATATAATGATCCAGCACATGCATGTTGACCCCGTAACCCTTGACTACCTGTGCAGGGCCTGCCAGCTCGGCGCCTTCATGGCAGGCGCATCGAGCAACGGCCTCCATGCTGCCAATGCCCTTGCCGCAATCTTCATGGCAACCGGCCAGGATGTGGCAAACGTATCCGAATCCTCTGCAGGCATGGTCTGCACCGAGATAACACCCGAAGGCGACCTGTACGGCTCATTGACGCTTCCATCCCTTATTGTTGCGACATACGGAGGGGGAACCGGGCTGCCAACCCAGCGCGAATGCCTTGAATCGCTCGGCTGTTACGGTCATGGCAATGTTATGAAATTCGCAGAGATAGTGACAGCTGCGGCAACCGCAGGAGAGATCTCGCTGGCAGGGGCAATAGCATCGCTGGACTGGGCCACGAGCCACGAGCGCTTCGGCAAGAACCGCTAGAATACATGAAGCAACAAAAGGAAACCAGGGGTTGTGTCTTTTCTTAAATCTTCACCTTGGATACAGACACGACAACTGTCCTGAGCTAAGATCAAGAATAGCCATCATCAACATCTGGGCATAGCCCATTGACTCTGCCTCTGAAACAAATCAATACCATGGGGGGTATATCAACCATGAGCTCATTCATATGCTCAAGGCTTGGTATTCATTGGCTAGGTCTGCTACGAATCTTAAAAAATGCCTCCCTGGTTTCCTGCTGTCTTTCTATCTACCCATGAATACCTCGTTATTAATATTAATATCCGGATCAATGTTTCATTTATCAAATGAAATCCCTCTCTTTAATATCTTACCTGTTGAGGTCTTGGGTAATTCGTTCATAATCTTGACCATTCTGGGATATTTATACGGTGCGACACGATCTTTCACATACTTTTTCAATTCTTCAGCAGTAGTATTGCAGCCTTTTCGAAGAACAACAACTGCTGCTATCTCCTCACCGAGATCATCATTCGGTATCCCTATTACTGCTGCTTCAACAACATCCTCGATGGAATAGAAAACCTCTTCAATCTCACGCGGATAGACATTATAGCCGCCTCTTATGATCAAGTCCTTCTTTCTGTCTACAATATATATGTAGTTGTCGCTGTCCATTCGTGCGAGATCGCCTGTATGCAGCCATCCGCCCTTTAATGCATCTTCCGTAGCCTCGGGCTGGTTAAGATATTCCTTCATAACACCGGGCCCGGAAACAAGCAGCTCTCCCACCTCACCGTGCGGTACATCATTGTCCTTATCATCCACGATCCTGGCCTTAAAAGGGGGAATCGCCAGTCCGATAGAACCTGGGCGTGTTGGTCTGCCGAAAGGATTCTCCACACAGGTTGGAGAGCACTCGGTAAGTCCGTAACTTTCGTAAAAAAGTAGCATTGAAATATTTCTCAAATCTATGCAGAACCTCAACTGGAAGCGATGCCCCGCCAGAGATACAGAACCGAAGACCTGAACGTTTAGGTGCAGTAACTGCAGCCATCTCTACCAGAGATGTTGACCATTGTAGGAACAGCGTAAAGGATTGTGCTGTCTTCTTCCTCAATAGCGGCAAAGACCTTATCTGTCTCAAACTTCTCAAACATGAGCATAGTAAGCCCCAGCAAGATAGATATATTAAGAGAGTGCGTCTGGCCATAGCAGTGAAAGAGAGGGAGTACACTTATAACAACATCCTTCGGTTCTGTATATCGAACCGCAGCAATGGCTTCGGCATCACTCATGAGGTTGTAATGGGTCAACACAGCACCCTTGGGCAGACCTGTCGTGCCGCTCGTATACATCACGATCCAGGGGTCTTTGGAATCAGCCGGATATGTATGATGCTCTCCTGTATTGTCATATAATCCCTGTAGTGGCGTAAAACCCTCCGGTGGATTATCACCATCGACTATACGCACCTTGATTCCCGGCGTAGCATCGAGTATCGGTTTAGCTTCTTTGATATAATCAGTGTGTCCTATAAATGCCGTTGCGCCCGAGTCACGGAAAATATGTTCAAGTTCTCTCTGAGAGATATATCGGATTCACAGGCACTACAGCTGCTCCCACCTTGGCCAGGGCATACTATACTATTGGCCAGTTAGGTGATTCCGGCATCATCAAGACACAGAAATCTCCAGGCATAAGTCCATGCTTCGCAAGTCCGATCGCAACGGCATCTACTCTTGAATTCATTTCTGCAAATGTTATGGTCTGTCCTTTAAAGCGAATAGCCGGATGACCTGGGATTCTCAAAGCAGTATTTGTTAGAAAACTTGCAATATTCATCTCATCCTCCTTACGGTGTGATTTATTGTTTGCCGCGCTTCATTTCTTCAATCCAGACCGAGGCATCATCTTCACTGCTGATGAAACGTATCGGGCGATCTGAAAACAGGCTGATGTCTGCACAGGCTGTCTTGCAACCACTTATCACAAGAACACTCTTAGCCTCCTCACGCTCGGGCGATACAAATTCGATCATCCCGCCCAGTTCCTCTTTGATCCGATTGACCGTTCCAACCCTGTCGTAGCACGGGGAACACCCGCCGCAGTACTTAAGGCCGATCCTGAGAACCTTACTCATCCTCCGGGATTCCGCTGAGCTTTCTCGCGACTTTCATCTTGGCCTTCATGTTGACCTGCCTCGCAATCATGATCCTTTGGGCCTGGGGCGAGCCTGCCCCGTGCATACTCTCGGTCAGATACCCTACAGCAGCCGAACCCATGGTGATATTCTCGATCAGACGCAGTATGCGCATCCTGTTTTCTGTGGGCACATCCGCATTGGCCCTGTAGTACTTCTCGATCCATTTGCCCACTTGCGGTGAACGGAAGTCTTCCTCTGAAGGCAGCGTGACCAGCAGTCCGCCCGCTATATCCTGCGCAAGGCGGGCTATCTCATAGGGAAAGCGCGTCACATTTTGCTTGCAGACATTGGCAAGCAGGGTGTTTACCAGATAGGTCCCGCTCGGCTCCTTGTGACCTTGCGATGCACATGCAATGGACCCGCAGAACAGGGTCTCGTTCAGATGATTCATCTCGATGATCTTGTCCTTGACATGAGAGGCCTTGTTTGCGCCGTTGTATTCCGCAATAATCTGGGTGGCGCCTATGAGTACATCACCGACCCCGGCCTTGCACGCATAGCTCTGGCGGTGATACGATGCAAACTGCTCCACAAGCTGTCCGGCAAAATCCCACTCCCTGCACATGAATACCCGGTCCCACGGCACAAAGACATTGTCGAATACCACCAGGGCCTCGTGACCCCCGTAGATCTGGTTGCCGCGGTCGATCATGCCTTTCTCCAGCTTGCGGGTATCGCATGACTGCCTGCCCATGATGTAGGTTATCCCTTCGGCATCAGAAGGCAGCGCGAACGAGACGGCAAAATCCTTGTCTTCCTCGCGCATACTGATGGTGGGCATAAGGATGATTTCGTGGGAATTCACCGCACCGGTCTGGTGGCATTTCGCTCCTGCCACCACGATACCGTCAGGCCGTTCCTCCACTATGTGCATGAACATGTCGAGATCGTCCTGCTGGTGCGGGGCCTTGCTGCGGTCACCCTTCGGGTCTGTCATGGCACCATCGCAGGTAAGATCGTTCTCCTGTACGTATTCGAGATACTTCAGAAAGCGCTTGTTATATTCTGTGCCGTACTTCTGGTCGATGTCGTAGGTCGTCATGGAAAGGGCGTTCATAGCGTCCATACCCACACAGCGCTGGAAGCAGCACCCGGTCAACGATCCGAGCAGACGCCCCATCTTCGACTTCTTCACCAGATCCTCTGTGCTCTGGTGAATACTCGTGAACCGGTTGATCTTTTTCCCCGTGATATGCGATGTGGTGGTCATCAGGTCCTCGTACTCAGGGTAGTGCGCAAACTCATAGGTCGCTGCCACCGCGTTCATGGACGGACGGATGATCGGATCATCCACAACATTGTCCACCCTCTTCCCGAACATATAGACCTTGAGATTCAGTCTCCTCAGACTTTCTTCGTACTGCTTTGCATTCATCATTGGCATGGTAGTTCTCCTATATAGTTTGATACCTTTCCATAAAGTTCCATACTGTCATATAATCACACTCCCTCAACCTTACCGACGATCATTATGGAATAAAGATTGATTCATCCATCTGAGACAATGACCGGTCAAACAGCTTGATGGCATCTATCTTCCCATAGACGGCAGGAAGCAGAGCCCCGATATAGAATTTTGCTGTATTTATCTTTCCGGCATAAAACAGCTTGTCATTGCCGCTGGCAGCCGACGCATTTTCATGGGCTTTCCATGCCTGCCAGAGAAACAACCATCCAAGGACAATATCGCCGAATATTTCAAGATAAGGTGTAGCCCAGGAGTATGCGAGGTATGCGTCTTCCCCCGATGCCTTTTCAAGTAGAAACCACGTTATTTCTTCAATCGCTGATATGGATTTTGCAACTGCCTCGGCATATGATGAAAGTTCGCTTATCCCTGACGCCTTTTCAACCGTGGCTTTCATCTCCGATATTACTGTATCAAGGGCTGCGCCATTGTTCATTCTGACCTTGCGGCCGAACAGCACCCTTTGCTCGTTCATCATATGGAACATGACCACAATACCTTTGTTCTCAGGCCCCAGGAGTTCGCCCCTGCACATTCCATTGTCTCCGAAGTTCAGAACGCTTGTCGGAGAACCATGTATGCTCATCTTATGCTCTACACCTGCGCAGGTAAATGAACTACTGTGCAGCAAGCTTACGGGGTATCAGCTAATGAAAGAGCCAATACCATCATTATCTGATCAAGAAAAGAACAGAATATAAACAACGGATACTTTGGCTTTGGATTCATAATCATGATAAGATTGCCACAGCACGAAAAGCACAGGGAGGAAGTGATGGCCAAGAATAAATACGGTTGGAATGGCTGGAAGATGCCGCTTCTCAATCCTGATGACCCGGACTACTGTGAATACGGATGTCCGATCTGCACACGGGCACGCCGCGGGAACAGCATCGCACAATTCTTCCAGAAGATCGAGATCCTGGTAACCTTCGGCGGGTGCTGGTGGGGGAGAGCCCGCCAGAGGAAATACGGCGTGAGACCGGATGAACCCATACCGGAAAACATTCAGGAGAAGCAGTCGTGAACTTCTGTCCCCTTTGCGGCGAGAGACTCCGGGAAAAGGAGATAGACGGCAGGCAGCGCCTGGCATGTTCGTCCCCGACATGCACCTTCATACACTGGGACAACCCGACGCCCGTTGTTGCCGCAATTGTGGAACTCGACGGAAAGGTCATCATGGTCAGGAACAAGGGTTGGCCTGAAAAGATGTTCGGCATTGTATCCGGCTTTCTGGAAAAGGGAGAAACCCCGGATGAGGCGGTCCTCAGAGAGGTGGAGGAGGAACTGGGGCTTATGGGAAAGATCCAGAGTTTTATCGGCTATTATTCATTTGTCCAGATGAACCAGCTACTCCTTGTATTTCACATCTTTGCACACGGGGAGATCACCATAGGAGATGAACTCGAAGAGATCCGGCAGGTTGAGCCTGAAAGGATAAGACCGTGGCCGTTCGGGACAGGTCCTGCGGTAAAGGAATGGCTTGAAGCAAGAGCAGAGTCAAGGTAGGATTGACAGTCTCGCAAAAAGTCAGTTTGTAAGAATTGGTAACCAATAATATCATATAGTTACAAGTATCAAAAGTGCCTATTCCGGACTTTTTGCGAGATCATCAGGATTGCATCTCACAATTTTCCGCTTGAGCATTACTGCTCAAATGTGAGATCTTAGCCCGGATTACATGAATATCACTTTTAGGAGGATTGCTTTGAGAAAAATACCATTCATTCTGTCACTGCTTCTCATGGGTTTTGCCAACAACTCGTTTGCCGAGGCCGCAAACCCCAGGGTACGGATCGAAACCGGCAAAGGCACCATCATAATCGAGCTGGACGGCCAGAAGGCACCGAAGACCGTAGAGAATTTCCTTAATTATGCACGTTCCGGGTTCTATGAAGGAACTATCTTTCACCGGGTTATCAAAGGATTCATGATCCAGGGCGGGGGGCTCACCGAGGACATGCGCCAGAAGAAGACAAACGCCCCGGTACTTAACGAGGCGGACAACGGCCTGAAAAATCTCCGCGGCACCATAGCCATGGCACGGACACAGGATCCTAATTCAGCAACGGCACAGTTCTTTATCAATACCGCTGACAATGCATTCCTGGATCATAAGGGAAAATCATTACAGGGATGGGGATACTGCGTATTCGGCAAGGTAGTCGAAGGCCTCGATGTGGTGGATGCAATCGAGAATCTGCAGACCACATCGAGGGCAGGTCACCAGGATGTGCCCGTAACACCGGTATTCATCACAGATGCAAAGGTTGAAGAACCATCCGGAGAAAAGTGACCTTAAGGACGTATTGACCCCACATATTGTATTATTCGTTCAATAGAACTTGTGGGAGCGGCAGGTTGCCCGAAGGGTGAAGGCCATGGATGGCTCGAATCACAATTCGGCAGGACAGCCGAATTGGACGACCGGCAGGTTGCCCGAAGGGTGAAGGCCATGGATGGCCTGAATCACAATTCGGCAGGAATAATACACGTCCATTCCGGAGATGAGAACACAATGATTCACACGCGTAAAACAGGGATCGTGTCCTGGGCCCTGTACGACTGGGCAAACTCGGCCTTTGCCACAACTATCATGGCAGGGTTTTTCCCCATCTTTTTCAAACAGTTCTGGAGCTGCGGGGTCGACCCGACATTAAGCACGGCAAGGCTCGGCATGGCAAACTCTTTAGCCGGGATCGTCATCGCCCTGTCCGCACCAATCCTGGGAGCCATAGCTGACAGGGGTTCTGCAAAAAAGCGGTTCCTGGTCTTTTTTGCCTGCATGGGGATTGTAATGACCTGTTCCCTCTTCATGGTCTCGCAGGGAAACTGGGTGCTTGCAGTTGCGCTCTATGTCTTTGCAGTGATCGGGTTCTCCGGCGGGAATGTTTTCTACGATGCACTGCTTCCTGCCGTATCTCCGAGAGAGAAGATGGATGTGGTCTCGGCACTGGGTTTCTCCCTTGGATATCTGGGCGGAGGAGTACTGTTCGCAGTAAATGTATGGATGACGCTCAGACCTCATATCTTCGGATTTACAGATGCATCGGCTGCCGTGCGGTTCTCTTTTCTCACCGTGGGACTGTGGTGGGGGATCTTCTCGATTCCCCTGCTTGTCTTCGTCAAAGAGCTCAAGGGGAAGACCCTGCCGGCCAATGCGGCAATTGCTCGGGGATTTGCGCAAATCATACAGACTTTCAGACAGGCACGGCATCAAAAGACCATACTGCTGTTTCTTCTTGCCTACTGGCTCTATATTGACGGCGTAGATACGATCATCCGCATGGCTGTCGATTATGGATTGTCTCTGGGGTTTCAGTCCACTGATCTGATCCTGGCTCTTCTTATAACACAGTTCGTGGGGTTTCCCTGTGCCATTGCCTTCGGCTTTATCGGTGAGAAGATAGGTGCCAGGCGCGCCATATTCATCGCTATCGGGGTATATATATTCATATCCATATGGGGGGCTTTTGTCAGGGACAAGCAGGAATTCTATGTTCTTGCAATCATGATAGGATTTGTTCAGGGAGGGATTCAGGCACTGTCCAGGTCCTTCTATGCAGGGATCATACCGCGGGATAAGGCAGCCGAGTACTTCGGGTTCTACAACATGATGGGAAAACTCGCGGTTATCATAGGCCCTGTCCTTATCGGTACAGTAGGTCTTTTGATACGGTCGCTCGGGTTCAGCAGCTCGGTGGCATCGAGGATCGGCATCAGCTCGATCTCATTGCTCTTTATCGCCGGCGGTGTGCTCCTGTTCTTCGTCCATGAGGAAAAACCCCGGCAGAACTCATTGTCCTTTTCCGATAACAAGAGAGGCTATCAGGCATGAATGGGATAAAGGTCTTACTGATCGATGCCATGAATCTTATCCGCAGAGTACATGCAGCCCATCCCGAAGGAGAAGACCCGCAAGGCATGGAAGGGCCCATTGTATCATGCGTGCATTCTCTTGAGCGCTCTTTGCATGAATGCCTGCCGAGCCATGCAATATGCGTCTTTGAAGGCCGGGGCAAGAGCTGGAGAAACGATCTCTTTGCCGGCTACAAGTCAGGCAGACAACCCATGCCGGACATACTCAGGGAAAACCTCGTGAGGTTCAAAGAGGCATTTGAGATCTCGGGGGTGAAATCAATTGAGAAAGACGGCATAGAGGCAGATGATATCATTGCAACGCTTGCCCGGAAGATCGCATCTCAAAACGGTCATGTCATCATTCTCTCTACGGACAAGATCTTCCTACAGCTTCTATCTGACCATATCAGGGTGCGTGATCACTTCAAGAGGGCCTTTCTCGACGAGAGCCACGTACGTGAGAGATTCGGCATACGGCCCGGCCAGCTCGTAGACCTTCTGTCTTTGGCAGGAGACAGCACCAATACCATCCCGGGTGTGCCGGGCATAGGTCAAAAGACAGCGGCCGGTCTGCTGAAAAAGTTCTCCACCCTGGAATCTGTTCTTGATAACCGTGAATCCATCACTGGAAAGACAGGGAATCTCATTGCCGAGCATGCACCGGAGGCACTACTCGCCAAAAGGCTTATACGACTCAGGGAAGATATCGAGATGGGTTTGAACCTTCGATTATTCAGGTATCAGCATGGATAGCAGACCGCCATATGGGTTTCCCGGAGGAAAGAAAAAGGCGGTCACACTCAGCTATGATGACGGCACAATTCACGACCGGCGTCTTGTCTCAATCCTGAACAGGTTTAGGGTAAGGGCCACCTTTCATCTCAATTCCGGAAAACTTGGAAACCCGGGATATATTGCCCCCGATGAAGTCGGATCATTATACATTGGACATGAGATCGCTTCCCACACGGCAAACCACCCCAATCTCTGCGAGTTCGACGAGACTATGATTGCCAGCGAAATGAGACAGGACATTCATAGCCTGACAGAGCTCGCCGGGTACCGTGTAAGGGGGTTTTCCTACCCTTACGGGGCTTATAACGACTATGTCGCCACTATCCTCAGATCAACCGGCATCGCCTACGCGCGCACGGTACAGTCCACCAGCGCTTTTACCCTGCCCGAAGACTTCATGATGTGGCACCCGACCTGTCACCATGAAGAAAGCCTCATGGACAAGGCAAAGGCTTTCATGAACATGGATGTACAGCCTGAAACCTGCGCGGTCTTCTCTATATGGGGACACAGCTATGAATTCAATGACCGGGGCAACTGGGACATCATAAGAGACTTCTGCTCGGAGATAACACAGGACAGCTCCATCTGGTTTGCAACTAATATCGAGATCCATGATCACGTAATCGTTCATGGAATGGCCGGATAGTCATGTACCGTGATTCAGCTACGACCTAGTCTGATCCTGAAACCACCAGTTTTCCGTGCTTTATGCCCTTTATCGCTATGAGCCTGCTGGAGAGCTCCTGAATCCTGGATGCCCTTCCCTTGAGAACAATGGTCTCGAGACAGTTATCATGGTCCAGATGTGCATGCTGGCTGGATATAATCAGCGAGGTATAATCGTGCTGAATTTCCAGGAGATGGGTTACAACATTACGCTTGTGGTGATCATAGATGAGCACAATGACACCGGCGACCTCTCTGTCGGCATGTCGCGAGTCTTCCACCAGCGCATCCCTTATAAGATAACGTATTGCCTGGCTTCGGTTTGGAAATGCATGCTTTTCCACCAGCCTGTCCAGCTTTTTCAGTAGATCCTCTTCGAGAGATACCCCGAATCTTCTCACCTTCATCGTGTCACTTCCCCCGGGCAAGATAGCACAGAAGTCAAACCCCGGGCAAGGAGGTTAATAAATCCAGTCGCCGGGCACAAGCCAGAATACAGGAACAATCTCTTTCTTACCGGCAACCTTTCTGTAGTAATGGGTGCAGGAACAATGAACTACCTCGCCGTAAGCTTCCGAGATATCAATGAATCTTTTTATTACTTCCCCCTCACCTTTGTCCTCTCCCCTCAGGGGCGAGGATACTATTGTGCCCGCTGCAAGCTTACAAGGTATCATCTGAATCAATCAGAGAGTCTCAGCTGAAGCCACTCTCTCATCGTTGTGTTTACTGCATCTTCGTTTTCGAAGTCCACAATGCGCAATTCGATTTAATTTCTTCTCTGCTCGACATCTCTTTTCTTTGTCTTTTCCCAACGCCTAGGACCGAATGCCCAACATCTGCATTTACAAGATCGTCCTCTTTCCGTTATAGCGCGTAGTGTCGTAATATTTGTCTATGTCAACAAGCCTGAGGTTGTTGATAACCTCTTTGAGCGGCACCGAGGTGATCTCTCCGTGGGAATAACTGACCATTCTTCCAAAATCATCATTGAGGATCATGTCCACGGCTGCTATGCCGAACCATCTTGCCATGAGACGGTCCCTGGCCGATGGAGACCCGCCCCTCTGAAGATGGCTCAAAACTACGAACCTGGAATCAAAACCAGTCTTTTCATGGATCTTGTCGGAAATGAAAGAGGCTATCCCTCCAAGGGAACGATGTCCGAAATCGTCAACCTTCTCGTCCTTGTAGAATTCCTTCTTGCCTCCTAATTTTGCGCCCTCGGACACAACAACGATGCTGTACTGGATCTCCCTTCCCTTCCGTTCCATCAGAAGATCGCATATACGGTCGATATCAAAGGGATGTTCAGGAATAAGGATAATGTAGGCACCGCTGCATTCACCGCCCTCAAGCGCAAGCCAGCCCGCATGACGGCCCATTGTCTCCACGACGAATATCCTGTTGTGTGAACCTGCTGTCGTTCTAAGCCTGTCGATCTCTTCCATGATGATGTTCACCGCGGAATCGAATCCGAGCGAATATTCAGTGCCCACCAGATCGCCGTCTATGGTTTTAGGGATACCTATGGTCTTTATGCCTCTCTTGTATAACTTGTATGCCACACCCAGGGTATCTTCTCCCCCTATGGCTACGACAATCTCTACACCTAGTTTCCTGATATTCTCAATGAGTTTGTCCGAACGGTCATTCTTGGGATTAAACGGATTTGTTCTGGAAGTACCCAGGTTTGTCCCCCCGTAACGGTCCCAAGTTCTGACCTTTTCCTCATCTAGAGGACATAGATATTCCTCACAGCTTTTCGGGTCATCAGGGTCCACCTCCACCAGACCTTTCCATCCTTCCATTATACCGAGAATCTCGAACTGTACGGAACGTTCCTTTACAAGAATGGGATCAAGCGCTGTTTTTGTAACCCACTTTATTGCCCCGTTAAGACCTGGACAGTCACCCCCGCCTGTGAGAACAGCTATCTTTATCGTCATGCATTTCCTCCCTTTTATCATCTCAACTCTCTCAACCAATATGATGTATTTTTTTCATTATAATCAAATTGATAATCTCGGCAAGTAGATGGTAAATATTAAATCTTCATAAGGGGGTTTATATGAAGGTGGTCTTTCATGATGATTTTTATCAGGTATACACCATGGATCCAGCCGCCGAGGAGGGAAGGATCGAGGCGGTAGTTGAGGTGATCGGTCCTCATGTGACATTGATTCCAGCCCAGGATGCTTCTGATGCTGACATAGAGGCAGTACACACTCCACGCCATATAGACTATGTAAAAGCTCATGGCCTACATCCCATAGCCTCACTGGCAGCAGGCGGGGCAATCCTGGCAGCAACCATAGGCCTTACCGAGCCGTGTTTCGCACTTATCCGCCCCCCCGGCCATCATGCCTCTTCAAATTCTTCATGGGGGTTCTGCTATTACAACAATATGGCTGTTGCCCTGGAGCACCTGAGGCTTTCAGGCATGATCCAAACCGCCTATGTGCTCGATATCGACCTTCACTACGGCGACGGGACCGTAAACATCCTGGGGAAGAAGGATTATGTAAAGATCCACAACCTGGGCACCGAAGACCGCAACGCATACATGAAGGAGGTCGAAGACGAGATGGAACATTGCATTGCCGACATCATCGGCATCTCCGCAGGCTTCGACAATCATCAGCAGGACTGGGGGGGTGTACTCGCAACCGAGGATTATCATGAGATAGGAAGACTCGTCAGGGTGGCTGCAGAAAGAAACGACGGGGGCTGCTTTGCCGTTCTCGAAGGAGGATATAACCACAAGGTGCTTGGACACAATGTGCTGGCACTGATACAAGGCATGTCAATGGAATAGACACATTAGGGCCTGTTACAATCAAAGAGCAAGGCAGCGCTGTCACGTACGTACCCTCGAGATATCCGGGCATTAAAGCATAACGCGGTTCTCTATCATTCACAATTACAGGGGTTCTTTCATTCGATAAAACTCTCGCGGCTTTTAATATTTTTGTTGACTCGGAATGTGTTTTCGTCTTTGTTCGTTATATTGACTTGGTGTGTATTGTATTTCTGAACATATCATAGAATCAGCAAAAAAGGAGAATCAGCGATGAAACTACAGGATATTAGAAAGATGGCAAAGAATATGGGTATCAATTCAGGCTCGAAAACCACAAAGCAGGATCTCATAAGATCTATCCAGGAAAAAGAGGGTAATTTCACCTGCTACAAGACAAGAAGCGAATGCCATGAGATGGATTGTCTGTGGAGAGATGACTGTCTTCCCAAGAAATAATCTTGCAGCATACAGCCTCTTTGGCATCTTGTCATGCTGTCAACGGTCAGAAACAGCGAATTTAAGGAACAGACCATGATCAAGGTGAGCAGTGTACATGAGATGAGGGCTATGGACAGCGCCGCCATTTCCACCTATGGGATCGAAGACCGCCTGCTCATGGAAAATGCCGGGATTGGCGCATATGTAGTCCTGCTGGATGAATTAGGCATAAGAGACAAGACCTTTCTGGTTATATGCGGCCTCGGCAACAACGGGGGAGACGGCTTTGTCGTAGCGCGCAAGATCCTTTCATCAGGAGGCAAGGTAAAGGTATGCATCCTGGGGGAGACGGTCAAATATACCGGCCCGGCAAGGATGAACCTGGACATACTGACCAGCATACCGGTCGAGATCACTCAGGTCAAGTCTGCACACGACATCGAAAAAGACCTGGCAGGCTGTGATGCCGTAATAGATGCAATCTTCGGAACAGGCCTTTCCAGAGAGGTTACCGGGCTCCATGCAGACATCATCGACAGCATCAATGCAAGCGCAAAGACGGTCATGAGCCTTGATATCCCATCCGGGGTCAACGGTGATACCGGGCTCGTGATGGGGACCGCAGTGGCCGCTGATTACACGGTGAGTTTCGGTCTTCCCAAAAGGGGCAATATGCTCATGCCCGGCTATGATCTCTGCGGGAAGCTCTTTGTTACACACATCTCCTTTCCTCCTGCGCTGTATACATCGCAGGATTTGAGCGTTGAGATCAACATCACACCCAAGATCCCTGAACGAAAACAGCATGGGCACAAGGGAGACTTCGGCCAGGCACTGTTCATTGCCGGGGCAAAGGGATACTACGGTGCACCTTATTTCGCGGCTTTGTCTTTTCTCAAAGCCGGAGGAGGATATTCGCGTCTAGCCTCACCAGAAGAAATAACACCTACTATTGCAGGCAAAGGCAGCGAGATTGTCTTCATACCACAGAAACAGACCCCTGCGGGGAGCATTTCGTATGATAACATGGAGTCACTGCTGGAAATCAGCAATAAGATGGATATGGTCATTATCGGACCTGGGCTGTCCCTGAACGAGGAGACCTCGGAACTTACCCGGGAACTTGCGGCACGGATTCATAAACCTCTGCTCCTCGATGGTGACGGAATAACGGCTGTAAGCAAGAATCTCGATATATTAAGAAAACGCTCTTCACCGACAATACTGACCCCTCATCTCGGCGAGATGTCCAGGCTTACAGGAATATCAGTCCAGGAGATAGACAAAAACAAGATCGAGATCCTTCAATTCAGCGCCAAAGATCTCAATACCTGTATAGTATTGAAAGGGGCGCATACGCTCATCGGTTACCCTGACGGAAAAGTCTTCATCAATATAAGCGGCAATTCCGGAATGGCAACAGCAGGATCCGGCGATGTGCTCACAGGGACAATTGCCGCCATGGCAGGCCTTGGCCTCGATATCTTCGATGCCGCCCGAAAAGGCGTATTCATACACGGCGCTGCCGGCGATTACGCATCTGCGGATAAAGGCGAAGACGGTATTACCGCACAGGACATTATCGAGAGCCTTCCCAGAACAGTACTGATGGACAGAAAAGGTCTCCTTGAAGACCTTTACCAGGGTGTAATCTTCATATAAATTTCACTCAAGTAATCCCCACCCCTGCCGATACTATAATTAACGTCAAAAAAAACTCTCTTCATAACTGCCAGGCAGCAATGTGCTTCTTGGCTTTTTTTTTGCCCTGACCATCTGACCTCTTATACATTCACCCGATGTATTACAATACTACACCATATGTACTGTCTGACTGTTTCCATTTTTATATCAATCTGTTAGGGTTGTCTTTATATTATTTATTTCTTGACATCCAAGGTTTCTTCCGTTATTCAGGATAGACCTTTTAGCCTACAACTATATAATAAATGCCAAGTCGCTAAGGCGTCTTGGCATTTTTATTTCCCTGTCCATCAATGCACATTCCTGAATACATTTCACCTATCATAAACCCAGAAAACCCAGTCCTTCAAAAAATAAGAATATGGCAAAGACAACAAGCACGGCGCCGAGCGCCTGCATGGTATATTTATAAGCCTTCCCCGAAATCAGCGATCGGGATCGATCGATCACAAGACAAAGCACGATCTTCGACCCTACGAGAAAGACATAGAAACCACAGACAAATGCACAAGGGGCAAGAACATTGACTGCAAAGGCTTTGACAATAATAGGAGAACCCACGGAAAACCAGAACAGATAAGGATGAGGGTTGAGAAAATTTGCGATAATCCCCTTTTGCAAAGACCTGTTGCCTCCATCCTCATGAGATATGGACATCTCTTTCGTATGAAGACCTTCATATCCCAGGTATGCCACAAACACCGCTCCGCACAGAGATATTACACCGAGCGCGGCATCGAACCGGGAGAGTCTCGATATGACTAACAGGGAAACAAACACAATGGGCAGGTCCGTAATCAAAGGGGCAAGAGACACACGTATGCCTGATCTGAGACCTCCCCGGATCGACTCTGCTATAACCAGGGTCAGCAAAGGACCCGGCGAAAGCCCGGCAGAAATACCGAAAATACTTCCCGATACAAGGTATGTGAGCATGCGTATCCCTATTTAGAGATCTTCCTTCAATAAACAAGATTCATGAAGCACACAAATCAGTTATCATAAATTCTTTATCAATGAACAGTTGATTTATACACGCACAGAGCCTTTCGAATATCGAAAGACGGCAGATGCATAAAATATAGGCTTTCTAAAAAGATCATACTGCGATAACATAAAGGCGCATGCTTAAAAACTGGTTCGCAAAAAAGAGGTAAAACATGTTCACAAAAATACTCTATCCAACCGATTTTTCCGATGTAGCTCAAAAGGCTTTGAAATATATAGACCATCTCAAATATGCAGGCGCCAAAGAGGTTATTATCCTGCATGTCATTGATATACGAAGCCTTGAACTTCTTGTTTGGGATCCGGAAAACTTTAAGACCATTGAAAACGACCTGCGGGAAAGCGCACTGAAAAAGGCTGTATTTGCAAGAAAACACCTTGAGACAAACGGCTTTTCAGTCAAGGTGCGCATCGAGACAGGCATCCCTGCCAGCAAGATTCTGCGGGTTGAAAAAGAAGAGGATGTCTCAGTGATCGTTCTCGGTTCGCACGGAAGGAGCAACCTGAAAGAGATGTTCCTGGGTTCTGTCTCAGAGCGCGTGATCAGGAATGCGAAAGCCCCTATTGTAGTGATAAAACGCTAGAATTGAGTATGAAGAATGCCGCCGGCTCAACTCCATGACGATAAACCGATGTTACGGATCCTGTTTATCCTCAAGACAGCAAGCCACGACGGCTGTGCATGACGACAAACCCTCCTACAGGGACACTGACCTCTCTTGATATTACCTGACACTTTACCATGAACAGAAAGAATATATCTCGGTCAGTATGATTTAGGGTCTCGAAATTTCCCTGTCCTTTTGAAATAACAATGTCTGCAGAGGAAAAAAGGGTTTTGAACTCATCGGAGCACTCACGAATCAATGTCCCAGGAGCAGTGCACCCACTTGATATCACCCTGCAGACATCGCAAAGCCCGGCCTGCTCTGCATCATCAAGGGTTGCATCGTTGATGATCGGCGCATGACGAACCGCACATACTACACGCCCGGCACCGATCTGCTCGACAAACAGCCTGTCAAAGACTATCTCGCCGGCATTATCGGCAAGATAAAGCACGAGTGAAGCATGGCAGAGCCTGTCTTTGAGTTCGCGAATATGGTCAATGGCAAACTGGGCTTCCAGGGCTTTCTCAATGGTTGCCCTGATCTGAATACTGTCATTTGTATGGACACCGAAGTCTATGATATTGCCTGCAACAGCAATACGAAGCGCAGTCTCAAACGGATCATCCGAAGAGCCCACGAGACATCTTGCTTCCTGATAAAGGTTCAGCGCCTTTTCATCTGTCTCTTATACAC
>OMKS01000749.1_pt1 | contig 29920 bp, 28 predicted proteins | sample 1674721 | NCBI WGS metagenome assembly OMKS01 (sample SAMN06264996, study PRJEB25208) | sediment metagenome | isolation source: hot spring sediment | place: USA: California | collected 2014-09-02 | reverse complement strand
TATAGAATTGTTGGTGTAACTAATATTAAAAATTGCTCTAAAACCTTCTTGTAAAAAAATGCAAGATCAGATCTGTAATAAAATAGAGAACCTCCTATAATATTTTTATCGAATCCAAATAAATATACAGTTGGTTTCCTTATGCTTCAACTATTTTTTTGTCAATTTCTAATTTCGCATAACTCTAACTGCGGGGTTTATGAGTTAGCCCCACGATAATGAAGGAGACATATATGGATAAAAAAATATATGATATAAAAATAAACAAAAATAAATTTGCAGTTGTATCATTGACAGATTCTTCTGATGATAAAGCTTATTGGATAAAAAGAGAACCGGAAGAAAGGTTAAAACACATGGAAATATTGAGAAGGATAAATTATGGACATAGTGCTACCTCCAGACTTCAAAGATTTCTTGAAATTACTGAACGATAAAAAAATTCGATATTTGCTAATTGGTGGTTATGCTGTAGGTTATCATGGTTATCCGAGAGCCACGAATGACATGGATATCTGGATAGCCATAGAACCTAAAACGGCAAAGCTAATGGTTGAAGTTTTAAAAGAATTCGGATTTGATATACCCCAACTATCAGAAAATCTTTTTCTTAAAAAAGACAAAATTATACGCATGGGTATGGCCCCTATACGAATTGAAATATTAACATCAATTTCAGGTGTTAGTTTTGATGAATGCTACCCAAAAAAGGTTGTCGATGAAATAGATGGAATACAAGTGAACATCATCAGCTTAGAGCAATTGAAAATCAATAAAAAAGCTAGCGGTCGTCATAAAGATTTAGATGACTTTGAAAATCTTCCTTGACACTGTGCTATGGCTATCGAGTAAAATGACAGTAAAGAATCCGTAAGCACAGTGGGCAACTGTTGGAAGTGCAAAGCTGCTAACGTATATTTGTCCTTAAAAGTCAACAGAAAAAAGTATCCCGGTTCGAAAAAAAGTTCTTTGCCCAACTCATTTTTGGGCGCCTGTCCTGAATTACTGGCAACGGTTTCCTGGTTCAAGGCCAGCCATCCGGCCAATAATATTGATCGAATCCAAAGAAATGTAACATGGATTTGTTTATGTATTTACATGAATTAACTGCTTATAACTCTAACTGCGGGGTTTATGGGTTATCGTACCTCAAAATTTATAACAAGGTAATAGTTCACCTGTCATTCCGGCTGGAGCGAAGCGGAATGCCGGAATCTCAATAATAGAACTTTTAAATATTAATTTGCACATATATTCAGGAGATTCCGGCTAAAAACATGCCGGAATGACATTATTAGTTAAGAGTGCTGAACTATTACATAACAAGTAGATAAAAGATGATTAAATTAGCCAAGACTATTATTCTGATACTAATTTCAACCAACGTAATTTTTTGTCAGCCAGAGTACACAAATCTCGCGAGTAATTACAAACAGAATTGGACTCCAAACGATTTAATCGTGTATTTGAATATTCCTGAACGACCAGTTAATGCTATTGAAGGTTCGGAGTTTGTCAACCGGGTAACTGATTTGAGTATTATAGATAGAGAAAGAGCAGTCGTCAGCGAAATATTGTCGGGGAATATGCCGTCTTTCTCACGTAAGTTAAAAGCTGTAAAAATCAATAAAACAATTAATGGAAACAGCTATGAATTAATATTTTATAGTGGTTGCGATTACATGGCGATTGGGTCGGATCAGGATTATTTCTACATACCGATGACACCTTCTACTGCGCAATACCTGGCTGATAGCATAAATTGCACACTTCCAACAAAAAAAATGGTAGATATCATTTACAGCAGAGCAGAATTTAAGCTAAGGCCTCAACCCATACCGCCATCAGATACAATGATAACCGTTCCGGTTTTTTGGCAACATACGGATTCAATTAAACAACAATTTACCCAATTGGGGTTTGACAGGTCGGCTGATAGTATCGTTGGCGGAACTAAAAAAGATATAATTATATCCAATAAAATATACAGCTCGGATAGAAATTACCAAAGAGTCGTGATCTATGGCTGGCACTTAAGCGAGAATAATCCCATTCAGCCCGTGTATAATGGTCATATCGCAATGTATGCGGATTACTCACATGGCGTGCGATTAATATCCAATTTAGCGTTCCTCAATGGAGACTCAATTCAAATTGATGATATTTTAATGGATTCATCCTTATGGCTATTACTGAGCAGTGAGGGTGTAATCAATAAACCCCATTATCCGGCTAGTAATTTTTTAACCTCGTTGGAAAGTCGACTTGAAAACTCTCAAATTGATTATAAGCTATATCAAAATTATCCGAATCCCTTTAATCCAACAACAACCTCAGCGGGTAAAATCCGCACCAGCAAACAAGATCGAAAAAAATTTCACAAACGGATTAATGATTGCCCAGAGAATGGAGACTTTAGTCAGAAAGCCGATGGCGATTAGTGCGATTAAAATTGTCGGACCATAGCGCATATACGGCTCCATTTGACGTTCATACTTTGGTGGTATCAATCCCATTAAAATTTTTGATCCGTCGAGCGGGGGAATGGGGAACAGGTTAAACACGGCGAGAACGATATTGATCATGACGCCGAACGCCAGCATGAATTGAATGATTCCCATCAACCCTTTTTCCAGACTGTGAAAACCTTCAACTCCCAGTATGCGGCAGCCAATTCCGAAAATAAAAGCCAACATCAAATTTGACGCCGGTCCGGCCAGTGAAACCCAGAGTAAATCACGTTTTGGATCTTTAAAATAGGATGGGTTGACCGGAACCGGTTTTGCCCATCCGATGTGGATGATGAACAACATGATGGTGCCCACCAAATCGAGGTGAACTAATGGGTTTAAAGTCAGCCGTCCGGCTTGCTTTGCTGTGGGGTCTCCCAATTGATAAGCAATCAAACCATGCGCGAATTCATGAACTGTGAGCGCCATCAGAATTGGCGGCGCGATTAACAAATAAACGAACGATGAATCCATTGTGATTCTCCACTAATTTCGAATGACGGCGAATTTTTGAGTTTCGATGTAGTTTCCGATTCGAAGCACGGCAATATAAACGCCGCTGGCGACGCTTTCACCGCGATCGCTTTCCCCGTTCCATTGTATTAAATGGTAATCGTATTTGGCCGAGGCCGGGCTAAATGTTTTCACCAGCCGTCCGTCAGAGGAGTAGATATAAAGCTCGCTGGTTTTTTCTTCCGCCACTACATAGCGAATTTTCATCGGATCGCTGCTACCAGCGATGTAGGGATTGGGGTAAATTAATTCGATAAAATTTTGCTGCGCCTGATCGCCGGCCGGGTACATCGGAAAAAACTGAACCACCTCATAATCAGCGTCGCCATAAAAAGTAACTGCCCGGGCAAACCAATCATTTTTTTGATCGACATTGAGCCGGATGGCGAGATGGTGATTCACCCGAACCAAACGATTCATTAAAAAAACATCATCACTCCAGAACTGTTGTTCTGGCAGAATCGCCACCGCGTCGATGCTGAAGGTGGCGACATCGTTGGGATCGTAATTGCCGTAGGGTGTAACTGCGGGTGTTTCCAAATTGGTTACGATTAGCCCGACGTCCCATTGATTTGCGCCATCGGTGATTTTAAAGAAGACCGAAGAAAGTTTGCTCATGGCAGCGTCGAAACTGATGTCGTTACCATTCGCATTATATTGATACATGAAGCGTACCTCAGGATATAAATTGCCTTCAGGGTAGAAATTCAGGGTATCGCTTCGACTGCCGGTAAAATAATTCCAGAGACCGTAAGAAATGAGTTCTTGGTTAAATGAAGTGCCATGGTTTGGTAAAACGTTTGAAATCACGGTCAACGCTTTTTCATCAGGAATGCGTTCCCAAATTTGTCTGAAAATATCGGGCCCGTATTTTTTTGTGATCATGTGATTCCAGAGGCAGGATGCATATTCAAAATCGTCATTGACGTAGGAGAAGGGATAGTTGATTCGATTGAAAAATGCAGGTAAATAGTTTAAATAGTCATTGACATCGTTGTGGGCAAAATCCTCCATCCAGGTGGAACACATCTCCATAAAAAAAACGTCTTCATCGCGATAGGCGTAAGATAGCTGCACCACGTGAAAATATTCGTGGGCAGAAGTAACCCGCAAACAATTATCTGGCGTGTTGGGAAACCCGGCGTAATCGTTTTCGATTTCCATGTAACAGGACCAGGCGTTTTGCCTACCCGGAACAGGCGATTCCAGATAGGTGACGCCATACCAGATCGAGAGATTGACCAGATAAACATCAAACGCAGTTCCGTTGCCCGACGAATCCGGCGCCGGCGGCTGGTAGCCCAGACTGTCCACCAACAGTTGATGGATGTAATCAAAATGAATCCCGGTCTGTTCAACGTAGTCAGGGACGCCGTTTTTATTTTGATCTGTCGGGTCCACAGCGTCACGGCCGGTTGTGGTATAATGGATGCGGAACTGTTTGCTCGGGCTCAATACATGGTATGGCATCTGTCGTCGCTGAAGATATTTGAACAGCTTTTGTTGAGTGGCTGGCGTGAGCAGGTTCCAGTTGGTTTTCACCTCCTGCATCAGGAAAGTCCCGCTGCGTATCGGCAGCATTTCCTCTGGCAATCGGTATTTTGTCGGCACAGATTCAGGTTCATAAGCGTTTAATACGCTGTATTCCAAATATTTGGAATAACTGATGTTGCCTTTGAGGTATTCATTTTTTAAAGGATTCGTTATCGGCTGGCTGAATCCGGAATACCAGTGCATGCTAATTAACAGCAGTCCGATGATGAACAGTATCGATATTTTTTTCAAAACTCACTTTCTCCTGAAGACTAAAGTAATCGGTACGCCGAAAAATCCGAATTGCTCCCTGATTTTTCGTTCCAAAAACGCCCGGTAATTATCTTTGATCAATTCGGGATGGTTGCAAAAAAATGCAAACACCGGAGGTTTGGCCTTAATTTGTGTCAGGTATTTAATTTTGATTTCCTTGCCCCCAACAGCGGCAGGTGTTGTCTCTCTTAAAATCGGTAAAAAATAGTCGTTTAATTCGCTGGTCTTAATTTGTTTAGAACGCTCTTTATCTATCGAGCGGGCAATTTCGATCACCTTAAACACGCGCTGTCGCGTGAGCGCGGAGATGAATAAAATTGGCGCAAAATTGATAAACCGGATTTTATCTTTGATATCAGCTTCAAATTGCTGTGCCGTGGTGGTGTTCTTTTCGATCAGGTCCCATTTATTGACTGCCAGGATGATCCCTTTGTTGAACCTGACCGCCTCTTCAAGCACTTTTTTATCCTGATCCGTCAACCCCTCAGTGGCGTCGATCAACACTACCGCGATGTCGCAACGTTGAATGCTGGCAAAAGTGCGGACGGTGCTGTAGTACTCCACTGATTCCTTGATTTTTGCTTTCTTTCTCAATCCCGCGGTGTCGATCAGCAAAAAGCGATGGCCGTAATATTGAAAGATAGTATCGATTGAATCGCGGGTTGTTCCCGGAATGGAGGTGACAATTAATTTTTCATGCCCAAGAATGGCATTGACCAGCGATGATTTTCCCACGTTAGGTTTGCCCACCACTGCAATTTTTATTTCCGGCTCTGTAGTTTCCGCTTGCGCACCAGTCTGGGGAAGATGGGCAATAACCTTATCCAAAAAATCTCCCATGTTTCTGCCGCCGATGGCAGATACCGGTATCGGATCGCCCAGTCCCAATGTAAAAAAATCGGCCATTTCCAGTTCACGTTCTTGATTATCCACTTTGTTCACTGCCACCAGTACCGGTTTTGCTGTTTTCTGAAGAATGCGCGCCACCTCGGCGTCGGTCGCAGTGACGCCGGTGGTAACGTCGGTGACCAGAATGATGGTATGGGCTTCGCTAACCGCCTGGTAAACCTGATTCAATACCGCCTGATGGATCAAGTTTTCCGAATTGGGCAGATAGCCGCCGGTGTCGATCAATGTAAAATACACGCCGCACCATTCCGCTTCAGCGTATTTTCGATCTCGCGTTACTCCCGGCTGATTGTCAACAATGGCTTCACGCTTGCGGATAATGCGGTTGAAAAGCGTCGATTTTCCGACATTGGGTCGGCCGATAATTGCCACAATGGGTTTGCTCATTTTATTCTTTCGATTAGTTCAACAAAGTCGTTATCGACTATCTCGATTTGCCGCTGCAATTTGTTTTGTAGCTCTTGCGGCGAAAGGTTATCAAGAAAAATACCATCATAATTAAGGCAATTCGCCGGTAAAACAATGACATCATATCTGTTTTGTTCAGCGATCTGTTGATAAATATCCTGCCCTGTTAGCAAACCGGTAACTGTGACGCTATTGCCGTAAAACTGGTTTTCAATTATCTGTAAATCGGTTTTCAAATTTTCAATTTTGTTGAGCCGTGGAATGACCCAATTTTGCAGAATCGGCGCGGCAAGCTTTCCGGTGACCAAAAGCATTGAACGCTGTTGTGATATTCTATGCGGAAAATCGATTGTTTGTTCCTCAAAAAGGTCGATAAAACTGCGCGTCATCCCGACGCCGTTTTCGATCTGGGGAAAATTTTCATAGCGCTCCATTGGAGGCAGATTTTGACCTGATAGGATATAAAATTCATCGGCCAAATATAACAGGTAGTCGCCAATTTTATGCTTGAAGCTGTTGGCGACCCTTTCTATGGTTGGAATAAACTGCCGGGCATAGTCGGCCGAAACTGGTTGTAGTTTGGGCAGATTTTGACGATGTCGGGTAAGTCCCACCGGTACGATGGCGATTGATTGCAAAAACGGATAAAATCCGGACAGGTCATTGATAGTTTTTTCCAATGATTCGCCGTCATTGAAGCCGGGACACAACACAATCTGGGTGTGCAATTCGATCCCATGCCGGGCTAAAAAGCCGATTTTTTCCAGCAGACGGTCATCCTTTTTAATACCAAGCATCTGTTTCCGAATCTCGGTGTCGGTGCTATGAACAGAAATATAGAGCGGCGACAGTCGCTGTTCGACAATTCGATCGAGGGCGCGGCGACTGATGTTAGTAAGTGTAACATAGTTGCCGTAGATGAAAGACAGCCGATAATCCTCATCTTTCAAATAAAGCCCGGACCGCATCCCGGCTGGATTCTGATCAATGAAACAAAAAATACATTTATTGCCACAGCATTTGTATCGAATATCCTCGAAAATAATTCCCAGATCCTGGTCAAATTCCTTTTCGATTGATACGCTATGTCGGATGCCGGATCGATAATATTCGATTTCCAGATATTCGTCGCTGCGATAAAAGCGGTAATCGATGGTGTCCCGAATAATATGACCGTTTATCTTTCGGATGTCATCGCCGGGCTTGATGCCGACTGCTGTTGCGAGACTGTCGGGTTCGATTTCAATAACTTTCATACTGCAATGTTTGTCCCTTGATAAAAAGAAACCCAGTAACGACTCTGTACTGGGTTTAGCTCGGAAAAAATGTTTGTGCTGATGGTTTATTGACTCTGGTCGCGTTGTTTATTCCACCTGACCCATTCATCTTGCTCATCGGCTTGCTGGTCGATTTTTGTTTGGTGGTACTTACCATCGGCGCGGACTTCGATCTGATAGCCGGCGACAATCCGTACCCATTGCTCCAACGTCACTTCAAACGGTCCCGGTACTTCTTGAGGTCCCGGTATTTCATGTGGCTGTTGAATTTGAACCGGTTGTTGACGCGGTGTGACGGGTGCGTCATCGGCAAAGCTGGCGGGACCCACATCAACTTCGCCGTCATAGACCATCACTTTGGTGGAAGAGTCGGCATCGATCCGATAGATTGTTCCGCGAACTGAACAAACAGCCGACGGTGTACGAATTTGAAATCGCTGTTTGGAAAATAGCCCTCTAACGCTCGCCCACAAGCGGCCCGTTTGCAGGATTGAACTTCCCTGCTTGGTAACCGGGTCATGCTTTAACGTGAAGTCGGCGTTTTCACCAATGCGAATGGCACCTCTTGCTGCCAGTTGGATTTCACAGCGGGACTCGCTTTCGGTTATAAAGCGGTCGCCATCGAAAACAGGTGAAAACAGACGTGCATATTGCCAGGTCGGTTTTTCCAGACGGCGAATTTTAATATCGCTCTGGTCGCCAAGGATAAAGTTTATCCGTCCGACTGATTTTGTATCTAATGGATGTAACCCGAGCGATAACAGCAGCGCACCCGTCAGCGCCACGGTGCCAAATCGAGTTGAATTTTTCATGTCTCCACCTTTTTGATTTATTGAGGAGTTAACAGTTGTCGATTCTTGAGAAGCTCTACCAGATCCCCCCGCTTTATCCCGCCGCCCATTAACACCCGAGCTCTTGAGACTTTGTCGCCAATAAATCCGGAGACTTCAATCCGTGCTTTGGGGCGTTGCGGGGAACTGATGGAATGGCTTGCTGAAAATGAATCATCCGCCAATGAGCTGGTAGCTGAATAAACATTGAAAATCTGTCCCACACGAACACCGGCGCCAGAGCCGGGTGTAAAATACACTACTGAATCCTGAGTTGTCTGAACAACTTTGCCGTATGACTTGACTTTGTCTATGTTTTGAACGATCTCACTGGCGATCTGATTGGCGGCTTTACGAAAAGCCACTCCTACCACAGTCTGATCAAATTCGTATAGGTTGCTGAAATCCACTTCTTTGGTTTGCAATCCAAAACCCGGTTTTATCTCTTTTTTTTGAAGCTGCTCCGCCAGCAAAATCTCTCCGGTCGATGTCGATATCATCCGAAATGAGACGTCGATAAAGCCCACTGTCGCTTTCAGCGCCAGTTTCCAATCATCCTTTTTGTCGAATTCATGGGAACCTGTTTGCTGTCCTGCTTGATTGATCTTGCCGGTGATGATGGCTTCCACCCCCAGCAGTTGACCGACCTGAGCCGCGCTTTGTTCCGAGATCAAACCTGATTGTCCGATCGCTTGTTCCTGCAAAATCTGTTCCAGGCGCGATCTCTCGAGCAGAATAAAACGCCCGGATCGGGATAACTGGGTAATCAGCATGTCTGAAAATCCGCTGCCCAGTTTCTCCCCACCAAGATGGGAAACATTCTCAAAATCAAACACAGCTATTCGCTTCTTGATTCCGGTGTACGGCTCAAATTCAGGTCCCCTGGCAATTCTATCGACGCGTCCTTTGTCGAATTCCGGAATAACAGCGCAATAACTATTCAGCAGAATCAGCCCCGCAACCAGCAGGTAAAAAAGCGTTAGGTTTGGGGAATTTTTATTTCTGACGATCATAATAAGCTTGCTTTGATTTCGCCTTCAATGACGACCAATCCTTTCCACAGGCGGAAGGTGGCTTTCTGCCCAGGAAATTTATAGCTAACTTGATCAGCGCCGAATTCAAAATTATTCTATTCGCACCAGGTTGCCCCGGTCAAAGCCTGAACCCTCGACCACTCGACACAATGACGCTTTTCCCTGTCCGCCGACATTGTTATCGGTTACTTTTATTTTACCGATTTTTTTGTCGATTGTGCCCAGCGATATTCCGGTGTCCGGATCAATCAATTCTTCACCTTTTGCATATACAATAAAAACGTCGCCCACCTGAATTCCCGCTTCAGAACCGGAGTTGATGTATACCTGGCCGCCGGCAGCGCGGATTACCTTTGCCTGCCAGGGCATGTTCACCGATTTTTCATCCAATAGCTTGATAATGTCGTTGATCGCACTTCTGGTGGCTTTGCCAACAATCGACTGGTCAAAATCATTTCGATTTTTGAAATCAAACTTGGGAGTACCCAGCGACAACCCCTTTTTAGATTCTTCGCGTCGGATGTTCTCGGCGGTTAAAATTTCACCGGTATTTACATCGATGAATCGAATGTCCACTCCGACGGTGGCAGATTGACTGGAAACTCCAACACGGATGTTTTTAATTCGACCACCGGTATCACCCTTTGAATGACCGAATTCGGTAACCGAACCGATTATAGCGATTTCCACCCCCAGCAACTGACCGACCTGAGCCGCACTTTGCGGAGTAACCATCCCGGTCATTCCAAGCTTTTGTTCCTGCATAATCTTTTCTATCGCGTCCCGTTCAATCACCCGGTAATTACCGCTTTTAACCAGGTCGGTCACCAACATGTCTGACATGCCGCGCCCCACCGATTGCCCCGACCACCAACGAACGCGATGGTCAGTTTTATCTTCAAATTCAAACACCGCGACCCGTTTTTTCAATCGTGCCAGATCCTGTGCGCTGACAACCGACTGGATGGCGAACAGTAAAATTAGAATCAGCATCAAGTTGACAATTAATGTTCGTCTCATGGTTCACCTCATCGTTTTTCAGTTCTTCAAACCTGAATTCACACAAACGAATACCGGTTTGATTATTTAAAGCGATTTATTGTTTCCCAGTTAATTCGAGGGTGATTTTGTTCATGCTCAAACCAACGATTTTTACAGCGAATTTATCCAGGTCTTTTTTCTCCAATTCCCGCGCCAACTGGTTGGCGTTACCAGTAATTTTAACGTCCAGCTCAGCCATATTTCCGGCGATGTTGCGATTGTAAATATCCTTCACGCCGCGAACCAAATATTTTACCGTATTATTAAAATCATTGACTTCAGAAAAGGAGTTGATACCGTGAACAATCAGTTTAACCGTGGTCGCCTGGTAAAATTCGTCCTTCCACTTTTGGGTAATTTTTGTAATTAAATCGTCGGCCAGTTTATTGGTCGCCTTTTTAATGGCTTCGGTACCGCCAGTAACTTCGTCAATGTGCGGGTGTGCCGCGTGAGCGGTTCCGGTGGCGATAACAGTGGCGACATCGGCTTTGATGACGCGGGCTGTGATATTTGCCTGACACGATTTCATGCCGCCGAGATTGAAGCCGCTGGCAACTTTGGCGATGGTTTTTCCGGTGATGACCACCTCAGCTCCCAGTTTTTTAGCGATGGCAGCAGCCAGTTGAGTGTTGCCCTGTAACACTGCAATCGCCTGATCCTGCTGCAAATTTTGCCGGACCGTCGCCGGATCCACACATTCAAATCCGTTCTGGATGAATTTGTTCAACAGTGTGGTTTCGGTAATGTTGATATCCACCGACAGGTAGTGATAGCGGTCGCGAGATTCACCGATGTTTTGTTCATCGATCATGAACATCACCCGGGGATTTCCCATTTTGCTCAACAGATTTTGAATGCCATCCCAATCGTTTTTCAGGTTAGCCAACTCCACTTCGGCTTCGATTGTCACCTGATAAGTCGTGGGATCGCTTTTTCCTTCACTAATGACTTGATGTCGGCGCACGTAGCCGTTTGACCAGCTGAGAATATTATCCTCAACCAGCATATTGTTTTCGACCAGCGTCGATGATTGGATAAAAGTACCCAATGTTTGTTCGACGGCTTTTCGCAAAGCATCGTCAATAGCTTGATCTCTTGCCAGACCAACATCGTTGCTGAAAATGCTCGCGACTCCCTGACTGTTCACTAACTGCGTCGCTCTCTGGGCGAGCGCCGGCGAAAAGGCCAGTAACAAGGGAATGATCGACAGCAATGCAATAAATTTTAATTTTTTCAAGTTATAATTCCTCCAAATTCTTAGCATCAAAATGATTGATATTTAAATGATAATAAAAAACGGGTTTGACGCCCGTTATGATTTTAAAATACAAAATGTTAGTCGGTAGCAGATCCAAGCCCTGAATCCGCTTTATCAATTTTTCGAAAAGGGAACAGGGCCGGCATCGCACCGGTCCTGTTTTCCCTGCAAATATCAGAAAGTAATTCGTAATGCATTTTGAAAATCACGGATCGCAAGTAATGCGTCAGCGCCAGACATGTTGTCATTGAGATTAAAAGCCCCGGTCATTTTATCGGCGCTCATTATTCCTCGATCGACCATCAATGAAATCGCGTTGTAAGCATAGTGCGACCCCGGGACGTCAGGGAAACGCGAGCTTTCACCGATGTATTTGGTAGCCAGACTCTCGTCGGCGGTGACCATAATCATGATGCTTTGCATGACCTGAGCATAATTTGCCCGGGTTATGGAATCATCAGGTCTGAACGTATGGTCCGGATAGGGCATCAATCCCGGAACTTCTGCCTTGATAATGTCTTTGATCCAGTTTTCAGCCCAGTGTCCTTTTATATCGGTTGCGGCTTCCATTTTTGTAACCTGAGTGGCTTCCAATTTTGTCGGGTCGTCGGGCGCGCGGAACCGGGTGTCATATACCTTAGGCCTCTTCTTTTCTAATAATGTCATTAATTTAAGCTCTTCCATCAACAACACAGCAAGATCAGCCCGGTCGATTTCAGGAATCAACGCTATTTTGGCGCCTACTTTTGTACCGGGTTTTGCCCGTTCAATTTTTTGCACCAATTCCCATTCTGCATTTGCCTCGGTTGCATATTCGCCCTTCAATGCCACTACTTTGCGAAATGCATCGACAGCATCGCCGAATTGGAAACCTTCTTTGTAAGTGATGCCCAGATAATACCATGCTTTGCTGCTGTTTGGATTGATTTTTAAAGCCCGGTCAAACTCTCTGGCTGCTTTTTTAACCCAGTCATCACCTTTACGTTCCATAGCAATTACCCTGCCCTTGACAATTCGGCAATCGACTGACTTATCGTTTTTGCCAATGCCTTTATCAGCAAATTCGTAGGCTTTTTTGAAGTCTTCGCGCTTCGCATATACCAACGCCATGCCGGAGTAAGCTTCTGCATAGTTGGGATCCAACGCATTGGCGCGTTCAAAGGAAGCCATGGCTGCATTTAAATTGTTGCGCTCAAATTCAACCATACCTCGGCTGTAATGATTTTCAGGTGTATCCAGTACAGAGTCCGGTTTCAAAGCTTTTTTCCCGCAGCCGATCAAGCTGACTATCAGCATTAGCGAAACAAGCAATCCGATCAGACGCATTGTGTTTATTTTCATCGTAATTACTCCTTTTATTTCAGTTTAAAAAGGATTCTGCAAAACAGTTAATTCTGTCATTCCGAGTCCAGATTAATTCGGGCGAAGGAATCTTCCCCTTGCTTTAACAACATGAGAGTGATTCCGCCTTCCTCTTTGAGCGGGAGTGCTCGAAACGACACTTTAAATATTGTTTTGCAATTTTTTTTAAGTTTCATTTAAGACCATCTTTTTGTGAAATGGAAATAAATATTTAAAATTAATTGACAATAAACATTACTTTACATTTGTCAAGAAAGTTCTGATTGGCTGCTGCCTGGTGAATCTGTGCGGCATCAGCAGTTGAGATTACTACATCGGTTTTATTTTGACCCGAAGCCTTCATTCCTTTAATAATCAATGGATTGTTGGTGACGCGATCATCCTGGCGCGCCCGGTTGACATCTTTATCGTAGCCAACCATTCCGATTTCCACCGCCCACTGACGACTGACAAATTTGGAACCATAGATTTCGTTTCCGTTTTCGTCCAGAATTTTTGGCGCCATTGCGGGACGTATGCCCAAGCCTTTGCAGTCAACAACCAAGCCGGTGAATACACCGCCGGCAACTCCGGGGGCTTCACCGCCCAGTTGTTGAAGGTTTACACCTGGCGGCACCGGTTTTCCTACCGGCCAGGGCTGACCACAGGTCGGACAGAGTGGTTGTCCACCGGTTAACAGTCGACCGCCGCCGAAATCTCCGGGCAACAAAGCATCAGCCAATTGTCCCGTAATCGGCATTTCAACAGTGACCTCAACCGAACCATCGGAAAGATAACGCGGTCCGTCAACCATTTTAAAGCCCTGGGCAATGCCTTCAACCTGGGTCCGGATGACGTCATTTTCAACCATGGCGTTGCGAACCGTAGTCTCTGAGGTAAGGTACATGCCTTTGATTGTCTCCAGAATGTTTCTCAACGCGTCTAATTTTGCGGCGCGGATGGCGCCAGCGCGGGCGGCTGATGGCGGCAGATTGGGGTTGGAAGCGCCAATCCCGGTAGCCTGTACCGTTTGTGCGGACCAGTTTACGGCTTGATTTTGACCAAAATTTTGGGTCACCTGTTGCGCCTGGATGGTTAGCGAAAAACCGAGTACCAGCGTCAGTGCGAACAATAAAATCCGTGACACTTTCATATTGAACTCCTTAAGTTATGTTCAAAAATTTGATGAAATTCAAAGTGAATTCATCGATTGAATTGGTGTTAAACAATGAGGAGTGATCTCACCCCCTTTTGATTATTAGATTTGGACTTTGTTGATAAAATTATCAAATATAATCCAGAAATAAAGTGATTATTATCACAAATAAAAAAATAAGCAACCGAAAAAAATAGAGCGAATGACGGGGATCGAACCCGCGACATCTGGCTTGGGAAGCCAGTGCTCTACCAGCTGAGCTACATTCGCTTTGCACATTGATTCCAAAGTTTTATCAAAACTACGACCCAAACTTATGCTTTTTTTTAAAAAAAGTCAAGTAAAATTTTGTATTGTTTCGTTTTTTTCATTATAGTATCTCAGTCTTTGGTTTATAAACCAGGTTTCTTGGAGAAATCTGGTTTATTAGACATATGATGCCATCGCTTTATTTGCAAAAAATATTAAAAATAGATAGCTTTATTTAAAAATTTTTGTCATCTGTCAAATAATCAGCTTATCAAGCGATGGCATCAGTATTCCACCTGAGCTGACTGTTACAATGCCGCATTTTTTTAGCTTGACTTTTGCTTGTTTTGTAATTATATTATTTTCAACAATAAACTTTAGTCAATTCGGAGGAGAAAAGATGAAAGTTTTAAAAATCGTGCTCATTGTTCTGGCGGTGCTGATTGGAGTGATCATCATTCTGGGATTTGTCGCGCCAAAAAAGTATCACGTTGAACGGGATGTGATTATCAACGCGCCCAAACCGCTGGTGTTTCAACACATCAAGTATTGGAACAACTGGCACACCTGGTCGCCCTGGGCAGAGCGCGATACCGTCATGACCTATTCGATAAAAGGTACCGACGGCGAAGAAGGCTCTGTCTATAGCTGGGTTGGCGATCCCAAAATTACCGGCACGGGCGAAATGGTCAACACCGGTATCATCAAAAATGAAGAGATCAACTACCGTCTCCATTTTTTCGAGCCGATGGAAGACGTTTCTGACGGGTACCTGCGACTGTCCGAAGTTGACGAAGGCACCCGGGTTGTCTGGGCATTTTACGGAACAAATCCATTCCCCTGGAACGTGGTGATGTTATTCATGAGCCTCGAAAAAATGGTCGGACCCGATTTTGAACACGGGCTGGCAATGCTAAAAGAAATCTGCGAAAATGAGGCGGCAGAGGCACATCAGGGTTCGGTTCAGCACGACAAATAAAATCAACAACGGACTGAAAAAGCCGGGGCAACCTGTTCGACGATAACCATTTGGATATTCAACCCAAATCATCGAAAAATGATTTGCCAATACATCTTCGATTAAAACACACGAAAGTGAGGTTTTACAAATGATGGTTCGCTTTATGAAAACAATCCTGTCACCGGCGTTAGAGAGGGATGTTCGGAGATCGGCTCGCTGTGTTTTGATAATGCTTGTACTTTCCGGGACCTCACTTTTAGTTGCGCCCTTGCTTATGCCGGAGGGTTATTCCTGGGTTTCGCATACAACCAGCGAATCTGCCGCGCAATGTATTAACAGCGCCTGGCTGGCGCGATTGGGTTTTTTATTGTTCGGATTGGCGGTTATTTGGCTGGCTGCGATAAACAATTTAACTTGGGCTCGCGGCGCCGTGTGGTTGCATAAGTCATTTGGTGTGTTCATGACAGCCACCGCCGCTTTCTCGCATAAACCATGGGTGGCTGATGCTGCTTTTGACTCGGTCGAAGATGTATTGCATTCGTTCACAGCCACAGCGATGGGGTTTTCGTTTGTGTTTGCTGTTCTGTTGCGCCTGGTGCAACGAGAAAAGCAAGAACATGTGGGACGGATACTTGACATCATCGCAATCATTGCTGCCACCGGTATTCCGATTTTGATGTTTTATCAGCCGATGCTTGATGGGCTATTTCAAAGGTTTATGTTTCTCATCGCCTACATCTGGTATGGCAAAGAGGCTTTACTAACTGGCACACAGGCAAAATAAACATCGAACAAAGCAAATAAAATAACCGTTAGCGAGCCAACGATTCGGTATCCTTTAACAATTTTGTCCTCGGAAATTTTTCTATTTGGTTCATTAGAATGCGGGCTTTGAAAATTTGGGAAACACAAAAAACACATAGCTTAAACCAACGAAAATTATACCAAAAAAATTTTATGACTGGCAAAGGGCAGGTGGCACAGATGATATCATGCGGCTTGTCGATTGTCTCGAGCGGGCAGATCTTGCATGTTGCACAATACGATGCGTGGCTGCCAATCATTGGGCGAGTGAAACCATGGTTACTCAAGATGTTGATATTTTCGTCGCAGCAGAATCCGCAGATCGAATAGTTCAGCTACTCGAGGCAGCCCGATTCAAATCAAAACGTATTCACTGGTCGATCAATTTCCGGGGTTATTCCAAAGTCTGTTTCTAATAATATCTTTTTTTAAAGGAGTCCAATTATGCCAAAATGTTGGTACTGCAAAACAAAAGCCGGCAAAAGATATTGTTCACCGATTGATAATATTCTTTGTCCGATATGTTGCGCCAAAAACAGAATAAAAAATATCGACTGCAACCAGGATTGTCGCTATCTTGAAGGAGTTGATTATCAAAAAGCGCGCGATGAGGACAGGGATTTTTCACAGTTAATAACAAGTGTACCCCATGGCCAATACGATGATATTTTTCAAGATATGGCAGTGGCGCTGATGGCAGGGGAAATTGAAATATTTATTCGTGATATCTATATCAAAGGTGATATTCTGATCACGGATAAGATGGTGTACGAGGCTTACAAAAAGGTGTATCAAAAACATTTCAAAAATGAAGTGATTGAGGACGATAAATTAGACGATTTAACCAAAGCTTTGCTCCAACTATTTGATAAAAGTAGCGTGATATGGGAACACAATATGGAACGGAATAAAGTCGGCCAGGTATTTTTGAGATTGATGTTGTCAGTAAAAAACATGAGCGGCGGCTTACTTGGAGAATTTGGTTATTTAAATTACTTGAAAAACAATCTGGGAAATAAAGACTTAGACAATCAGTTTATCGTTGAAGATAAGTTTGGGAAAAAAATAACACGCAATCTTGATAAGGATTAAATTCCGTTTTCACCTATAAAAAAGGTACCGCAACGCTACAGAATTCGATCCGTTTCAAGAATTTACTTCGACAGGCAGAAGATAAACTTTGGCGACTCGAGTTGAGGTCTGATGAAATCGATTCGATGTTGCTTCCGTCCAGAGAGCTGATCAATGACAAACATTTTTGGCAACATCAGAGCGATGGTTTGGCGTATTTTTGTTCAAGCGACGTAACACGCTCATATCGAGTACCGTTGGATTTACATGAATTGCTGGTAGTGACCGATCGCTTTCACATCAAACCGCTGCTACCGTTAATCAGCGGTGATGGGCGTTTTTATCTTCTTGTGCTGGATCTCAATCAAACCAGGCTTTTCCAGGCTACAAAAAACTTCATCAGTGAATTAGAGTTGAAGAACGCTCCCACCAGCTTGGACGAAACTATGAAATATGACGATCCAGAAAAACAACTACAATTTCATAGCGGCACAGCGCCAGCTAAAGGAAGACGGGCTGCTATGTTTCACGGACACGGAGCTGGCAGCGATGAGACTGATAAGAAAAAAAACATCCTGCGCTTTTTTCACCAGCTCGATCATGGCGTTAGCGATTTGCTAACCGACCACAACGCGCCGCTAATGTTGGCAGGAGTTGAGTATCTTCTCCCTCTCTACAGAGAAGCCAATTCGTATCCTAATTTGCTACCGAACGGAATCACCGAAAACACCGATGAGATTAGCGATCAGGAGCTCCATGAAAAAGCCTGGAAAAAAATTCAACCCTATTTTCAACAAGCTGAGAAACAAGCTGCTGAGAAATATGCTTCGTTTGCAGACAGCGGTCTTACTTCGGTACTAATTCAGGATGTGGTCAAACAATCGTACTACAAGCGAGTGGAGTCACTGTTTGTTGAAAAAGGAAAGCAACTATGGGGTGTTTTCGATAAAAACTCGGCGGAGATTCGAGTTCATGAAAAAGCCGAGCCAGGAGACCAAGATTTGCTCGACCTGGCTGCGGTTCAAACCTTCATCAACGGCGGTGACGTTTTTCTGATGGAGCCAGAAAATATGCCGGAAGGCGCAGACATTGCCGCTGTTTATCGCTATTGACAATTTTTTTTCTCGATAGCAATTAATCCCGCCCTTCGACGGGATATCAGTTTTTGCCATATTCAAAATTTTGACTCAAATTTTGAGATCTTACTGTAAAATAAAAGGTTTAATTATTTTATATCCGACCGGAGACGAGTAAAAGGTGAATTTTTAAATACGCAAATGTCATGAATGAAAACAAGACCAATTCTCAACCTCAGCCCAATCGCGGTAGCGTCGCCTCAGTCAAAGGAAGCGTCATCGATGTCCATTTTCCCAACCGAATTCCTGCCCTGTATAGTTTGTTAGTGACGGGTGAGGAGCAACAAATTCATCTCGAAGTTATGGCATTATTGTCAACCGATACTGTTCGTTGCATCGCGCTGACCTCGACGCAAGGTCTGGCGCGCAGCGCAACTGTCATTGACACCGGCCGAACGCTCGAAGTACCGGTAGGCGAGCAGTTGTTGGGAAGAGTGTTTGATGTGTTTGGAAACACTCTCGATAGAAAAGGAGAGCTGGACATCAGCAAGCGGCGCAGCATACACCAGAAACCGGTACCAGTCGCTGAGCGCGCCACTACCTCGGAAATCTTCACCACCGGCATTAAAGCCATTGATGTATTATCCCCGCTGGAACGTGGTGGAAAAGCCGGTTTGTTTGGCGGCGCCGGTGTTGGCAAGACCGTGCTTATTATGGAAATGATTCACAACATGGTGGGTCAATATGAAGGCGTGAGCATCTTTTGCGGCATTGGTGAGCGGATTCGAGAAGCCGTTGACCTCTACCGAGAAGCCAAAGAATCTGGTGTGTTAGACAACACAATTTTGCTGTTCGGCCAGATGAATGAACAGCTGGCGCCAGATTTCGAGTTGGCCATGCTGCCCTGACCATGGCTGAATACTTTCGCGATGAGGCGAAACAGGATGTCCTGCTCCTCATTGACAACATCTTCCGTTTTATTCAGGCGGGAGCGGAAGTATCGGGCCTCATGGGGCGACTACCCTCGCGTGTGGGTTATCAACCCACCCTGGCTACGGAACTGGCTGAACTGGAAGAGCGCATCTGCAACACCCGCACCGGCTCCATCACATCGATACAAGCAGTATATGTACCAGCGGATGATTTTACCGATCCGGCAGCAGTGCACACCTTTTCGCATCTGTCCGCTTCCATTGTGCTGTCCCGAAAGCGAGCCAGTCAGGGACTCTATCCGGCTATGGACCCACTTCAGTCAAATTCGAAAATGCTAACTCCCCACATCATAGGAGAACGGCACTATCGAATTGCCCAGCGGATACGACAGACCTTAGCCGAATACGAAGAACTGAAAGACATCATTGCTATGCTGGGTATGGAAGAGTTATCTCGTAATGACCAGCGCACCGTGCATCGGGCGCGCCGATTGGAACGATTCTTGACACAACCCTTTTTCGTAACCGAAGCCTTCACCGGTAAAAAAGGAAAAATGGTTGATCTGGAGAAAGCGCTTACTGGCTGCGAACGAATTCTTGAGGATGAATTTGTTGATTATTCTGAAGATGCTTTTTATATGATAGGAAACATCGATGAGGCGGAAAACTCATGAAGCTTAAAGTTCTGTTGCCGAATAAAATTCTGGTAGAAGAAGAAGTCAGAAAAGTCGTGGCTGAAGCCGAAAACGGCTCGTTCGGGATTTTACCCCGACATATCGATTTTTTAACCGTATTAGTTCCGGGGATTCTTTCCTTTGTTGCTGACAGTGGTAGCGAAGAATTTTTAGCGGTTGACGAAGGGGTTTTGGTCAAATGCGGGCCAGAGGTATTGGTGTCGGTGCGAAACGCCTTGCGAGGCGCTGATTTAGGAGATCTGCAAGAAAGGCTCGAACAAGAATTCATGCTGCTGGATGAACACGAGAGAATGGCTCGTTCAGCCATTGCCCGGCTCGAAGCAGGCTTTATTCGCCGCTTTATCCAACAGGAATAGAGAATAATTGATTTTTTTTAAACGGAAATTTTATTGGAACAACAATGAACAGTTCTGCAAACCAGCAACGTCAGAAGCTACAAAAGGAACTTAGTAACAAAATTGGTTCAAAAGAAAGGCGCAAATTACTGGCGCAAAAAAAAAGAGAGCACGGCAGTGTCTTGTTTGGACTTGGTATGTTCGGCATGGTCGGCTGGGCAGTGGCTATCCCAACCCTTTTTTTTCTTGCGATAGGAATCTGGATTGATTCAACTTATCCGGGCCGTATTTCCTGGACGCTGATTTTCTTGTTTGTTGGCGTTGTGCTCGGATGTATTAATGCGTGGTATTGGGTTAGTAAAGAAAGCCAACAAGGCTGATTTCGAAATAAGTCTTTTTTTTGAACCTGTTATAGAGTATGATTGCAGCATTTAAGACTCTTTAACTGGAGACCTGCATGTTTTGTACCACTATCGTCCATTTACTGAGAACGAATAGTATTAAACAACAACCGAAGAGAAGCCAAAATGAATGTTTTTAATATGTCGATATCATTCATAGTTGGCTTGCTACTCGGACTCTTTTTCTTTGGCGCATTATGGTTAACTGTCCGGCAAATCCCAAACAGCCGGCATCCGGGTCTTTTGCTTTTTATTAGTTTTTTGGGACGCATGGGCTTGATCCTTTTTGCATTTTATCTCATAGTAAAAGATGGTCAGTGGCAAAATCTGTTGATATGCCTGACAGGCTTTATTTTAATGAGACTGGTGCTGCTACGCCGTTGGGGCTCCAAAGGAGACAATTCAAAAACCGATTAGTAAAGGAGAGTGAAGATAAATGGATATCAGTCCGGATAGCATTGTTTACTGGCAACGGGGACCTATTAAGTTGAATGCAACCATCGTGTTCTCCTGGGTGGTGATGGTGTTGCTGTTGTTCGTTTCATGGCTGGCAACTCGCCGGCTGTCCGTTGAACCCAAAATGTCACGGTGGCAAAATTTGATCGAATCAATAGTGGATTACATGAGAACTCAAATACGCGCTGTCATTCAGCAACAATCAGGGCGATACCTCTATTTTGTGGGAACGCTGTTTTTGTTTATTTCACTATCCAATCTCCTGGTTATCGTTCCCGGCTATCATCCCCCAACGGCTTCGATCAACACAACAGCGGCATTAGCGCTTTGTGTTTTCTTTGCCGTTCCCATCTACAGCATCATGCAAAAGGGGCTGAAAGGGTATCTCCAACGCTACATCAAACCTACGGTTTTTATGTTGCCCTTTCATATTATTGGAGAAATGTCGCGAACGCTATCCCTGGCAGTGAGGCTATTTGGAAATATAATGAGCGGTACACTGATTGTAGCCATTTTGCTCTCGGTCGCGCCGTTATTTTTACCTATCGTAATGGAATTGTTAGGACTATTGATCGGACAAATTCAGGCTTACATTTTTGCTGTGCTTGCCTTAATCTATATCGCCTCCGGCGTAACTGCACAAGATAAAAACCAGGGCGATCAAAACGAGAATAATAACAATAATGACCGAAAGGAGAATGATTAAATGGAAAGTATTACAGTTATCGGCAAATTTTCGATTCTTGTAGCAGGATTGACCATGGCTATCGGTTCGATTGGACCTGCAATCGGACAGGGGATCGCTTTAGCACGAGCATTAAGTGCCATTGCTCAACAACCGGATGAATCCAATAATATCACCCGTACACTTTTTGTTGGTTTGGCAATGGTGGAATCCACGGCGATTTACTGCTTTGTGATATCTATTATTCTAATTTTTGCCAATCCGTTCTGGAAACACGTAGTGCAGCAAGCTGGGGGTTAAATTATGCAGATCGATTGGTTCACCTTTATCGCTCAAATCGTCAACTTTCTGATCATTCTGGCGTTGCTCAAATATTTTTTGTACGATCGCATCGTGAATGCAATGGACAAACGGGAACAAAAAATTACCGACCAGTTGCAGCAGGCAGAGGACAGCAGAAAACAAGCCGAACAAGAAGAAGAGAATTTTAAGACAAAGTCTCAAGAGCTGGAAAAACAGCGAGACGAAATTATCAATCAAGCCAAAGAAGATGCGGAAGCTGAGCACAAAAAACTGATAAAAAAAGCTAAAACAGAAATAGAGCAACAACAGGCGCAATGGCGGAAATCCCTTCAGCAAGAGCAGAATAATTTTTTTCAAAATTTACGTCAGAAAATGGGGCAACAAATTGGTACGTTATCCCGACAGATACTGCATGATCTGGCAGATGACGATTTAGAAGATCGAATGATCAAGGTTTTCATCAAGCGCTTACACGGGCTCAATGAAGACGAGCGAAATGACATTGCGAGTCTGACAAAAAATTCCGAACAAACCATTATTGTTCGCAGCTCGTTTGAGATTGTCAAAAAAGCACGTCAGGAAATTAAAGAAGCATTCGCCGAATTCGTTGAAAATAAACTCGATCTAAAGTTCGAGACTTCTTCAGATTTGATTTGTGGCATTGAAATGATTGCCAATGGACAAAAGCTTGCCTGGAGTGTTGACGGCTATCTGGATAATTTAGAACAAGAAATCTCCCGGGCATTAAAAGAAGAAACGGCTGAGACAGATTCTTCTTCAAAAGCATCGGCAAAAAAGAGCAACAGATCTAAATCAGAAGCTGAAACGAACTCTAATTCCTGATATCACAGCTCGTAACAAATGGATCATAATTGATCTTTGTGGATTGTCTTTTAGTATTGGTAGTGAAAAATCTCCAAGTCCCTATTTTAGGAGGGGATTTCGTGGATCAACTTGTCGCCGAAATACATAAATTCAATACCACCCTTTAAAAAAGAGAGCAAGGCATAGGATTAAGAAAAGCCTGCAACATCACGAAGGGATGAAACGATTATAGAATAATGAGCCAGGATAGCATAACCAAACCCGAATCAGTAAAATAGCTCAATAAGCGGAATCAGAAATCACCCCCTTCACAAAATCCAAAGCCTGGCGTATAATTTTTTAATGCTGACATCACTTCAGAATTAATAGAGTTATTCGAGGTAGCTGATTTATGATTGAAAAAAAAACAAAAAATTTGCAGACCATTCTTGATCAAACTTACTCCTCCTTGCAACGAGTTTTGGATGAGCACAAACCAGAGCTAAAAATGCAAGAAGTGGGTATAGTCCAGTACGTTGGCGAAGGAATCGCGCGCGTCAGCGGTCTACCGGGGGTGAAATCAGATGAGTTGCTTCTTTTTCCAGGCAGCCAGCCTGGAATCGCTTTTGACCTGGGCCCAAACCAGTTGGGCGTAATTCTATTGGATTCCAACCAAAAAATAAAAATTAAAAGTGAAGTTCATCGTACCGGTCGTGTCATCGATGTACCTGTCGGAGAAGCTTTGCTTGGCCGCATTATCGATCCCTTGGGACATCCGTTAGACAACAAAGGAGTCGTTCGCTCCTCTGAACGCCGGCCGATTGAACAGGAAGCTCCGGCGATCATGGATCGGGCGCCGGTTCAAGAGCCGCTGCAAACCGGCCTCAAAGTAGTGGATGCCCTGATTCCGATTGGCCGGGGACAACGTGAATTGATTCTCGGTGATCGTCAAACAGGAAAGACAGCCATTGCACTGGATACAATGATAAATCAACGCGATAAGGACGTGTTGTGTGTTTACTGCGCCATCGGTCAAAGGAGCTCGGATGTCGCCAAACTCATCGCTGACCTTCGTAAACGAGAGGTATTGGATAATTGCATTATTGTAGTTACAAGCGGCGAAGATCCACCGGGGTTGCAATTTATAGCGCCCTATGCAGCCACAAGTATGGCGGAATATTTTATGTATCAGGGCCGTGATGTTTTAATCGTGTACGATGACCTGACCCGCCATGCCCGCACTTACCGAGAGCTTTCGTTGTTGCTACGACGACCACCGGCCAGGGAAGCTTATCCTGGCGATATTTTCTACATCCATTCAAGATTGTTAGAACGAGCGACTCATCTGAGCGAAGATAACGGAGGTGGCTCTCTCACCGCTCTACCGATTGTTGAAACCCAGGCGCAGAATATCTCGGCATATATACCCACCAATCTGATTTCCATTACTGACGGGCAAATCTATCTTTCGCCTGAACTGTTTCGCAAGGGTATTTTGCCAGCAGTGGATGTAGGCGAGTCGGTGTCAAGGGTTGGTGGGAAAACCCAACTGCCAGCCTATCGCGATATTGCCGGAGATCTTCGTCTCTCCTATTCGCAATTCGAAGAGTTGGAAACCTTTGCCCGATTCAGCACCCGGCTGGATGATAAAACCCGAAAAACGTTAGAAAGAGGACGAAGGGTACGGGAGATACTCAAGCAGCCACAATATCAACCCATGACGGTTCCGGAACAAATTGCTGTGCTGTTAGCCGTAACCGAAGGGCTTTTCGATGAAATTGAAATCGGGGAGATTTCAGAAACGGCGTCAACAATATTTAAAACAGTCAGCGAACAATTGCCAGATTTATGCCAACAAATTCAGCAGGGAAATGACGTTAAGGATGAAGATCGAAAATCGATGCTCAAGGTGATACAGCAAGCTATAAAAGAAAAAGAGCAAAAGTAAATCAAAAATAACCTGGTGTAAAATGCAAACCCTGGAGTCAATCAAAAACAAACTGGAAAGCGCTGAAGATTTGTTTTCTATCGTAAAAACCATGAAAGCGATGGCCGCAGTCAGCATACGGCAATACGATGAAGCAGTGGAATCATTGAAGGATTACAATCGCACCGTTGAAATGGGACTGCAAATTTTGCTCCGCAACCGTATGCCGTCTCTGGTGCAGCAACCTCAAAAACCTCTTCTGGGCGCGGTTGTGTTTGGCTCTGAACAGGGTATGTGTGGTCAATTCAATGATCGGATCGCTGCCTTTGCGATTGAGACCTTAAAACAATCCGAAGCTCGTACCGAGAATGTGAGCATTTTAACTTTAGGGCCGCGTGTGATTTCAGCTTTAGAGCTTTCAGGCCTTCCTGTAGAGGAGAATCTATCCATGCCCGGTTCACTTGGCGAAATAACCGTCAATGTACAAGAATTGGTACTCAAAATCGAGGAGTGGCGTGTCCAACGAGAGATTGAAGAGATTGTACTTTTTTATAATAAAAAACAGTCGGGAGCATCGTACCAGCCTCACAGTTTTCGGCTGATGCCTCTCGATTTTCAATGGCTGCAAAAGCTACAAACAAAGGAATGGCCCACACGAGTACTACCACAATTCACCATGAATTTTGAGAACCTGTTTGCCGCTTTGATTCGTCAATATTTTTTTGTTTCATTCTATCAGGCATTTACTGAGTCGTTGGCAAGCGAAAACGCCAGCAGGCTGGCTGCCATGCAGGCGGCAGAAAAAAATATCGAACAGCGTCTCAATCAACTGAATGCGCAATATAACCAGCAACGTCAAAACGCTATCACAGCGGAACTTCTTGATATCGTATCAGGCTTTGAGGCGCTTGAGGGCGAGAGTAAAAAGGATTTTGCAGAATGAACTGACAAAAATTGTGAACCGAATGAAAAAAATAAGCAGGAGAGTAGAAAATGAAAAAAAAGATGAGCTCTGTCAATGTAGATGCTGTAATTCTGGACCTCGATGGCGTTATCACCAGAACAGCAAGGGTTCACGCCAAAGCCTGGAAGCAAATGTTCGATGAATATCTCGAACATCGCAAGCAGCGAGAGGAATCAGTGTTCGAGCCATTTGATATAAATAAGGACTACCCGCGTTACATCGATGGTAAACCTCGTTACGACGGTGTGCGTAGCTTTCTGCAATCACATCAGATCCAACTTCCTGAAGGCTATACCGATGATAAACCGGGCTGGGACAGCATTTGCGCTCTGGGCAACCGAAAAAATGATATTTTTCTCGAATTGATTGAAAAACAAGGCGTTGAAATATTTGAAGATAGCATGGAAAAAGTTCGCCAGTGGCGCGCAGCCGGCTTAAAAATAGCGGTGGTATCTTCCAGCAAGAACTGTAAAGCCATTTTAAAGTCTGCGAATTTGACTCATCTGTTCGAAGTACAGGTGGACGGGGTGGTAGCAGAGCGGTTGAATCTAAAAGGTAAACCAGCCCCGGATATTTTTCTGCATGCTGCCAAACAACTCGGAGTAGAGCCTTCGCGAGCGGTCGTCATTGAAGATGCACTGGTTGGGGTTCAGGCAGGTAGTGCCGGAAATTTTGCGCTGGTTGTCGGAGTCGATCGACGAAATCAAACTGAGCAACTGCGCAAAAGCGGAGCAGATATTATCGTCCAAACACTGGCTGAGCTGCAAATTTTTAGTCATAACAATAATCCATCAGCAAAGCAACAACTACCTTCGGCTTTGAAAAATCAGAATGAGATCAAGCAGCAGCTCACTAATAAACAGACAGTACTCTTCCTGGATTATGACGGAACACTCACCCCCATCGTGAAAAATCCAGACATGGCGGTGTTGTCAGATGAAATGCGCTCGGTGCTGCAACAACTTGCTTCGCTAACCACGGTGGCAATTATCAGCGGACGGGACCGGGAGGATGTTAAAAAGCTTGTGGGTTTAGAAGAACTAATCTACGCTGGCAGCCATGGTTTTGATATCAGCGGACCAGCAGATATGCGCCTGCAGCACCAAGGCGGAAAAGACTGCCTGCCGGAATTGGATCAAGCGGAAACAGAGCTTCAGCAGCAATTGGATAACATAAAAGGCGCTCTGGTCGAACGAAAGCGATTTGCCATAGCGGTGCATTACCGCAATGTCTCGGAAAAGGATGTGTCATCGTTAAAAAAAATTGTCGAAAAGACTGGGCAAAAATACCCACAATTACAAAAAGGATCAGGAAAAAAGGTCATCGAACTGCAACCTGCAATAGATTGGCACAAAGGAAAAGCCGTCCTCTGGTTGCTGAAAGAGCTCAGACTTAACAATTCGGATGTTATCCCGCTATATTTTGGTGACGATATCACCGATGAAAACGCCTTTCAAGCTATCTCGCAGCGTGGTATCGGTATTTTGGTTGGCTCCCATGGTGAAACCACTGCTGCAAAATATGATTTAAAAGATGTAAATGAGGTGCAGGCTTTTCTGAACGAGTTGATTGAATTTATTAAAAGTGGTAATTGATTTTTGTACAGCGTCTAAATTAGCTTGTGAAGCTTGAGAAGGAAAAGATTATGAATGAATGGAAAGTCATCTACGACCAGTTTATCCCAGAGCATCAACCCTTACGAGAAGCTTTGTGCGCTTTAGGCAATGGCTATTTTGTAACACGTGGCGCAGCCGAAGAAAGCAATGCCGGCGGCTGTCATTATCCGGGAACATATCTTGCCGGTGGCTATAATCGCCTTAAATCCAAAATCGCTGGTAGGACTATCGAAAATGAAGATTTGGTCAACTGGCCGAATTGGCTCTGCTTAACCTTCCGACCGGAAGGGGGAGTTTGGTTTGACCTGGAAACTGTCGAGATACTTGATTTTAAACAGGAATTTAACCTGCAAACCGGCGTATTATCACGTAAAATCCGATTTCGTGATGGTGAAGGCCGTGAGACCTCAGTGCTTAGTCGAAGATTTGTACACTTGGACAAACAACACCTGGCAGCAATTGAATGGGTGCTGACACCCGAAAATTGGTCCGGAAAAATTCAGCTACGCTCAGCCTTGAATGGTAAAGTGACCAATTCTGGCGTTGAGCGCTATAGCGCTTTGAATGGCAATCATCTGGAATTTCTGGAAAGTGACCGCATCGGTGAAGATGGCATCTATCTGTTAGTTCAGACAACCCAATCCAAAATTCAAATGGCTCAGGCAGCTCGAACCTGTGCCTTTCAAGATGGAAAACCTGTTCCGGTCAAACGTCAAACCGTGCAAGAAAAAGGTTTGATTGCTCAGGAATTGAATTTTGAATGCCATAAACAAAAATCTGTCCGGATCGAAAAAATTATCTCATTGTACACTTCTCGTGATCGAGCAATCAGCGAAGCCGGGTTGGAAGCGCGTACCGCCATCCAGCGGGCGGGTGGATTCACAGCGTTACTAAAGACACATAAACAAGCCTGGTCTCGTCTCTGGCATCGATGTGATATCGAACTTTGTGATGGCAATCAGGCGCAACCGATCCTTCGACTTCATATCTTCCATCTTTTACAAACCGCTTCTGAGAACACAATCGATCTGGATGTGGGCATTCCTGCTCGAGGCTGGCACGGTGAAGCCTATCGTGGGCACATTTTCTGGGATGAGCTGTTTATCTTCCCTTTTCTTAATTTCAGAATTCCTGAACTGAGCCGGGCATTATTAATGTATCGGTATCGACGATTGCCTGAAGCACGCCATTTTGCACGCCAGGCTGGCTACAAAGGGGCAATGTACCCCTGGCAAAGCGGCAGCAACGGACGCGAGGAAAGTCAGGTGGTTCATTTGAACCCGAAATCAGGCAAGTGGCATCCAGATAACACCCATTTGCAGCGTCATGTTAACGCTGCCATTGTTTACAATATTTGCCATTACTACGAGGCAACCAATGATATGCACTTCATGTCTTTTTATGGAGCGGAAATGATGCTGGAAATTGCCCGTTTCTGGGCAAGCATTGCCACTTTTGTCGAGGAGCGGGACCGGTTCGAAATCCATAATGTGGTGGGACCAGATGAGTTTCATACGCAATATCCGGATAGCGATGAACCCGGTCTTAAAAATAATGCTTACACCAACGTCATGGCTGCATGGGTGTTGCAAAAGGCGCTTCGAGTATTAAACCTGCTGGCTAAGGATCGCCGAGCAGAACTGCTGGCGCAACTTGGCATCAATGATAAAGAATTGGAGCAATGGGAACACATCAGTCGAAAAATGTTTGTCCCGCTCCATGATGGTGACATCATCAGCCAGTTTGAAGGTTATGAGAAATTGGATGAATTTGACTGGGAAAAATATCGCAACAAATACGGCGATATCCAGCGCCTGGATCGTATCCTGAAAGCCGAAGGCGATTCTCCCAACCATTACAAGGCAGGCAAACAAGCCGACGTGCTCATGCTGTTCTATCTATTTTCAGCCGAAGAACTGCAACAAACTTTTGAGCGATTGGGATACAAATTCGATCCGGATAGCATACCGAGAAACATCGAATATTATGCAAAGCGCAGCTCGCACGGCTCAACACTCAGCCACTTGGTTTACTCCTGGGTACTGTCCCGATCGGATCGTGAGCAGTCCTGGAAATACTTCCTCGATGCATTAAAAAGCGATTTTGAGGATGTTCAGGGGGGTACCACGCCCGAAGGAGTACACCTCGGCGCCATGGCCGGAACAGTGGACATGGTGCAACGCTGCTATACCGGACTTGAAATACGTGAAGATGTACTGTGGATTAACCCAATGCTTCCAAAGGAGCTGGGCTGCATAAAAATGCGTATTTGCTACCGTGGTCATTGGGTGCGGTTGAATTTTGACTCACATCAAGTAACAGTCTCCTTTGAAAGTGGTTGGTCGCCCGAGGTCAGGATCGGCTTTAAAGACCAGATTCATACATTTGGTCCCGGCGAAACACAGAAATTTAATCTCTGAATCATTGATAAATAAATTTTTCATTCGCCAAGGCTAAAGACAATATTGACTTTCACAGTTGAACCTAAAATTCTAAAACGAAAATAAAAAATCTGCCTAAATTGAATATATATCGGGAGTGAATCGCCTTTATGCGAT
>OMKS01000748.1_pt1 | contig 29926 bp, 22 predicted proteins | sample 1674721 | NCBI WGS metagenome assembly OMKS01 (sample SAMN06264996, study PRJEB25208) | sediment metagenome | isolation source: hot spring sediment | place: USA: California | collected 2014-09-02 | reverse complement strand
ACGGCATACGAGATCTAGTACGGTCTCGTGGGCTCGGAGATGTGTATAAGAGACAGGACAAGGACAGATGGTTCCATCAAAAGAACAATTTTTAGAGTACCTTAGGCTTAACCCTGACCAGACCTATTCTTCTATTGCAAAAGGGTTTAACATATCCAACCAGACAGTAAAAGACCTGGTTGAAACTTACAGGGAAGAGCTCGAGGTAAAAAAGATTGGGCCATCCTACCTGGTAAATATAAAAGAAGAATGAGATATCCAACGCAAGAACGGAAACTGAAACAAATGCTTATGGCTACTGTAATAGTCTGCTTTTTTGCGGTTTCCCTCAGCGGAAATGCCTTTGCAAGCATTATCGTGGAAGTGCACCATCCTGAAAGCGAGCAGACAATAACCGAGCTCAGCGATTTCAGGTTTGACTTCAACTTCACTTCCCTGGTTCATGAGAGCGCATTATGCACCCTGCACATTTCACCATATGGCGGGCTAGAAGAATCCAACCTTGCCAAAACCGAAATAATAGACAATAATACAAACACCACCTGGAGCCTTGCAGCCCTGACAAGAAACATCTCAGCAGGAGATGAGTATATCTTCAGGATAACCTGCGAGAACTCAACCTCAAGCCATTACAGGCAAAGGACATTCTACACTACACTTGCTCCGTATGCATTTCTCGCGCCTTTGGAAGCCCTTACCTCAGAAAGCAGTATAACTGTATGCGGCTTTGTGGGCCAGCCTAACACAACAGTTTCCATTAAAAGAACTGACGAAAATTCGGAAAGCCTGAACGAAACTGTAACCTCATCTGATGATACTCCCTCGCCTGCCCTTGCAACAGACATCCGGGTGATTCAGGGTGCTGAAGCAGGCCAAGGCTATATTGTAATCAGTACTGAAGAATACGAGGCTAACATCGGTGAAATCGTTTCCGGGAATTATATCGAGTTTGACTTCCATTACAGGAACTGCTTCAAAAGGTATGAGATTTCCGGGACAAGCCCTTACGAGCCTGGAAAAACAAGAATAAACCTTTCCCAAACACTTGAGGATGAGATCGAAAACAATCTCCTGTTTTCTGTTTATGGTACAGAAAGGCCGGCTGGATGGTTTGAAGAGGTGATTGGTCTTCTGGGTGGGGTTAACAAGGTCTGGGTGAGGGCAAACAGGTCAAAAATATTCCATGAAAGCAACATGGAGCAGATAATATACGATAACATCAGCCCAATAATCACTGCGCCAAACTATGTTGAATTTAACAGCACATTAACTGTTGAGATAGAAATAGAAGACTATTCAGAGATAAACTTCAGCAGCTCATGGATAAACCTCACTAAAAACGGAACCCAGGTTGATTACATCAACACGACAAACCTCTCCAGCATGGTAACCAGCCATACCTTCAACCATACCACGAAAAGGCACCATTATACCCTGAATTACTCAAACTCTTCCCTGGAAGATGGGGAGTATAACCTGACATTTAACTTTACTGATGTTCTTGGGCAGTCCTCTTCAAAAACAGTTGTTATCGGGCTTTATACCATTGTCGGAGAGATTGAATACATCTATCCTGTCCCGGGTGCACCAGTTATGGTTTATGAGCCGGAATTTTTCTTCAACTGGTCCGAGGTTGAGAGTGAAAAGGAGATTACTTACCATTACGAGTTTCTTGAAAGCCTGAGCAAAGGCGGGATGGGCGGCGGCTACAAAGTGCTTCTTAACGGAAGCACAAACTCAACAAACATCACTATTAACATTACAAGCCCGAGGATTAAGCGCGCCTACCAGCTCAAGGTAACACCAAGAGATTCCCTTGGAAACATAGGCCCGAGCACTTACTCCGGGCTTTACATTTTCTGGGACTTAAGCCCGCCGGTCATCCAGTATGTTGAGCTGGTTCCTGCATTGCCCTACACAAACCTTGTTAACAACCTGCGGGCAACATGGAATTACACTCACACCTATTCTGAGGAGATACAGCATGAGTACTGCATTGGCGAGATGGCTGACGGAAACTTTGGCGCCTGCAAGTGGAACGGCACAACTTCAGAGCAGGATGTAATAATTACAGATATTAGCCTTGAGAATGGAAAAAAGTATTTTCTAAGAGTGAGGGGCATAGGTGAAAACCTTATACCTTCTGAATACAGCTACATTAATTTTACTGTTGACACGGATCCGCCTTATGGAGGCTGGATAAATTACCCGACTGGAAAAGTTTCATTCTCAAACGAGCTGAGCTTGACAGGCTTCTTCGGGAACGACAGCATCTCGGGCTTCGCAAAGGGCTCAATATATGTAATGTTTGCGCCAATTGACCCAGCAACACTTAACTGCGGAAGCTTTGGCGTGGGAGAGCATATCTTCACAGGCTACACTCCCGAGTTCTCTATTACATACACTGCAGAGGACGGGCAATGCTACAAGTTCTTCATAAGAACCTGGGACTGGGCAGGAAATTCCAAGGACTTCTTTTACGCTGGCGAGCTGATTGACAATGTTTCATATGTTGATACGACGAAGCCAAGCCCTGTGACAATCTACACTCCGGTCGTGTTTACCACATCAAACACGCTTTACTTTAACTGGACCAGGTCATATGACAGTGAAAGCGGCATAAGAAGATACCATTATGAGCTTGTGGACTCACTAAACAATGTAATCTTTTCCGGGACAAACTCATCAAATGAAAGGCACCTTACCCTAAGAGACTTAAACCTGACCAATAACAGGACTTACTTCCTTAAGGTGTGGGCTGAAAACGGAGCCGGGTTGTTTTCCAATGTTTCCACTTCTCACGGTGTTTTCTTTATGGACACCAAGCCGCCTGCAAAGGTCCAGATAGTAAATGTAAGCGGCGGAAATATACTCAGGGGAGGCTGGTACTATGACCTTGCTGAAGACACACACACACATGTTTTCTTCACGGCTGAAAACGGAGCGATCTGCAAAGTCTCAAAATACAACATAGGATACACTGAAGTTTATAACATAACCAACTGCCATTCTATGAGTCAGGTAGTGAACGGCTCTGATTTATACAACTGCAGCCTTCCAACAGGCACTAATGGCAAGCACACTTATTATATATCCTGCAAAGACTCATTTGGCAACAGGCAGGGAACAAGCCTTAGTAAGGAGGTAAATATTGTAAAAACAACAAGCGCTCCTTCAATAAGCATAATCAGCCCTATAGTAGTCAATGATGTGCTTCTTTTCAACAGGTACTACTACGAGTTTGAGATAAACATAAGCACTTTCTCTCCGATAGGTGAGTGGAAGTACGCCTTTGGAAATGCTTCAAGCAACAATACAAAAAGCAACCTTGTCCCAACCAAGTCAGGAAGCGGCTTCATTCAGGCTGGCCAGGTGCTTGAAATTACCAACCCTGATGATGAAGCCATGTGGTTCTCATTACTTGTAAAGGATGTCTTTAACAGAAGCACTACACAAACTTATCTTGTCAGGGTAAGCCAGCCGTTCCCAAAAGCATTTACAAGCGGGCTTGAGGATTATTATGACAAGCAGGAGGATATTGAGCTTGGGGTAATAGCAACCTCTTTCAAAAACATCTCGATTATTATCAGGAATTCAAGCAAGTCTGTAATGCTAAATTTTGTGGAAAACCTTGATGAACAGAAAAATTACAAGCTTTTTAACATCAGCTTAAACCTCACTGAAGAGCAATGGAAACCAGACAAGTACACGCTGAATGTAACACTGACAGACAAAAACGGCAACAGCTCAACTCTGATTAAGAGATTCTATGTTGACAACCTGGCCCCGAATGTAACATACTTCGGAATTGACGAAGGAACCTCAAGCATGGAGAATACGCTTTATGATACAGACAAGCCAACTTTCAGGGCTGTTGTAAAGGATATGCCTGACAATAAAGAAATAAACTCTGGAGTCAAGTCTGTTACTGTGAACTACTCAGTTACCTACTCAGGCGAAACTGAAAGCTTTACCGCAGGCCTTAGGAAAAGATACCTGGAAACCTGGACTAAAGAGCTTCCCCCGGGAAGCTTCAGGCCCGGAAGCTTTGTAGAGTATAAAATAATCGCGGAAGACAACGCAGGAAATTCATTTGAGACTTCCCTAAAGAACTTTTCAATTGCTAACAGGGCTCCTCAGTTTGAGACTGATGAGCTTAGCAGCCACGGATATGCTAATGTTGGGCATTATGAAAGAATCCAAATCTCAGACCCTGACATCTTCACCAACATAACCTGCAGCATAAACCAAACCAGCCCTTCCTGGATATACAGCAATGTGAGCATAGCAAAAATCAGCAATGAGGCATGCATGCTTTTCGTAAAAACAAGCTTTGACGGAACTGTTAATATTACTGTGAGGGTAAGCGACGGGATTGACTCAACAGACAGGGTTTATCCTATAATTATAAGGGAAAGCTCAAAGATATCTCTCGACTATGTTGGGGATTATGTGTTTACAGAGGTTCTTCTAGCCGGAGAGTACAAAGCTGCTGCATTTGACACAGAGCAGAGAAGAATCTATGTTCCGAAAGATGAAGAAACATCACTTAGGTTTTCTCATAGAGACATAATCATCCAGACTGAGACTGCAAGCAAGGAGGAATTGGACGGCATTCAGGTTAAGTTCTCAAGCTTTGATGAGGAAACACTTTCTTTTGAATCCCCTGAGCTTGACCTGGGTGCAGAGAAAAGGCATGTTCCAAAGAAAGCCTACGCGCTGGAAATAAATAAAGAATTAAGGTATTCAGTTGTGGTCAATTACTCTAATTTTACTATTTCGGACCCTGAGAAAATAAAGGCATTCAGAATACCATACAACTTTGACTCCGGGGAGATTACAAGCTTCTCTGATGGAGAAGAAATAAGCATAAGCCTCAACAAGGAACAGCAGACAATCTCATTTGAGCTAACGGAATTTTCGCTTATTGTTATTGCTGAAGACACTCAGACTCGGCCTCCAAGGCCTCCTAGCAGTGGCTCAAGGCCCAGCGGTGGAAGCAGAGGCTTTATCAGTGCTCCTGCGACATGTGAAGACGGAATCAGAAACCAGGATGAAACAGACATTGACTGCGGAGGAAGCATATGCCAGCCATGCGCGCTGGACAAGAACTGCAACAACGACAGCGACTGTATTTCAAACTACTGCTTAAATGGAACCTGCTCAGTAAAGCCAACCTGCTTTGATGGAATAAAAAACCAGGACGAGACAGATATTGACTGCGGAGGAAGCATATGCCAGCCATGCAATGATGGAAGGGATTGCAAGCTTAACAGTGACTGCAGAAGCAATTACTGCCATAATGGAATCTGCAGGACTCCAACCTGCACTGATGGAATAAAAAACCAGGATGAGACAGATATTGACTGCGGAGGCGTTAGGTGCGGGCCATGCGAAGCAGGAAAAGCCTGCGGCTCAAACAGCGACTGCGTATCAAGGAACTGCGTAAACGGGATTTGCAAAGAAGCAACATGCGATGACGGAATAAAAAACCAGGATGAGACAGATATTGACTGCGGAGGCTCAAGCTGCCCTAAATGCCCAGACACAAGGACTTGCCTAAGAAACAGCGACTGCATCAGCAACTACTGCCACAATGGAGCATGCAGGACTCCAACCTGCAATGATGGAATACAAAACCAGGGCGAAGAGGGAATTGACTGCGGAGGACCCTGCCCTCAGCCTTGTGAAGAAGAAAAGCCAGGGCTTGTCACCCAGGATGTGCTGGCGCTTGGAGGGGTTTTCCTTTCCCTGTTCCTTGCAATTATAATTATCCTTGTTATCGCATTCAAAAACAAGAGAAAAAGAAGGGTTGTGGAAAAGGTAATCTTCAGGAACATGAACCAGGCAGAGAGGCCATACAGCCTAAACAGGCCAAGCAGGCAAGAAGGCCCTGAGATGACTCAGCCTGCTGGACAAGATAAAAAGATTGCTCCGGATGAGACAATTGTGAAAGAGTACCTAAGAAAGCTTGTACAGAAGATGGTTTCTGACGGTAAAGGCTATTATGACATTAAGTCAGAAGTAATCAGGAAAGGCTACAAGGACAGCGTTTTCCTTGCTTTTGTAAAAGAAGAGTATATGAAATCAATGATTGAGCAGATTAAGCAGGACATTGGTGCTCTCAGGGAGAGAGGGTTTTCTGATGACCAGATTAAAGAATATTTAATAAGAAGCGGGTTTTCGGAGAATGACATTGAAAAAGTTTTCAGGTAAAAAGTCACAGTTTTTTGTGATTGACATTGTAATAGGGCTGCTTGTCTTCTCTATACTCTCATTTATCTTTTTTAGTACTAGAGTTGATGAAACAAAGGTTTACACTATTGAAGAAAGCCAGGACCTGATTAACTTTTTCTCAACTACAAAGGCAAGCGATATCCTTAGTTTTAGAGTCAGCGGCGACTCATACTCCTACTTAAGAGAAACCTTAGGCAACCTTACGAGAGACAAGGTTTTAACAGAAGACAGCCTGGTTTCAGACTGGATTGTGGCGCATTATTATGTATCTTATAATAATGCAGGCGGGAATCCTGCAGCAAAAAGGGCTGCTGCAAGTGATAAACTAGACAAATTAATGGCAGACATTACAAGATTTACCACAGACTTCCACGGAAGGTTTGGATTCAGGATAAGCCTTGTAGATTCTTCAAGCCCAAACGAGTTTTACAATTATTCAACAATAAGTAACTTCTTTGAGGCAAGCGAGTTCGTAACTCACTCTTTTGTCTCTGTAACAAGCACTTATCATGAGATCTACGGGCCTGTTGAAGTTAAGCTAACTGCAAGAAAGAATTAGCTTTGTTTATTTTTCTAAAAATTGAAGATGAAATATTACAACGCTATTTCACAAGGCTATGAGGAATTGTACGGAAATGAGCAGGAAGAAAAGGCAAGGTTCCTTGCTGAAAGCCACAGATTTAGTGACTCAGACAGGATTCTTGATGTTGGCTCAGGAACCGGCAGTTACCTTAAGCTAATCAAAGGAGAAAAAACCTGCATCGACCCCAGCAGAGAGCTTCTGAAAAAGAACCCATACAAAAAGGTTTTGGGCAAAGCTGAGAGAATGCCGTTTGCAGACAATGCTTTTGACTATTGTATAAGCCTTACGGCAGTTCAGAACTTTAGCAATATCAAGCAAAGTATTAAAGAGATGAGCAGGGTCTGCAGAAAGAAGATTTTCATCTCAACCATGGAAAAATCAAGAAGCATCGAAGAGATAGAGCGTTCCATAAAAGAGCTTGGATTAAGCTACAATAAGAAAAGATTTAAAAAAGAGGTGTTCTATTTTATTGAATTAGAATGATACTCTCCACCAGCCGCAAGGGATGCTGTTTTATTCTTATTATATCTGTGATGCTGGTTTTTTATTCTGGCTGCACAGCCGGCCCAGAGAATCCTGAAGCGCTTTTCAAAAAGGGCTATAATGGCGTAAATGTCAGGCTCGAGTACCTTACCGCAGAGGTTTTTGCCGGTGAGAAAGCTCCTGCACTGCTTACCATTGCAAACAACGGGGCGTACGATGCTTTTATTGCAGGCATAATCAGACCTGACGAAACCTATATGAGGTTCTCCAAGCTGGAAGACCCAATACATTTTATTGAGCAAAGGGTGCTTTCAAACAAGGCTTCATTGAGGCTTCCGCTTCAGGGCAGAAGTGTTCAGAGCCCACACCCGAAAGTCGAAGCCACTACTGTGAACTTTGATTCTGTCCTGCCCCTTCACATGACTTCAAAGCAGGTAAAAACTGATATTGATTTCTGCTACTCTTATGGGCTTGACATAGATGCTGGCTTATGCATAAACCCGCGTGTTGACTATGAAAGGTATATTGAGGTCTGCTCTGTTCGTGATATAATATTCAGGGATGGGCAGGGCGCTCCTGTTTCGCTTGATAAGATTACAATGAAGCAGTATGTTGAAAATGTTTTCGGAAGAGAGTTTATTGTTATTGATATGGTGTTTCACTTTGCCAACAAAGGAAACGGAATCGTTCAGAAATATACGGTAATGCCTAACAGCGAAGGTGAGCTTTACGATATGTGCTTTGGCATAACAAAAGGGCTTTTTGACATTTATGAAGAGATGAGCCCTTACCAATCAGACTACGCAAGGATATCAATAGATTCTTTTAAGATAGGAAACCAGGAGATGACATCTGGCACTTTTGGGCTTGGCCTTGACCAGGATATTATAAGGCTTGATGAAAACCTGCGGGGAAGGGTTAGGCTAAGGCTGGAAAAAACTGAGCCATACATTGCCGCAATGAGCATAAAGATGTCTTATATCTACAGGCAGGTTTCTTCTGCAAGCATAAGGATTGTGCAAAAGTAAAAAAAATAAAAAGCTTATTTATTCTCTGGCTTGATAGGGTTTTTTAGCGCCGCCTGCGCTGCTGAAAGAATTGCTATTGGAATCCTGTAAGGAGAGCAGCTCACATAATCCAAGCCTGCTTTGTGGCAGAACTCTACTGACTTTGGGTCTCCGCCATGCTCTCCACAGATGCCTATTTTTAGCTTTGGGCTTGTCTTTCTTCCAAGTGCTACTGACATTTCAACAAGCTTTCCTACTCCTTCCTGGTCAATGCTTTTGAAAGGGTCTTCTTCAAGAATCTGCTGGTCAAGATACTGTGGGAGAAACTTGCCAAAGTCGTCCCTAGAAAAGCCAAAAGTCATTTGGGTTAAGTCGTTTGTCCCAAAGCTGAAAAATTCAGAGTGCTCTGCAATCTTATCAGAAACAAGCACAGCCCTGGGAACTTCTATCATGGTGCCGATTTTGTAGCTTAAGCTTATCTTCTGCTCTTTTAGCACAGACTCAACGGTTTTACGGATAACTTCTTTAAGCCACTTCAGCTCGTTTACATGCCCAATAAGAGGTATCATTATCTCTGGCTCGACTTCTGCGCCTGATTTCTTTTTTGCTATGCAGGCTGCCTCGATTATTGCTTGTGTTTGCATCTCTGCAATTTCAGGAAAATTTATCAGAAGCCTGCAACCCCTGAAGCCAAGCATAGGGTTTACTTCTTCCAAGGAATTTATCTTTTCTTTAAGCTCTTGTGGTTGTATTGCCAGCTCTTTTGCTATTTCTGCTATGTCGATTTCTTCTTTTGGGAGAAACTCGTGGAGAGGCGGGTCAAGAAGCCTGATTGTAACAGGAAGGCCCTGCATCGACTCAAATAAACCAACAAAGTCTTTTCTTTGCATTGGAAGAAGCTTATCAAGGGCTTTTTTCCTGCCTTCCCGGGTGTCTGAGACTATCATCTCACGCATCGCTTTAATCCTGTCTCCTTCAAAGAACATGTGCTCTGTCCTGCATAAGCCAATTCCTTCTGCGCCAAAGCCTCTTGCAGTTTCTGCATCCTTTGGGCTGTCTGCGTTTGCCCTTACTCCAAGCTTCTTGTATTCTTTTGCCCAGCCCATTATCTTTGAGAAATCATCTGACAGCTCAGGCTCAGACACATTAAGCTTTTCAAAATACACCTTTCCAGAGGAGCCGTCCAGGGAGAGCCAGTCACCTTCTTTTAGGGCTTTTGCAGGCTTTGCTGATTTCAGCACCTTAGCTTTCTCATCAATTGTTAAGTCTGAGCACCCTACAATGGCGCATTTTCCCATTCCTCTTGCAACAACAGCAGCATGGGATGTCATGCCTCCCCTAAGTGTTAATATTCCTTGTGCTGCGTTCATTCCTTTTATGTCTTCGGGGCTGGTTTCAGTTCTGACAAGAATAACATTTTCGCCTTTTTCTGCCCACTCAAACGCATCTTCTGCTGTAAAGACAATTCTTCCTACTGCTGCTCCCGGCGAAGCAGGAAGGCCTGATGCTGAAGGCTCTCTGTTTTTTATTTCAGCAGGGTCTATTCTTTTGTGAAGCAGCTGGTTCAATGAATTGGGCTCAACTCGCAATAAGGCTTGTTTCTCATCGATTAAGCCTTCTTCTGCCATTTCTACTGCAATTCTTACTGCTGCTATTCCTGCTCTTTTTCCGCTTCTTGTCTGGAGGATGTAAAGCTTGCCTTCCTGTATTGTAAACTCTATATCCTGCATGTCTTTGTAATGGCTTTCAAGATTGTCTTTTATTGCAACAAGCTTTTTGTAGATTTCAGGCATATCTTTTTCAAGCTCTTTTATCGGTTTCGGGGTTCTTATTCCAGCTACAACATCCTCTCCCTGTGAATTCTTAAGGTATTCGCCAAAGAAGATATTTTCGCCTGTTGAAGGGTTTCGTGTAAAGCAAACTCCTGTGCCTGAAGTATCCCCGAGGTTTCCGAATACCATGCTTTGTATGGTTACGGCTGTGCCAAACAAGCCAGAGATATTATGAATTTTTCTGTACTCTTTTGCTCTGTTGTTGTTCCAGGACTTAAATACCGCTTCAATAGATCTCCAGAGCTGCTCGTGGGGGTCCTGGGGAAATTCGCTTCCAGACGAGTTTTTAACTTCATCCTTATAGCTTTCTACCAGTGCCTTCAGGTCTTCCGCTGTCATCTCAGTATCCTGCTCATAGCCCTTTTCTGATTTTAGCTCATGCAGGATTTTTTCAAATGCTGAGTGATCCAGCCCAAGAACCACATTAGAAAACATCTGGATAAAACGCCTGTATGAGTCATACGCAAACCTCTCGTTGCCAGAAGATTTTGCCAGCCCCAGAACAGATTGGTCATTTAATCCGAGGTTAAGAATCGTGTCCATCATCCCAGGCATGGAAACTGCTGCACCTGAACGGATGGAAACAAGAAGAGGGTTGTAATTGTCACCAAGCTTCCTGCCAAGTTTCTTTTCTATTTCTTCAAGATGAGTCAGGACTTCTTGCTTTAGTTTAGCAGAGAACACATTTCTGTTTTCGTAGTATTGCCTGCATGCTTCTGTCGTTATTATAAAGCCAGGAGGAACAGGAATTCCAAGAGAATTCATCTCAGCAAGGTTTGCACCCTTGCCTCCCAAAAGAGGCTTCATGTCTTTATTTCCTTCGCTAAAAGAATAAACTAACTTTGCCATAATTTCACCGGAAGAAACGCCAAAGAGCAGGAATTTAAAAAGGTTTTGAAAAACCTGAAAGGAAAGAATTTACTACTTAATTTTATGGGATCAATTTTTTTCGCCTATAAAAAAAGCATGAAATTGTGCATGAAAGCTTTTCAGTTCTTCATCTAATTTAGGAGCAAAACCTGCAAGATGCTTTAATTTTCTGGTATTGGGAGGGATTGATAGCTCTGCGCTTCTTTTTATTATTTGAGCTAAGGTTTTCAGATTCTCTGATTCTTTCTTAAGTCCTTCTGAAACAGGCAGTATGCTGCGTGCTATAGCAATTATTTCTTCTAACTTTTTTCCGTATGCAACCACATCTTCTTCTTTTGGCGAGCTCTTCGGTTTATCTTCTAAGCTTTGTAACTCTAAAAGAAGCGGGATAAAATGCCCTAAATTTTTATTTAACGAATTAAGAGAAGCATTAACTGAGCTCAAAAGATTATTATAATTAGTTAATGCCTCGCTGCTTCTACCCGAAGATGAAAGATTGCTTTCGCCTAGCTTTCCGGTGAATTCTTCCAGCTTTTTCAGAAGCTTTTTTGTACTGGAGAGCCTGGCTTTGATAAAGCTCAGCCTGTTCTGCCTTAATTCATGGAAGTAGCGAACATTTGCTTTGCTAATGCATCCTTCCAGGCCTTTAAGGTAAACCCAAGGCTCAGTCTTTTCATTATGTCCTCTTAAAGAGCCCATATCGAGCTCAGCTGGTCTTGCCATTCTAAATTGCCTGATTTTAATTATGCTTAATTTTCTGGTTGCTTCGTATAAATGCTTTAAATAGTTTCCTTTTTTAATAATGTGCTTTGTATATACAATTCAACATTGCTTCCGTGTTCCTTGCCAGAAAAACCGAAAATTTTAAATAAAAACAAAAAATCCTCTTGTTGACCTTAAATTGACAAGGGCGAGTTAAAATAAACAGAGGTGTGAAAATGAAGATGCGAATTCTAGGACCAAGGGCGCTGATAAAGCCCACAAAAAAAGAGGAGAAAACCAAGGGAGGAATCTACCTTCCTGATACAGCTGACGAGGAAAAGAAAGAAGGGACTGTTGTGGCTGTTGGGAAGTATGACGACAAAGACAGAAAAGACATGCCTTTCCCTGTAAAGCCCGGAGACAAGGTTATCTTTGGAGGCTTTAGCGAGAAAGAGCTAATGATTGATGGAGAAAAGCATCTCATCGTAGATGTAAAGGATGTTATGGCGGTTTTAGAGTAAAGAGGTGAATGAAAAATGGCAGGAAAAGAAATTATGTTTAATGAGGATGCAAGAAAGGCCCTGATAAGGGGCATTGATGTGGTTGCTAATGCTGTTAAGGTTACATTAGGGCCAAGAGGAAGGTATGTTGTGCTTGATAAGGGCTTTGGCTCGCCTACTGTCACGAATGATGGGGTAACTATTGCAAAAGAGATTGAGCTTAAGGAAAAGGCTGATAACCTTGGAGCACAGCTGATTAAAGAGGTTTCTACAAAAACGCAGGATGTTGCCGGGGACGGAACTACCACTTCTGCTTTGCTTGCACAAAGCATTGTTAAGGAAGGAATAAAGAACATAACTTCCGGGGCTAACCCAGTTATTGTCAAGAAGGGGATAGACAAGGGAACAAAGTCTGTTGTAAAATTCCTGGAAAAAATAAGCAAAGTAGTTAATGACAAGGAGACAATCCTTCAGGTTGCCACAATCTCTGCTAATAACGATGAGGAGATTGGAAAGCTTATTGCTGATGCCATGGAGAAAGTGGGCCACAAAGGAGTTATCACAGTGGAAGAAGCCAAGTCTCTTGAAACTTCGCTTGAGGTTGTCGAGGGAATGCAGTTTGACAGGGGGTATGTATCGCCTTATATGGTTACAGATGCAGAGAAGATGACGGCGGAGCTTGAAGACCCGCTTATTCTTGTGTATGACAGGAAAGTGAACAACATCAAGGAGCTCGTGAAGGTTCTTGAGATGGTTGCCCAGCAGAACAAGCCGTTGCTGATTATCTGCGATGAGCTGGAAGGGGAAGCGCTTGCAACAATAATCCTGAATTTGCTTAGGGGAACCATAAAGGTTGTTGCTGTAAAGGCTCCAAGCTTTGGCGATGAGAGAAAGCAGATGCTTGATGACATTGCAACACTTACTGGCGGAAGCGTTATCAGCGAGGAGAAGGGCATGAAGCTTGAGAATGTCACCATTGATATGCTTGGAAAGGCAGAAAAGGTAAAGGTTGACAAGGATAATACCATTATCGTAGGCGGCAAGGGCAACAAGAAAAAGATTGATGAAAGGATAAAGATGCTCGAGGCGCAGATTGAAAAAACCACTTCTGAGTTCGACAAGGAAGACCTGCAGAAAAGGCTTGCAAAGCTTGTTGGCGGGGTTGCTGTGCTTAAGGTTGGAGCTGCCACAGAAACTGAGATGAAAGACAAGAAATTCAAGGTTGATGATGCGCTTCACGCGACACGGGCTGCTGTTGAGGAAGGAGTTATTCCAGGAGGGGGCGTTGCACTGCTAAGAGCCTCTGAGGAGCTGGACCAGTTTGAAAAGTCTGTTTCAGACATCGATGAAAAGGTTGGAGTGCAGATTATCAAAAGGGCCTTGAGCGAGCCTGTTAAGCAGATTGCCAGAAACTCAGGAAAAGAAGGGGCTATTGTAGTAAACGACATTTTGATGAAGAAAGACATCAATTACGGCTACAATGCAAAAACCGGAAAGTTTGAGGACTTGTTCAAGGCAGGCGTGATTGACCCAACCAAGGTAACAAGGGTTGCACTCCAGAACGCTGTAAGCATCGGGGGAATGATACTGACAACTGAAGCCCTGGTGGTTGACCTGCCCGATGATGAAAAGGACAAGCCGGATATGCCAGCTATGGGTGGCCCAGGAATGGGAATGGGCATGTAAATTTTTTTTAATTTTTTTTAGTAAATTTTTTTAACTGGCTAATTCTATACATAAAAATGACCATACTTGTTTCAGTCCTTTCAACAGGCAAAGGCACATGGGGCAGGGTTTTTGCTCTCTCCAGGGCTTTTGAATGGAAAAAGATAATTCTAATAGGAGACTCATTTGTCAAGCAAAGGTTTACGCCTGGCCCAAATGATGTGTTTGTAGAGGTTGACTTCAGCAAAGAAATTATTGGCCTGAAGAAAGACATATATGAAAAGGTTAATGAGATGATTGATTATCCTGAGGTTGCGCTGAACATATGCTCTGGAGAGGGGAAGATTCATGCTGCGCTGATTTCTGCACTTCTTTCATGCGGATGCGCTATCCGGTTTGTTGAGCTTGACAATGAAGGGAAGGTTATTGAGGTATGATTTAGCTTAAGCATTTTTCTAAACACAAAGCTTATATACAGAGTTTTTTACTTATTTTTATGCAAGTCATCAGCGTTTATTTTGGGCAGCCCTGCGATATTGACTGCATTTACTGCAAAAGAAATTACTACCATGACAAGAAAAAGCATGCTAGAACCTTTGAGCAGATAATGTCTGAGATAAAGGAAGCTATTAATAAACAAGGCGAGGGCAACTACTTTTTTTTATCAGGCGGGGGAGAGCCAACAGAGCTTCCTGAGTTTTTTGAGGTCTGTGAATTTTTAAAAAAGCATAATTCTAGTTTTATTCTTGAAACAAACGGCTTAAAGCTAGCTAACAGAGACTATTTGAGGAAGCTAATTGACCTTGGGCTTAACAACTTAAATATAACCATCTGCTCGATGGAGAGAGAAACATACAATAAAATAATTGGCGGGCTTGATTATTACGACCATATGATTGCTGCACTGAAGAATGTTGAAAAGGAGGGAATAAATATTACTATACACTGTGTTATACAGAAAGACAATCTTCACAATTTCCATGAGATTCCCGAAGTTATTAATAAAGAATTTCCTGAGCTCAAGGCTTTCTTGTACTTCTTTCACCTGGTAAGAATAAATTCGCCGTTGGAATTATTCAATAATGTTGCATTTAAGCTTTCTGAGCATTGTGAAGATATTGAAAGAAAGCTAATTAAGCTAAAGGAAGATGGGCATAAAATAACTTTGAGTACTGGAAGCGGCACTTTTCCTTTTTGTTTTTTTAAGGATCTTGTGAAGGCTTTTGAGTATGATAAGATTCAATTCAATAAAGATGAGATGCGCCTTAAGACAAGCTACTGTAAAGGCTGTAAGAAGTATGAAAACTGCCCAGGCATTTCACATACATATATTGACCTATATGGTGAAGAAGAATTTAAAGGAAGAAAATTCACTTAAGGCTTAATTCAATATTTCTCAGGCCGGGCAGTACTTTCCTTGATACAAAAAACAATCCAACAAGTGATGCTGCAATTACTGCTGAAAAGATTAAAAGGAATGCAGAATCAGAAAAAAGTGCTGAAGTCTTGTCTTCATCTTTGCTTTTTAAGACTATGTCGAGCTTCGGAGGGCTGCTTTGCCCGGCCTGGCCTGCGGCAATGCTTCCTGTTATAAGCCCGGCTCCGGAATCTTCTTCTTGCACTTGAAGCTGGGATTCTCCTAAAAGCAAATCGCTGTCTCTTAATTCAAAACAATACTCGAGAGTCTTTTGCTCAACAACCGAGCCTTTATGGCTTAGCAATGCAAGAAGAGTTCCCTGGGGTGCAATCCCTGAAAGATTAAATGAAAGCCTTGCTGAGTCTGTTACCTTAATTTCCAGTAGCTTTCCAAAAACCTGCAGGGTTGGGGCTTCTTCCGGGTTTTCACCATCATCAAGGCTTCCGGCAAGATTGACAAAAAACCTGTTTGAGCCCAAGAAGTACTTCTGAAGTGTGTAAAATGAAGAGATGCCTTTTAAAGAAGCCGCACTGGGCTTTATCTCTTTCTCCTGGTCTGAAGAAGCGCCAACATCCGAGCCAGAAGCAAAAGCAGAGCATGAAAACTTTTCTGGCGAAAACCTGTATTCACAGACAAGCTCTCCTTCTGCAAATGACATAGGTAGGCCAAAACTGAGCTGATTTGTGTACTTGAAGCCTGAGTACTCAAGAGATAACTCTTCTTTGAATACTGTCTTTTTGTTTAGCTTGCACTCAATAGAGCCGCTTTTCGGCTTAATAAAAAACTCAGAGCTGAGAGTTGCTTTGCCTGAGGAATCAATTGATAACGAGCAAGAAGAATTTACTATTTCTTTCTCCAGCCCTGAAAGCCTTACAAACTGATATTGCTCAGTGCAAGGCTCAGCCTGGGCTCTGTAAACAATCACAAACCTGGGATAAGCTGTTGTGGTAAAAGACTTGACTGATGCAGTTGAGCTAACCAACGGCGCCTTAATTACATTTCCAAAAACATCCTCAATCCAATACTCGTAAGGCATAGAAGAAATAAGCTTATACTTTATGTTCTTTTCATTAAGGGATGAAACATAAAACTCAATAAGGCAATCTGCCAAAGAAGATTCCTGTTCTTCTTCGCCTAAAACGGCTTCATCATCATCAAATTCATCAGTTTCATCAGCTTCATCAGCTTCATCAGCAGAATCACCAGGAGATTCTGAATCTTCATCAGGATTTGTTTCTCCTGCTTCCTCTTCAGGGCTTTCTTCAGTTTCTTTTGTGTTATCTTTACTTTCTTCATCATTGCCGGCTTCTTGTTCAGAATCTGGAATTTCGGGCTTATTCTCTTCTTCACCATCAACTTCATCAGCATCATTGCCAGCATCACCTGTATGCTCTGGCTCTTCTGTGTAACCAGGCTTATCAGGTTCAAGGGATGTAGCATTATCATAAAGCTGAGAGAGATTATCCCAATAAGGATACACGAATGGGTTTGGAGATGTTTCAAATTCTGTATCATTAAATATGCTTATGCTGTATCCATTGCCTTTGGCTATTTCGCCAGAGTATGTGAATTCATGCACTACTGTTCCCAGTGATGGCTCAAGCAATGAAACCCGCATGCCTGAATTAACAAGAAATCCTTTAAACTCATATGGCGTGTACAATCCATACCTGTCCTGAAAATCGTTGTTGTCTCCTGTATTGTTAATCGCGCTTGCTACTACAAGACATTCTCTTTGGCCAATAAAGGTTTCCTGGGGAAAAGCAAAGGAAATCCCTTGAAAGTAATATCCTGAAATATTCACAAGGCTAACACCAAGATTGCAGATTTCAATAAACTCAAAATACCTGTCCTCACCTGGAGGGTCATACATTATTTCTGTTATTCTTACATCTCCGTAGGCTAATGATGCTGTGAGCAATAAAAAAAATCCCAAAGGCATTAGCATAATGGCTATCAAAACCGATTTCATGGATAAAACAGCCTGTTCCTGGCAATTAAAAGATTTGGGATAAAAAACAGAAATGATTTCAGGAAGGGTGGACCTTTGCAGAAAAATAAACAGAAGCTTGAAAAACCATTCTTGAATGGTTAAAAAGGTTTTAATATATTTCCAAATTAATTAGCGAACAGAGGGGAAAAAATGCCTTTTGGGTTTTTAAAAAAGAAAAAAAAAGAGCTAAGCCTTGATTTAGAGCCTCCAACGCCGCCAAAAAGCCCTTCGGCAATGAGCATGGATGCCATTAAGCAGGATTTGTCAGCCCCCCCTGCCAAGCAGGATATTTCTGATAGTAAAAAACTTCAGGAGATTGATGACAAGAATCTCGATATAAATAACCTCCTAAAAAAGAAGATGAGCACAGGTTCTGAGGCTATGCAAAAACAGCCTGGCCAGATTGGGGACGAGGCTGGGGAATACTTTAACCTTGATGACGAGCTTCATGAGCTTGAGTCAATGATGGGTGATATTGAGAAAACAGGAGAAATCCCTGCAGAAGCAAAGTCAGAACCGGAAATTGCCCGAATCTCGCTCCCAGGTGAGCTCAGGAAAGAGGAATTTGACAGCTCAAACTCTCTAATTGTAAGGTGGAGAAATACTGAGTTCTTTATAAAGAGCACAGACCTTAAAGAGGTTTTGGGCGAAATAAAAAGGCTTGCTTACCTGAATAATAATACTCTTGAATTAAATAAGGAAATTGACATGCGACTCACTAAACAAAAGAACGACCTTGTAAGGATAAATGAGCTGGTAAATATATCACTGAACAAAGTGCTTTCGTCAGACGAAATCATCAGAGGTGAGGAATAATGGAAGAAAAAATACCTATTTTTCTTAAGATCGAAGACTTCGAAAAGATAAAGAAAAGCATTGAGATGCTCAACGAAAAAACAGAAGAGACCGAAACAGCAATAAAGGAGCTAAGGCAGATGAACCTTGAAGAGCAGAAAAACCTGGAAAGCTTTGAAAATGAGATTAAAAAGATAAGAAAAGTTGTTGATTCCTTAACATTAAAGGTAACTAAGCCAAGAGATGAGTAAAAATGCCTTCACAAGCCAGAAAAGCATCAAGGAACGAAAGGTATGTAGGGATTCCTGACTCAACAGACCTGAGAAGGGAATTTCTAAGCTGTGCCAGGGAGCTTCTTGTGCTTCTCAAGGAAAATGAGGAGAGCAAAGACAAGCTGAAGAAGATAATCCTCAAGTCCGGGCAAATCCATGAAAACCTAAATACTATTAAAAATATAATTTCTGAGCTGCCGCACAGCATGCCAAAGCCGTACACTGAGCCTGATTCCATTAAAGATGAAAGCTTCAAGCCAACAGCTTCAGTTTTAAGGAAAACCAAGATTATGGAGAAAGGCATTCCTGCAGAAACAAAAATCAGAAAAATTGAAAACCAGATTGATAAGATTGATGAGCTTCTGAAAGAGCTTCAGTAAAAAAGTTATTTTCTTTCTAATTTTTTGCCTGGTTTTTTTATTTGCAGACCCTTAGGTTTAAGGTGATTCTGCTTCTAAGGCTAATCTGCTTAGTTGGCAGGCTGTAAGCCATTCCTGATGTGCAGTTCCAGCTTGAGAAAACCAGGGCTTTTTGGCCATTAACTAGAGGCATAGACAAATTAAACAGGTAGCTGACTCCATTCTTTTCAAAGAAAGTTTCCAGAGAGCTTTCTATTGTGTTATTGATATAACCGGATGCTAAATTGCCCGTAAGTGCATCACACTCCAGGCTGGAGTTAAGAAAGCTCTCCTCAACTAATCGGGGGAAGGAAAACTTATCTGAACATTGTGTGTAATGAAGCCTGTTAAAGAGGGAAGAGTAATAGGCATTTGCAAGAATGCTAAGGTGAGCCTGCTCATCCCTTATTTTCCGGTCCGGGTTCATAAAGAAGAGAAAGAAAATAATAAACATTGATACAAAAACCATTATGAACAGGACTGCAAGGATTTCTGCCTGTGATTTTTTCATTTTTTTCACTTTAACACTTATTTATCTCTGGTACATTGTTATATTAAAATACCCTAGAGAGCCTTTCTCTGAATCAGCATCATAAATCAGGCAGGGTATGTTAAACCGAAGTATTCTTGAAAACTCTCCTGTCTCGGGCTCTCTGGCGTATACTTCTGCAAGTTGATTCCCTGTAGATTGTGAGTGCAGGTGAACCTTGGCAAAACCAAGCCTTGAAAAAAGATAGTCAGCATATTCCGGAGAAGAGCGCCTGAGCTGATTGAAGGCTTTTACTTTCTCAAAATCGATACAGTAGTCAATTCCTGAACAGCTGAATTCCCCCATCTGGGAGATGCCGGCCACAGCGAGTATTGTCTGTATATGCCTTATCTCCTCAACATCTTGTTTCATCCTGTGGGTTATGTTTGAGTAAAAAAACATTGAAAATATAATTAGTGCTATTACAAAAAACACCAGCAGGATTGCATTCTGCAGGTTTTTGATTTGTGCTTTTCTACTTGCGGCAGCCATGGATATCAAGACCTGTTAGGTTTGCTTCAAAGCTATTCTGTAAATCTACGAGTAAATCCAGATTACTAGCTGGATCCTGATTGAAAAGTGAAAAAGCCTGGTTAATCTGGTGTGAGAGGCCTATCAAGTTATTAAGAACGGAAACGCATCTTGAATTTCCTGAATTAATATTCCCAAGGTTAGTGAAATAATCTTGTTTTAGGCCCATATTGAAAGTGGTGAGCCTGCCTATCTTGCTTAGTGTTTTGTTGTAAAGCTCTTTATCAGCCAGCATTACTGCCGCAAGCAGGCTTTCCCTGCTAAAATAATAAAATTCCTCGCCAGAAGAATTCAGGACTAGCTTTCCGTGTCCTGCTGAGCCCTCAAGCTTAAATATGTGGGCATTTGCCCCAGACAAGTCGCCTGGCGGGTCTTTGTTAATAAAGAGAACATAACAAGGATATAAGGTTTTGCAGGAAGACGAGATTAAGCCAATTTCGTCAGTAAAAAACTTATCCAGAATAATCTCATTCTCGCCTAGTACAGGATTGTATGCCTGCCTAAGCGGAAGGAACTTAAAAAGCTCATCTCCAATGTCATAGTTATTTGTGTCTGACCGGTCTTTAAAGATAAAGAATTTTCTTCTTTCAGGAATAACATAAACAAAGTCTACCTGGCTTAATGGAAAAGAGGAGCGTCTGCTAAAAAAGACCAGGCTGTCAGACTTAAACTCGCGGGGCATCACCAAAATAGAGTCTCTTACATTTATTGTCTGGGGCAGGCCTCTTATAAAAATGCTGTCGGCATCATAAAAGAAGTTATAGCTTTTTGTTAAAGGCACCTTTTTTGTGTAATCTGCCTGAAGGTGAAGATTCCTGACAAGGATATCAAAATGGCTGTAAAGCCTAAGTGAAGCTGCTTCATTTGACATAGAAAAGAAAGAGCTTCCCAGCCGGAATACAACAGTAAAAACCACAAGGCCTATGATTACTGATATAACCAGGTTAAAGGAGATATTTAGCTGAGATTTCATTTTACATTTACTGAATCTCCTAAAGACTCGAAAGACAGCTTAACCCATCCGTTGGACTTAAAGCATACTTCTTTCTGGGCAAGATTAAGGTTCATTCTTAGCAAGGGCGTAAGTTTTCCTTTCTGCATCAGAAAAACATTGTTTCTTTCATGTTCAAGAGCTTCTTTATATTCCTCCATAAAAACAAGGTTTCCAGATTTTTCTGAGTCGAAAAAACAAAGCTCGCCGATTGGAACTGCTATTGACTGGTTAAACAGGGAGCCTCTTCCAAGGTTAAGGGACCTTTCATAGGCAGATTCTAAGTCAGACCTAAGCTGAATAATTGTATTGTCCCTGAAAAAACCTGAAAGCATCTCAATGCCTTTATAGCCAAGAAGAAGCACTGCTATTATTATGATAATGCCCAGAAAAAACTGGAAATTCAGCTCAATTGCTGACTTTCTCTGCATCTTCCAAAGCCTGATTCTCTTCTTCATTTTTTCTTTGGCTCATCAAAGATATCGAAGATTTTAGATTCATTTTTAATCTTTTTGTCCAGGGTTTTCTTTTTTCTGGGCTTTTCCTGCTGGAACTTTTGGCCAGAGGCGGGTTTCTGGGAAGCCTGGGGCGAGGAAGGGTTTTCAAAGGAAGTGCCAGGCGAGGACTCCAGGCCTTTTGAGCCAGGCTTGTAGTAGTTTTTTGCCTTTTCAGGCCTTTTCACCTTGATTCCAAGCTTAGCCACAAGCCTTTCAAAGAAATCCCTTATCCTGTAATAAGCTGGAGCAAGCCTTGAGGTTTCTATATATGCTACAATCGGCTCCCTGAAATAGTAAATAAGAAACCCTGCTGCTCCAAATACAATAAGAAATATAATAAGCAAAAGCCATGGAAAGCCCCGCTTTTCAATTTCATCATCAACTTTAGGTATCACTGGAATTTCTGAGGAGCCTTCATCAGACTCAACACACACCCCGAGGATTGGGTCGCATTTTCCTGATACGCAGTCTGAATCTTTAGTGCATCGCTTTCCAACAGGGCAAGGCAGGCAGTTAGGCCCGCCGCAGTCAACATCGCTCTCTCCCTGGTTCTTAACCTTGTCAAAACAGCTTGGGGAAACACACATTCCATCCTTACAGAAACCGCTTTTACAGTCAAGGTTTACAAGACAAGCCAGGCCGTTTTCGCAAGGCAGGCAGACGCTTCCACCGCAATCTATATCTGTCTCATCCTGGTTTTTGATGCCGTCGCTGCAGCTTGCAGTGCCCTCACAGATTCCGTTTTCTGAGCAGAAGCCCGACTGGCAGTCTGAGTTTACCAGGCACATCTTTCCGCTTGCGCAGGGGGCGCAGCTGCCGCCGCAGTCTATATCTGTCTCATCACCATCAAGCCTAAAGTTGAAGCAGTGGTCAAGCGAAACTGGCTTGTCTTCTTTATCTGCCACACAAAGGCCGTCCTGCCATTTACAGCTGCTTGCCTTAATGCAGGGGTTTCTTTTGCAGTCCTGCTCGTTAATGTAATCAGCGCAGGATGAAAACCAGGAACAGTCATAGCAGCTATCAGGCCCCTCAAAGTCTCCCATCGCACACCTGCCGAAGTCGCAGTAGCTGCATGCAAACCTGTCACAAAACGAGAATACATTTGTACAGTCGTCACATGAGAAACAGTCACAGTATGGGTCACCAAAGCACTTCTGGTGATTACAGTCCTCCGGACATCCCGCAAGCTCATGTGAAAAGGGGAATACAGGGCAGCCTGGAAGAGTGCCTTCACAGACATCAACGCCATCACAAATGCCGTCTCCATCGGAATCAATAATGTTTCCAAAGACATCCCTCTCACACTTATCCTGAATTTTACAGATAAGGTCATTTCTGCACAAAGAATCACCACAGTCTGCAGCACAGCCAGGGTTTTCATCATCATAGCCCTGAACCTCGCAGCCCTCGGGGGTATTCAGGCATTCATCAAGCATATCACATATCCCGTCTTTGTCCTTATCAACTATCTTTCCAAGATTGTCCCGCTGGCATTCTTCGGGGTGTCCTTCATGAAGTTTGCAGAAGCCATTAAGGCAGAAGTAGCCTTCATCGCAGTCATCATCTTCCTCGCAAGTTGAAATGATTTTTAGGCATAACCCTTCATCGCAGAAGTAGCCTTCATCGCAGTCGGCATCTTCAGTGCATTCTGTGCCAGGTGCAATCACACATTTTCCTGCTGAGCAGATAAAGCCTTTTGGACAATCTGAATCGTTAATGCAGGCTTTGCATGAAGGGTCAGCTAAGCATTCTGGGTAAGAACAGTCAACAGGGCATCCCGGCCTTTTCCCATCGTATCCGTAGACCTTACAGCCCTCCCGGGTTCCAAAGCACAGGTCATACTCATCACAGACTCCATCACCATCTGAGTCTATTACCCACCCCTGGGTATCCACCTCGCAGCCCTCAGGGTGGTCTGCAGGGTTCCTTTTGCAAATTAGGTCTTCTTTGCAGAGAACATCATCACAATACGCCGCACATCCAGGATTGAGGTCATCATAACCCTGGACAGTACACCATTGAGGGGTTCCAAGGCAATCATCTAAATAATCGCAGATGCCGTCGCCGTCCAGGTCAATTATCTTTCCTGATGAGTCTCTTTCGCATTCAGGGGGATGGCCATCATACTTACAGGCTCCTTCAAAGCAAAAAAAGCCCTCCTGGCAATCAGAATTGTCCTTGCAGGGCTCTGGGATTTTCAGGCACATGCCATAAAAGCAGAAATGGCCTTCATCGCAGTCGGCATCTTCAGTGCATAAATCAAAATCGTCGTCAACACAAACCCCGTTAATGCACTGCTGCCCAAATCCACAATCATCATCAGATTCACAGAAATCAACTGCCTTAACACAGGCTCCACCTATGCAAAGGTAGCCTTCATCGCAGTCTAAATCTTTTGTGCATAAATCAACATCTTCTTCAAGCATGCAAAAGCCATTCACACAAACATAGCCTTCATCGCAGTCTGTATCAGCAACACAAGCCAGAGCCTCTGATTTGCAGAAATTATCTACACATTCATAGCCGTAGCCAGGAGGGCAAGGAAATTCGCCTGAGCACTGGGGCAATGTGCACCTTTCATCAAAGCAGTAATGGTAATTTTGTAAGTTACACTCAGCCCTATAAAAGCAGTGAGATTCCTCTCTTGCACAGGCGTTGTTTAAGCATACGTAGCCTTGTGAACAGGGGCGGTGCTCATTGCAGAACTGATACTTCTTTATGCAAAAGTTATCCTCTCCGCAGAAGAAATCACCTGTTGGACAGTCCAAGTCTGCAGTGCATTCTATGCATTCAGTAGCATCATAGCATTCAGCCTGGTCACAGTTAATAGCACAGCCAGGGCTTGCTCCGTCGTATCCCCACACATCGCACCCTAGAGGAGTCTCTGGGCACTGGTCTATAGGTTTGCAGATGCCGTCTCCATCACGGTCTATAATTTTTCCATCTATGCCAATATAACACTCTTTAGGGTGATGGTCTATCTGGCCGTCGCAGTTATTGTCAAGCCCATCACCAAGAATTTCTGTCTGGCTATAATAATCAGAGTGCCTTTGATAATCCTCAAGAGTGCATTCATCCTTAAAGAAACCGTAGCCAGAGCAGATTAGATTACAATTCTGAGAGCTTCCCTCACAAACACCATCCTGAAGCTCACACAATTCAGTTTCTATTTCACTGCAGAAATGCTCATTATCAGGAGTTAATGTTTCTGACTTGATTTCAGCCAAATTTCCTGCTGGGTCCTGTGCAAAGAAGCGCAGGGTCTGGCTTCCTCCCTCGAAGTTGAATCCAACCAGGTCAATCAGGTCACACCCGGAAAAGCGCAGCTGTCCTGTTTTTTTCCAGTTTCCAGGATTTGTATGACAGTTCTTTCCTTCTATGCACACATAAATACTGTATTCATCTGGAAGATAATGATCGTAAGCTGTAGACCTAACCAGGTGAGGCATATCGTTTGCAGACTGCCGGTCTATTACCATGAACTCAATTATATCATCAACCCTGAAAGAATTGGGATCGCTTCCAATCAGGCCCAGCTTAATCTCTGGAGGGAAAATATCAATTTCGCAAGGGTCTCCATCATGGCCAGGGCAGTCTGGCCTGCTTGGGTCAAGGTCGATGTTTTTCTGGCAGAGATGCATCCCTAGATCAGAACGATAGAAGTAATTGCACACGCCTAAGCCGCAAAGGTCTTTGCTTTTCTGAATCCTGTGGGTTTCTGGATCCAGGTAAACAGGGCTGTCTCCTATGCATGAGTTTTGGTCAATGTAATCAGTACACTTCTCCACAGCAGTGCAGAAAACACAGTGAGAAAATCCCGGATGGTCGTATATAATGCTGCAGCTTGCATATGGGTCTCCTTCAAAGTCTGAAAAGCAGTCTGAGCAGGAGAAAATACTCGCATCTATGCATATGCCTATCCCAAGGTCATCATTTATAGATATCCAATCGCAATTCTCATCATAAGCTACATTGCAGTTGTCAGCACGGCAGGCGTCTTCTGAGCGGTAGTTATAGCATGACTTTACAGTATCTACACAGTCAAGGCAAAGGCCGGACAAGCCAACACCGTACTCGTAAAAGCACCCGACATTCTGGTTGCACTCGTTCCGGCTGACTACCAGGCCTACCTCCTGATTATAGTTAATACAGTCTGAAGAAGCTGAGCAAAGTGCATCCTGCCCTCGGACTGTACAAGGCTTTTCATCCGTGCAGCTAACCTTTTCATATAACAGATAATCATAACTGCACCTGAAGCCTTTTTTGAATTTATTCAGAAGATCAGGATCGTTAATTAAGAACTGCTGGAATTGAGGCTTATCCGAGTAGCCAAAATAAGACATGTAAGTCTCGTAAAAAAGGTGAGAAACACAGAAGTCAGACTTCCCAACTGACGGATTCAGCCAGCACTCCAGGTCTCCTGAATAAATATTCATCCTCTGAATTTGATGCTGGTAAAGATTTCCTTCAGCATCTGAGTAGTAAGCTTTCACAGTGTAAGTATAACTCTCACCAAAAAGAAACCCGGGCCCGGAGTCAATTTTCGTTCTTCCAAAGTCTTCTATAGAATTTCCAAAGGTCTGCCCTATGCTTTGAGAACCCCTGAAGACTTCATAGTACCTCACATTATTGAGGCATTTATCATTCCAGATGATTATAATTTTGGCCGGAGACCCTGAAAAATCCCTCCTGAAATCAAGGCTTGAAAGCGGGTTCTGGGCTAGGTTGCACTGGCCAACTGGAGGGGATGTTGGATCCTGGCAGATTTTTTTGCAATCCCCGGAGGATTTAAGCGTCCCATTAACTCCATCACATGCAATCCTTGATCCGTAGAAATATGAATTCAGGGCTCCATCCTTGCAGCAGCAACCTGAATCACACATCGAAACAGCCTGACAGCTTTCTCCTTCAACAAAATAATTGCTTCGGCATTCCTGAAAAAAAGGGTCGTTTTCATCTGGCTGGCCGCAGCAGGCATTTAACGTGACACCGCTTTTGCACTGGTTTGGCTCAACTAAGCAGCACCCGGTTGAAGAGTAAGCATCGGGAATTCCGGCGATTACAAATAATAAGACAGCCAAAGAGAAAACAACAAGAGATGCTTTTTTTTTTAAGCTGAAAGCCATAAAATTCATTGAAACCTGCCTTCCTGCCGGATTATTTTCTTCCGATGCAAATTTACCTTTAGAACCATTTATTAAATTTTCTGTTTTATCGACTTTCATTTTGTCCTTTTTAATGAAAATATGATTTCTTTTTTTACTTACTTCCTCTTTGCAAATACTACCTTTCTTCCTGTCCTGTCCCAGGCCTTAAGGAAAAGGCTCTTGTCCACTGCCCTTTTCTTTATGCCGGAAGCATAATCCTGGACAAAGATGTTATCCAGGTCATAGCCAACAAAAATATAAGGCATAGCCTGGTTAACCCCATCAAGCACATTTCTGTCTAAAAGCACGATTGAGGCGCTTCTTTTAGAGAAAATCAGCTCTAGGTCCAGCAGAGAAAGCCCTGCCTCTTTAACTCTGATTCCGGAATTCTGCATTTCTGCCTTATTCATCAGGTTTCCCCCTGAAATAGCTACTTCGAGCCCTATCTGCTTAAGCTTAAATGCAAGCTGCTCTGGTGTTGTTGCCTGAACCTGCAAAGAATCTACAATGTGTATTATTTCCTGAATGCTCTTCTTGTACAAGTGGCGAAGCACAGAGTAAATAATCAGGTTATAAAACTGGCTAAGCTCGCTGACAGCTACTGATATAAACTCAAAGTCAAATGACTTCTCCCTGCTCTTTAGCTTTTTCAGGAACCAAAAAGAGAGCAGCTGAGATAAAAAAGGCCTCGCTGGCAACAAAAGATGCTTGAGGCTTGATTTAAAATTATCAAACTTTAATAAAAACTCTGAATAAAGCCTGACAAAGCTGTTTTCATTTCCCTTTGAAACCTGGTAGCGGTAATAAGTATCTGTTGCAAAAAACAAGCCTATTACTGAGCATAATATAAGCACAATTAAGGCTAAGAAGAAGGATGCGCCTGCAAGCTCTTTTATCTTGTCCTTGATCTGTGATGGGTGCTCAACAACCTCTTTTGGCTGGTCTTTATCCTTGTCTTTGTCTGAGCCGGTTGTGGTATTTTTATCTGTGCCCTCATCAACCAAAGGGTTGCACCTCTTAACATGAAGATGAACATTCCTGTCTGAAGCGGATTGGCTCCTGAAAGAAATCCTGTAAAGCCCTTCTTCACCTGGAATAAAGCTTGCATTGCCTGACTCATCAGATGTGATATTGAAAACCTCAACAAAAGTGTTGTTGAAGAAGATAGAAATGCTCAGCTCAGCATCACCAAGAGCCCCGCAGACTTCTCTTCCGTCTATTATCTCTCCTGGGGGAGAGCAGGTTGCTCTTGGAACAAGCCGCACTGCCTGAAATATTACCGGAGAACCAAGACAATTTTTAAATGGAACCAGGAAGGTTCTTCCTTCCTGCCCGCATACACCGCAATCCAAAGGGCAGTTAAGGCAGGACTCGTAGTCTGACTGGCAGGTGCCATCTCCGCAATACCCTATATTAATCGTTATGTTTTGTTTTGTTTCAGACTGTGCATCACTAAGGAAAACTGTAACATTATTAATGCCCCGCTCCTGATCTGTTGGATAGGCAATAATCTGGCCAGTCAGGGGATTTGCAGGGAAGATTGATGAAGATGTCCTGTAATAGATTGTGTCATTATCGTAATCAACAGCAGTCAGGTTAATAACAAGCTTTCTGTGCTCATATCCATTAAATGAGGTTGGTCCTGTATAAACAGGGGGATCATTAACATTAATTACTTCAATATAAAGTATCCTTGTTACATTATAATAATCATCTACAACGCTAATCTCGAAAGTCCTGTTCCCTACATCAGTATGCTTAGGTGTCCAGTTAAATGTGTATATTGAGCCGTTGCTTGTTATCTTGAAATCTGAGTTGTTTATTGATACCTCAATGTCGTCCCCGTCCGGGTCAGTTATGTTAAAGATAGCGGTGTAATTTGCATTCTGGTAAACGCTTTCCTGAAGCGTGCCTACCACAGAGATTTCAGGAGGCCTGTTGTCTGTTTGAATTGTTCTGTTTGTCTGGAGGCATGTTGTATGGTTATGTGTATCCTTTGAGCATATGTCAAAAGTAATGTTCTTTAGCCCTTTCCCAATCAGGCTCAGGCTTGAGTATTCCTTTGTGAATAAGCCAGCTGTTAAGGTGAAGTTTGAGTATGCTGTGAAAGAGCTCCCAGGAACCCTGATTCTTCCAAATACATTCCGGATTCCAAAAAGGTCTGTTGAGTTTACTGATAAGGTTATTGCTGATGTGTGCTCAGTGATTGGAATAGGGTTGATAGTAACCTGGTTTATTGCCGGCGGAGTCATGTCTAGCTTAGTGACGGAAGAAAAGCAGGCCTGGTTCTGGGCTAAGTCGTTTGCGCATACAGTTATGTTGTAAAACCCGTCTGTTGCAAGGCTGATGGAAGTGCTGTTAGATTCAGATGTATAAGAGTATGTAGCGCTTGTGTTTAGGTTTTCTGCTGTTATCGTGTAATTTGAGACTTGGATAGTGTCAGTGCACTCCGGCCAGGACAGGTTTACTTGAGAGAGAGTGTAAAGCGTCTCGAGGGCCAGCGATGAGCTGCTGCAGTCCGGCGGAGTAGAATCTAGCAGAAAGCTCTGGTTTTCTGATGACAGGCTTCTTGCAGAGTGAGTTGCGGTTATTGACCAGTTATAGAAGTCATCATCAAGGGCCTGAATAGCAGATTTTGCAGTAATGCCTGTCTGGGTGACAAGGCTGCTCCCATAGATTAGCAGGTCGAAAAGGGCTGTACCTGAAAAATTCATCTGCCAGGTAAAGTTAACAGGGGCATTGGTGATTATGCCCTCTGGCTCTATAAGCGCCAGGCTTGGGTTTAGTGTAATGTTCCGGCTTGTTGTGTAAGCCGGGGTTCCTGGTGATGCGGGAAGGGTAAAAGATTTGTTTGCCCTTGCTCCTGGGCAGAGAGCGCTTGTTGCATTCAGGACAATGCTTACGCTGCCTGCACTTGAGGGGAAGCCAATAAAAAAACCTCCTGAAGAGTTAGAGTTAGTTGTGTTTGTTGATAAAAGCAGAAGGCTGCTGGCATTGTACATAGAGCCGGTGATAAGTGTGTTGTTGAAGCAAAACCCCTGCACACTGCCGGATATGTTGTATCTTGAATATGCTGAAGAGGCCATAATCAGGATAAAGGCAAAAAGGGAAAATAAAAGCCAAGCCAGCCTGAGAGAAGGCTTTCTCTTTCCAAAAGTTCTCTTTCCAGTGTTTGCTTTTGGCTTTTTCATTGCAGTGTTTTCCATTTTTCCAGGATTGGCTTACTTAAGTCTTGGGTGAAGCCAACTGACTTCAGGTCAATAAGAGTCCTTATGAAATCGGTTGAGCCCTTCTTTATCTCAAAGGGAAAGATCCCGAGGTTTGACTCATAAATATTTATTGTTGTGTTGCCGAGCGGAAGGCTCTTAATCCACGAAATAATCTCATCGTTGTAGTAAATATGTATCCTGTCTCTTATACACATCTCCGAGCCCACGAGACCGTACTAGATCTCGTATGCCGTCTTCTGCTTGAAAA